>Ga0214542_1011495_pt1 | contig 12084 bp, 2 predicted proteins | sample CNSS1metaG_FD_160096 | JGI IMG/M metagenome (GOLD analysis project Ga0214542, IMG submission 160096) | Root nodule microbial communities from cowpea collected in UCLA plant growth center, Los Angeles, California, USA - CNSS1 | ecosystem: Host-associated > Plants > Roots > Nodule | place: USA...
CTAAAGACATCTTAAATAAGATAACCCCATTTCTCTCCCTCTGTCGCACAAACAACACTTTCTCCGCCTCTCTCTCTGTCTGTAACGCGTTTCTCTCCTTCTGTCGCACTAACGACCGCCTCTCCTCCGACTTTCCCACGCTCCACTCTGCAACGCCTTTCTCTCTCCCTGTCTCACCAACACTCAACTTTCTCTCTCCACGTCTGATTTCGTTTTGGTAAAAAGGATTTTCAGGGTAACTTCCGCACACGTGACAATGGCTTAGATTTCATTTAAAAGAAATAAATTAAAAATAAAAAAAAGCCTGCCACGTCACCCATGTCAAGAATGAGTTCAAAATTTATGTTCAAATATCATTTTCGTAAAACTTAATAAACTTGAGACTTAAGAATATAACTTGCTTAAATATTTCATCAAAAGTTCCATTGTTCTTAACACTCGGCTTTTTCACTGAAATAGCGAAATGGGTACTTTAAAAGAAATGGAAAATGATTAGTTAACTACTTTTTCTTACAACTTCTCTTACCACCTAATGTGGATTCATCTTGTGCATTTTAATTTTAACTTTTAATATACTTTTAAGCTATTGAAGTGTTAGAGGAAATAAAAAAGAGAAATGATAGGTTGACACCCACATTTGACCACTTTCTTTACCACCTTCATAGGTTACAAGTTAATTTGTCTTGAGTTACAAGTTATTTTTAAGGTGGTAAAAAAAGTGGTCAAATGTGGGTGTCAACCTATCATTTCTCAATAAAAAAGTGCATTCGGCGCGTGGGTGATCTTTTGGACAGAAAATCCCCATTCTATTAGGCTTTCTAGAAGCTGCCATTTTCGGAACCCATTTCTTTGCACCCACCAAGTTTCCTAGAAGCTTCACACAGAACCCATTTTCCCTTCTTCTTTGAACATTGTCACCCATAAGGTAAGAAAATAAAGCCCCTTCCCTTCTAATCTGCACATTGCAACCCATAAAGCTAGCAAACGAAACCCCTTTTGTTGTACTCGTTACATTGCAAACCATAACCCTTTCTAGCCCTTTCTCCCCTTCTTTTCTTTGGACTGAATTTTGCAAGCCCTAAACAAAGGGTTTTGGTCGTAACTTTTGTCCGTCCAATGCACAAGACATTGGGGGTTTTGCGGAGATGAATGTTGTTATTGATTTACTTCGTCACCTAAGCTTAGGTTGTAAGATAAGTTTTAAAATGTTACAAGCTAATTTTTTCCCAAATAAACATGCACTTGGTTTAGAACAGATGGGATGGGGTCTGGTATTGGTGTGCATAGTTGGGGTCCAACCTTTTAGTAAGGGGGAGAATTGTGTGTTCTTATGTAATTCCAAAATCTGTCAATTTTAATTTGTGCAAAAACTCTTTCGTGGGTTACACCTTAATTGCTCTTGGGTTGCAAGATAAATTTAAAAATGTTGCAGGCTAGTTTTTACCCAAATGAACTTACACCCAGTTTTGAAGAAATGGAACGGGGTCTGGCATTTGTGTGCACAGCTCGGGTCCACCCTTTTAGTAAGGGAGAGAATTGTGTGTTCTCATGCACTTCCAGAATTTGTCAATTTTATTTTGTGCAAAAACTCCTTTGTAACTTAGGTTGCAACATAAGTTTAAAAATGTTGCAGACTAGTTTTTTTCCCTAAATGAACTTACACCTAGTTTAGAAGAAGTGGGATAGAGTCTAGTATTGGTGTGCACAATTGGTGTCCACCCTTTTAGTAAGGGAGAAAATTGTGTGTTCTTATGCACTTCCAAAATCTGTCAATTTTACTTTGTGCAAAACTCCTTTATGGGTTACACCTTAATTGTTGTTGGGTTGCAAGATAAGTTTAAAAATGTTGCAGACTAGTTTTTCCTTAAATGAACTTACACTTGGTTTAGAAGAAGTGGAATGGGGTCTAGTATTGATATGCACAATTGGGGTCCACCTTTTTAGTAAGGGAAAAAAATTATGTGTTCTCATTCACTTTCAAAATCTGTCAATTTTATTTTGTGCAAAAACTCATTCGTAGGTTACACCTTAATTATTCTTGGATTGCAACATAAGTTTAAAAATGTTGCAGGCTAGTTTTTCCCTAAATGAACTTACACATGGTTTAGAAGAAGTGGGATAGAGTCTGGTATTGGTGTGCACAACTAGTGTCCGCCCTTTTAGTAAGGGAGAAAATTGTGTGTTCTCATGCACTTCCAAAATCTGTCAATTTTACTTTGTGCAAAAACTCCTTCGTGGGTTACACCTTAATTGCTTTTGGGTTATAGATAAATTTAAGAATGTTGCAAACTATTTTTTTCCCAAAGGAACTTACACTTGGTTTATAATAAGTGGAATTGGGTCTGGTATTTGTGTGCCCAGTTGAAGTCCACCCTTTTAGTAGGGAAGAGATTTGTGTGTTCTTATGCAATTCCAATATTTGTCAACTTTTTTTATGCAAAAACTCCTTCATGGGTTACATCATAATTGCGCTTGGGTTGCAAGATAAGTTTAAAAATGTTGCAGGTTAGTTTTTTTCCAAATCAACTTACACCTGGTTTAGAAGAAGTGGGATTAGGTTTGGTATTGGTGTGCACAACTAGGTTTGGTATTGCGTGTTCTCATGACTTCTAAAATTTGTCAACTTTATTATGTGCAAAATCTCCTTCGTTTAAAAATGGGAGGGACTTCATTCACTAGCTTTATGGGTTGCAGTGTGTAGAGTAGGGAAAGGGTTTCGTTTTCTTACCTTATGGTTGGCAATGTTCAGCGAAGAATGAAAAAATGGGTTCAATGAGACTTGGTGGGTGCGAAAAAATGAGGTCCCAAAAATGGCAATGGAAAAATGGGTTCTAAGAGAATGGGAATTTTCTGCCCGAAAGATTACTCACGCGCGAAATGGACTTTTTTTATTTCCTCTGACACTTCTACAGCTTAAAAGTTAGTTAAAATTTAAAATTAAAATGCAAAAGTTCAACCCACGTTAAGTGGTAAGAGAATCCACGTTAAGTGGTAAGAGAATTGATAAGAAAAAGTAGTTAACTAATCATTTTTCAAAAAAAATAATGTAAGTCATGTTTTTAGAAAAGGAGTTCAACATTAAATTTGAGAGAAGTTATTTGTCTGAAAATGACTTTTGATAATGATTTTTGAAATTAGAAATCGGATACTTCATGAATTTTGTTTTAATATAAGTAACCAAGGTTGTGTGACTCGAGAACGAGTTTCAATTTTATGTTTTGCAATCATAAATTGTCTATAATAAGAATGACTTTTGTGTAAATTATTTTGAACGAAGTCGTGATAATATCAAACGAATTGTGATGGTGTACTTTGTAATTGAAAGTCATTGTAATTGTCCATGACTTTCTTGAAATACAATTTGTATTGAAGTCATACCCCATCATAACGATTTTGTGTTTATATATATATATATATATATATATATATATATATATATATATATATATATATTTTACTTACCATTCAATTGGAAGGATTTACATCGACTTAAAGCACAAATAAATTTTGGGTGTACAATAGGAAGTTCACATTGGTACTTGCATTTCTATGAGGATACATTTCATAATTTTTCATATTTTTAACAAAACAAAAAAAAAATGTGTTGTTAAATTAGTTATTTTAATTTTAATTCATATATAGTTTAATATTCTACCTTCGTATATTTATTTATATTTTTTTTTCATAACAAATATATTTTGTCTAAGTTTCGTAAGTACTGTCATTAAAATATTTGAATGTTCAAATATTTATTGGAAATTGTTTATTATATATATATATATAAAAACGTGAGTCTGAAATAATCAATATATATAAATGTTTCATGTTTCTTCTTCCATTCATTCATGATTCTAGAAACTTGTTTCCCATGATAATATGACCAATCTTGATCAAATTCATTAACTATATCACCAATCTAATAAAATTAACAAAAAGAAAAATCATCTACTAAGTATAATATTAAAATAATATTATTAAGGAATAAAAAGTTTAGTATTAGGTGGGTATAATTAGATGACCATAAATAGAATTGTTTTTGTGGCATCACACTAAAACTTCATACAATACTCAAATCTCACTTCTTAACCATAAAATAAGAGGGAAATAATTGAAATAACTTTCGTATGATTTATTGTGAAATTTGATGAGAAATGATAACTTAATCATCTCAATTTATAGAACCATAACTTTAATGATTTTGCTTAATTTATACCCATCGATCTCATTTTTTTGCCCATTTTAACTCACTATTAAAAGTCACTTCTCATAACATTCATAATTATTCACTTGTAATCCATATTCACACCAAATTAAATTTCTCCAAACTATCCCACCAAATTAAATTATTTGAAACTACCACACCAAAAATCATCTAATATTAATTAGAAAACATACATTTCTTATAATACAAGATTAAATATGTTTTTATTCTGCTCATTTTTATGAAATTGAATTTCTTCCATTTCTCAAACATTCAATCATTTTTTCAAATTTTACTAATGAATGAATTTATTAAATTTTATTTAAAAAAACTTAATAATAACCTTAAAAATATATATTATCCTTTTTCCCCTCAATTTCTAATTTTTTTTAATATATATTTATTACATAAAAGATATATTGCACAAATACCTATATGTACATATACACGAGTTTAGAATATTTTAATCCAATAAAAACATACTCTTTTAATTTCAACTTCTATTATTTCGAAATGTTACAGTTTTCTTTATAAATTGAATTTTAAGGATTTACATCCATTCTAGAGAGTGTAGACGAAGAAGATATATGAAGCACGCGCATAGCACGTGGCTGAAAGATCTGCAGACAAACATTTGGAGGCGGTGGAGAAGAAAGGAGTAGGGTTGATCAGAGACGACGACCATGGCTATCAGAACTCACACTCATACTCAAACTGCAATAACCTTTCTCATTTTCTTCTCTTTCTTTCTTCGTACTCAATCCGAGGTTATAACCTTAACCTCTGATACATTTAACGATAAGGTACGCCCCCAATTTCAAAAATTGCACTGTCGAGGGTTTTTTTTTTATTTTTTTTTTTTTTTTTTTTTTGGTTTTCGTTTGTAAGATCACAATAATTTTCTGTCGCAGCTAGTTCAAGTTGTTTAATTAGGGGTTAGATTGCGTGCAAAATAGCACTGATGTAGAAATGTGTACGATCTCATTTCTCAATTACTTTTTTTGTTTATGTCTAGATCAAGGAGAAGGATACTGCGTGGTTTGTGAAATTTTGTGTCCCCTGGTGCAAGCATTGGTGATTAATTATTTTCTATACTGCAATAGCCTACACTTGATGCTTACTGAACCTGCTGGTATTGTTGTTGTTTGCTAACTTTTCACATAATGGTAATTGTTGCCAGCAAAAACCTGGGCTCGTTGTGGGATGATTTGGGAAAGACAATGGAAGGAGAAGATGAAATAGAGGTTGGGGAAGTCGATTGCGGCATGGAGAAAACAGTCTGTTCCAAAGTTGATATTCATTCGTATCCTACCTTTAAGGTTTTCTATGATGGTGAAGAAGTAGCAAGATATCAAGGTAATTCGATTTTTTTTCACCCCTTGTCAAATGAGACTTTATGGATTCTGCTCTGTTAATTCCCCTGTATTCTTCACCTCAATTCACGGCCCCAAGTTTAGGCTTTTTCTTTTAATGACCATCAATGACCAATTATGATTCGTGACTAGTTTATGTTTTAGTGTGTTACATGCCTTGTTTTCTTGTGTATAACTTGCCTTGGATTAGGATAAAAATAGTGGAATTCTTTTGGGTTTCTTACTTGTCAAGTTTGGAAAACCAAACAAGGGATCAACTCAGTCATTGCTCTATACAATCAATCTTTCTGTGCACGTCTTGAATGTGAAAAGTTAAGCCAATACGATTGTTCTAACTCCTAACCATTGCATATCTCTTCTGCCCACGAATGAATGTTCAAAGTGGCACCTTTCACTTGTGTTAAGTAATGATGATGATCTAATGAGTTTGGTAGTTGTCAGAAGGTTGTGGTTTATGCATCTATAGCAATAACATAGGGTATCATGTATCCTCACAGCATGTGTATCTTAATATCTTAATATCCTATCATTAAGTTCAGTGATTCAAAGCTTTTCTACTGTAGTTTTTCCCCATCACATTTAGCAGTTATTCAAGTCACTGGTACTTAGCGATACAGAATTCTGCAACGTGCGAACTACCTTATAGCAGTGGATTTAAGAATTTTTATGATTTATTTTCATTTTATTTAATCAACCCTGAAGGAAGAAATATTTTCTTTAATTTGCAAATTGTGGTATTTTTTTTTCACTGTTAGGTTATTTTAGGGCCTATTCCTTTGAGTTTTATATGATTTATTTACATGAAACATGTATTAGCTACTCTTTCCGAACCAAACCTACTATGAGAAGTGGTAGTTCATAAATCTAATCTTATTATTTGCTTTGCAATCGGTCAGGTACAAGGGATGTTGAATCAATGAAAACCTTTGTTTTGGAAGAAGCTGAAAAGGCAGCAGCAAAAGCACTTGACAGCGATAAAGAATTATAACAACTTTTGAGGTATGCTATTACCATGACAGCCACCCCCTGTGCCTTTATCTTCTATCCTCTCAATGTAGTGGTGTAATAATAGTGCCTAAGGAAGCACAGTGTCAAATCAATGTGTTTGATAGCCATCTTTCTTTGTATTTAGCTTCTAATACTTATTTTTGGGAGAGCTGCAAGTTAGGATATTTTTTGTGAATTAGTTATCTGTTTAGGATGAATTAACTTGAAGAATGGTTAATTAAGTCAACTTATGAACTATTTCATCAATCTTTTGGTAATCATCTTAAATTAGAAATGAACTTCCCCTCAATCTAAATTATAATTCTTCCATCAAATTTTCATATACTTGTATATGGCCTGCCAATGATTCATTGTAGTTTCTTCAGGCGTAGTCATCATCTGGATTGCAACTAGCTCTTCACTGTAGGTGGTGCACTTCCCTGATTAGTAATCACCTTCAGGTTCAGGCTGAGACATTCATTTTTCTATGTTCTGATCAGCGTTTGTTTGTTTCACCTAGCAGCTGTAACTAATTCCGTACACTACCACAATTTCTTTCTTTTATACTTCACAATTTTCATTTTTAGGTTTTTTTATACTCTAAAAAGCTGATAGTGACTTATCAATGTTAAAAGTTCCATTCGATACTATAATTGTTAATCTTTAATCAGGAATTATACGTTAGGTTCAGGATTTGTTAATATATATCATTCAATCTTTTGAATGATATGCTCTATTTTTTTTGTGAGATTATACCATCCCACTAGCCTATATGGCCTTCTTATGTGCAAATTAAAATATGTTGTAGAGATGTGTTGATTGACAGACAGTGCATGCACTTTTATTGGTGGCACAGAACAACTCAATGGATTTTGCTCTAGTATAACCCCTTAAAGTAAGTTGTTATCATCTCCTTCGAGAACTGGGGAGTAGTGTATCCTCCATTTGGTCGACTTTAATGTTCAAGGACCCTTAAGCTGAGCAGAGGAATGATTTCTTAGGATGGAGCATAGTCATTATTTGTGCTGTTTTGGATTTACCACACTAGTTTAAGTAAAAAAAAAGGCTAAGTTTTAAGTTTTTGCTTCGGAAAATATGGACATTTAAGCTTGACACTAGCATCTGATAGCAAAAGATTGAGAACTTCGACATGCACCTATAGGTAGACACACCTACTGAAAATCATAGTGAGACAAGGGGATAAGGAATGTGGGGTAACTATCAGTTGTTATAGGATGATATGACAAGCTAATCACTTGTTATTTTGAACCTTCGAAAATTAATATTGCTTCTGCAAGTTCTTATGCCTATCAGATAGTTGAATAGATGGGTAATTTAGCCTTCAAAATTTCTTCACCTAGCTTCCATTTCATGGCCTTAGACTTGGATGAGTTCCCCCGACAAAATTTTTAGGAAAAAGAATATGTTTTTCTATGTTAACGCTAACATTTTAGAAGGATTATATAATAAATATTCTTACAAATTGATTTATGGTAAGCTCATTTTAGTTTATAAAATATGATTTTTATTTTTTCTTTCTATTCTTTATGAAGAAATCTTTCATTACAAACTCTTAGTCAATAATAATAGTAATAATAATAATAATAAATAGTTTAAGATTTTTGTGTACCGCAACTAAGGCGCAATGCCACTTGAATCTCAAATCTCAAATCTTTCTCTGCAGTAACTACAAATTACTACTTTTCGAAAACTCGTGCTTTACAATACAACAAATAACTTAAGAGAATGAGAAACTAAGTTTATGAGGGAATTTTTAACCATATAAATGGGTCACAGACGTACACTTGGATAGTAATTATTATCTCATGTTTCATGGATGTTTGTTGTATTTATGCATTTTACGAATGTTTTTGAATATCCATTTTATACTGAAATTAAATTGGAATAACTTATAACTTATTTTGTATAATTAGGGATGTTTGAAATTACATGTACTCGTCTCTTCCTTACAATTAGTAGATTGAGAAAAGTTTTTGTTTATTTTGTGTAAAAATATATTGTACATATATCCGTGGGTCTGGATAAAATAACTATTAAGTTTAAGAAAAATTAAATTTATTGAATGTAAAGGTTTTTTTCTTTTAATGTTTTAGATAAAACAACTCAAATTTGTTGATTTAATTTTTATTTATTTGAATAGAGTATTTTATTTGCTATTAAATATTAAATATAAAAAGTATTACTACGTATCATTTGTGATGTCAATTTCACTATACATGTTTTTAAACATCGACTAATGATAATTACCAGAGACTTCAATTGAAAAAGAAAATCGAATATAGATTTATTGACATTGATCCAGAAAATTCTCACAATCAGAAGTGTGGTGTCGGCTGTCAAAAAAATAAGGAATTCCTGGATCAAGAAAAAAAGAATGTGTGGTGAGTCAAAATATATATATATATATATATATATATATATATATATATATATATATATATATATATATATGAGAAGCTAATCATTTGTTATGTTCAACCATCCAAAATAAATATTGCTTGTGCCTTATTTGAGCTTCCAAATTTCTTCATGCAGATTCCATTGCCTTGGTCGATAATAATAACAATTCAAAATTTTCGCGTGCAGCTGCCATGCAGCATACACCAGAACCAGAAATATGCAGTAAAAATAAATACATGAAAAATATTTTTTTAATTGATAATTATTTTTTCAAATTTAAATTAATATTTTTAAATATTTTTTTTATTCCAAAATCATTTAAAACATAACATTTTTGAATTATAATAGAAAGTCGATAAAATATCATTTTTTTTTTATCAGAAAACCTTTTAATTATATACAGATTATTTTCCTCTGAAATACAGCAGAAGACATATCAGGGTCCTTGAACTCAGCATCAACAAAGAAATCTGTTGGTCTGATAAATTCAAAATCTCAAAATGTTTCCATCAGAAAACTGAAATAGATACATTCTAGATCTTTCACACTACCAGAAAAGACACATAATGCACTTAAAATGAAACCAAAAGGGAATATTCAAACCATGAAGGCCTAGTGTATGATTTCACATACATAGCAGTCTTCACTTCAAAGGAAAAAAATCACTTTCACAGTTTGCACAGGGAAGGTTTAGTATGCAGAAGATATGACGCTGACAAGCTTTGTTCATACATTCTCAACTAAGAAAAAAAATAATGTAAGTGACAGCGTCATCTCTCCTGCGTAGCAAACCTTTCAATGCCATCACCACTCCTTCATTCTTCACCATCACTGTACATCTGTTTCTTCAATTCTATGCAAGTAGACCAACTAGTGTGCAATGCTATATATACACCAGAATTTTTACAATTTTTTATTTTCTTATCCAAATTTGCAGCTTTCTTGAACTCTCACTACATTGTGCTAATTATATTGGGTGGATTCCAACCACAATACCTTGTTCCATTTGCTGCATCATTGTTGTTTGTATGTGTTTATGTGGGTCACCATTCAATTGTTTGTACGTAAATGTTTGATTGGGATAGAAGACTGCATGTGGTTTGAATTCCAATACCTTAAATAAGGATAATGATATTTCAACAAAAGTTTTTAACAAGTATTTGACAAAGGTGACGTGGCAGCGATTTTTTTAAATTTTAATTACAAAATGGTTAGTTCACACGTGCAGCGGAAAGAGAAACCAAAATGAAATTAAATGTCAGTTAGAGAGAGAAAGTGAAGAGAGAAAAGGGGGAAAGTGAGGCAGGGGGTTGTGAAGTGAGAAAGTGAAGAGAGAAAAGGGGGAAAGTGAGCCCACCGGAGTTTGTGGTTCAGTGAAAGTGAGATTTCAGGGGGTGGAGGATAGTTATCAGTGAAAGCGAGAAAGATAGAGAGCAAGAGGGATAAAGCGAGAACGAGAATGAGAGAGTGATCGGAGTTAAGCATTGCAGATTAGTGGTGGATAATTGCAGTCATTGACGCCGTTTGGGTGGGTTACCAGAGGCAGGTCGTAGAAGAAGTCGTCGACGACAAGGAATTCGTCATCCCGAGCGTACACAACTGTATAAACAGCTGACGCCGATGTGGGTAGTAAGGACGCTGTATGTGAGGAGTTGAAGCAAAGTTTTTTGAACAAAACTGCAGAACAAACCAATAAACCTAATTAAAATGTGGTAAGTACGTTATTCTTATTTCATTACTTAAGAAAAATATTCGTATGCATAACCCAATTCCAATTCAAATAATTAAGTGGGAGTAGTAGCCTCACAGGACCCTAAGTATAAACCTGATAGAAAAGCGGGGAGTAACTCGCAACTATGTGGGGAGTACACATGAACTTTTGCAATATTGCTTCAACATTGAATAAACACTATTCTTAAGTCGTCTTTTTCGAGCATTGACCATCAAGTAACTCAATCACGAGGTCTAATGGACCAATTAAAATTGAATTAACGGAAGTATGTGGATTTAATATGTGCACACAACTGTATACACAGCTGACGCCGATGTGGGGAGTAAGGACGCTGTATGTGGGGAGTTGAAGCAAATTTTTTTGAACAAAACTGCAGGACAAACCAATAAACCTAATTAAAATGTGGTAAATACATTATTCTTATTTCATGACTTAAGAAAAATATTCGTATGCATAACCCAATTCTAATTCAATTAATTTAGTGGGAGTGTACCCTCACAGAACCCCAACTATAAACGTGATAGAAAAGCGGGGAGTAACTCGCAACTATGTGGGGAGTACACATGAACTTTTGCAATACTGCTTCAACATTGAACTAACACTATTCTTAAGTCGCCTTTTTCGAGCATTGACCATCAAGTAACTCAATCACGAAGTCTAATGGACCAATTAAATTTGAATTAAGTGAAGTATGTGGATTTAATATGTGCACACAATTTTATAAACAGCTCACGCAGATGTGGGTAGTAAGGACGCTGTTTGTGGGGAGTTGCACCAAAGTTTTTTGAACAAAGCTGCAAGACAAACTAATAAACTTATTTAAAATTTGGTAAATACGTTATTCGTATTTCATTCGTTAAGAAACATATTCGTTTGCATAACCCAATTCCAATTCAATTAATTTAGTGGGAGTGTAGCCTCAGAGGACCCCAAGTAAAAACCTGTTACAAAAAAGGGGAGTTACTCGCCCCTATGTGGGGAGTACAATCGGACTTTTTCAATACTGCTTCCACGTTGAATAAAAACTCTTCCTAAATCGCCTTATTCGAGTAATGGCCATGATGTAACTCAATGACGAAGTCAATCACGAAGTCCAGTACACCAATTAACATTGCATTCGCTAAATTTTGTGCTTTTTCAACTACACAAACCAGTAAAAAATATTTGATGCAGATATGGGGACTTATGCATACATATGTGGGGAGTAAAGGCAAACTTTTTTAACAAAACTGCAGAAAAAGCAAACACAATTAATATAATGTGTAAACACATCATTTGTGTTTGATTTAGCCCAACAAATATTCCTTTCCATTATCCAATCCCAATTCAAGTAATTTGGTGGGAGTGTAGACTTACTAGAGGCCAAATTC
>Ga0214542_1011499_pt1 | contig 12079 bp, 4 predicted proteins | sample CNSS1metaG_FD_160096 | JGI IMG/M metagenome (GOLD analysis project Ga0214542, IMG submission 160096) | Root nodule microbial communities from cowpea collected in UCLA plant growth center, Los Angeles, California, USA - CNSS1 | ecosystem: Host-associated > Plants > Roots > Nodule | place: USA...
TGTGTGTTACTCTTATATATATATATATATATATATATATATATATATATATATATATATATATATATATATATATATATATATATATATATATAAATAATATAAAAATATAATAATGTTATGATTCCATTTTTTTTTTTTTATTTTTATTTTATTATATAATTTAATGTAGACCATTGAAATGTATCATTATTATTTTTTTAAGATAATTAATGACTCACGTTAAATTACATTAAAAAATAGAATGATATTATAATTTTTCTTATGAAAATATTATTATCTCCCTCTCATTTTATTAATGCGTGTTTATTAAATGTTATCTTGTTCAGATATGCGATGCGAAGTGAAATGAAATAAATGATGAAATGGAACAAAATATTTTATAATAAAACGAAAAAAAAATTATTAAATCCTATCTTTCACTACATCTTCTCAATTGATATAAATAAAGTCAAACCAATTAAGTTAAAAAGATAACATATCTTGTTTTTATTCATATATCTTAAACTCAATTTTATTATTTAAATAAAAAATGTAACACAACATAGTAAAATTTAGTGTTTTATATTGAATAGAGATAGAGTAAATTTTTAATATATAAATGAATACAAATTTGACATTACAAACCAATTTGATAAGATTAAATTAAATTTAAAATATTTTTTTAAGATTGTGTTAGAGTTATTTAAAAGAAAGTTCATCATATTAAAATTTGTTGTTTATTGAATTTATCGTATCAATTATTATTAAACTAGTATCAAAACATTCATAAATATCTATTTAATAAGTTTGAAATGTATTTTGTTCCTACTGAATATAGATATACCCGTGAACACAAGTTATGTAGGGTTTCGGTGCGTTGTGGTTGAGAGGTAACTTGGGTTTTACTGGGACGTGGTTGCTCCCCTTCGCCCTCTTCGTTGTTACCTTCTAGTTTTCGTTTGATACTAGCATTTTTGGCTCGGCGCTCTGCCAGCTCCTGTTGTATAGCTCACATGATCGCCATCTGATTGCTTTTTGTTGCTTGTGCCTCATGTCCGTTGCTTGTCATGTTTCTCATGGACACCATATGCATCAACTTTCTTCGGCCCCACGATGGGCGCCAAATGTTCCTACCGAATACAGATTTACCCGTGAACATAAGTTATGTAAGGACCAATGAACTTAGTAAATGCACACGTCCAACTTCTTTGTAAGACCTGGGAAAAATTAATTTATTAATTAATTAATTAATTAATAAATGCGGGTAGAAAGCGCCTTTATGGCATTAATTATTGGTTTATGTGATGTGGAAAATTACTAGCTCAAGTGGTTGAGAGTACTTAATTGTGTGAGAGGACTTGGGTTCGAGTCTTATGTATGCCAATTATGTATTGTTGATTTATGATTTATTTTTAATAATATGTAAGGGTATGGAATTTGAAATGTAAACTTATGTTGATTGTGTATATCACCAAATGTGAATTGGCATAGTGGTTGTGCTTTGGCCTTATGAGTGGAAGGTCATGAGTTCAAACCTTGGTAGACAGAACTTAACCTTTATTTTTATTAAATTTGGTTTGGAGTGAAGGTGGAAAGGTAGAGAACCTTGGAGGCAGCCAAGAGGGTGGGAAGTTTTAAAATCCATCTTAAAGGCACCTATAAAAGCCAAAGGGAAGGGTTTTGGTAGTGTGGTGGGATCAAACTTTTTATGCAATTGTATGGTAATGAATGAGAGTTTTGGTAACGAATGGGGGTGAATAATTGGGTTTTGCATTTTGTGTGGATTGAAAGAGTATAAAACCTGCTTCTGGAGTTGTCGTGCCATTTGATTGCATTGCTCGTGTTTTAAAAGTTGTTTGGTATTGGTTTTGGTGACTTGAGAGTGTGTACAGAGGCAAGACCCTGCAATTCTCGCCCAAGCGAGTCCATCTCGCCTAAGCGAGAATTGTAGAGCGACGTTTCTGGTTTAGAGGCTTTGTAGCTCGTCCAGGAGAGCTATTTTTAGTATTGAGTGAGTGATACCCTCGCTTAGGCGAGGGTGGCTCGCCTAAGCGAGATGGCGACGAGTTCAAGTATGATTGAGCGCGATTTTCCGCCCAGGCGAGGGAGTTTGGAGGTTTGAGCGAACTAGGGTCTCGCTCAGGCGATAAGGTCTCGCCTAAGCGAGATATCGGGATCAGTTGTGATGTTTTTGTTGAAACCTCGTCTAGGCGAGGTCTATGTGTTGTTTTGGGCGAAGGTGTGACTCGCCCAGGCGAGAGGATCTCACCTAAGCGAGATAACGTGGTGTGGTCATTGTTTTAAGCTCGCTCAGACGAGGTGGGTTAGCCTAGGCGAGGCTGAGGGCTTAGCTCGGGCGAGAAGTCCCTAGCTTAAGCAAGTTTATGCATGTTATTGTGTTTCTACATGCTTGTAAGTGTGTTTTGGCTACTTATATGAAAGTTAGGATGTATATGCATGTGGTGTGGTGTTTGGGCTTGAAGGACTAAGTCCAATAGGGGTCTGAGATGTGCTTGGTGGTTGGACACATGATGGGCAAGGAACTGGTTAAGTTCCTGTCGGCTACTAATGGGCGAGGAGTCCTTAGTATGGTGATTGCATGTGTCGGGCGCACGATGGGCAAGGAACTGTTATGTTCCCGTCGGCTACTATTGGGCGAGGAGTCCATAGTATGGTGATTGCGTGCGTGCCAGGGTCCAAGTTATGAGACTTGGATGTTTTTACTACAGACGAGGAGTCTGTAGGGCAGGACTATGAGCGGGATAGGCTCATAGGGTTGGACCACAAATGAGTTAGTTTCGTGGAAGCACAATGAAGTCCCAAGATCTAGTTCATGCATATGACTCATGAAGGACTATGAGGTCATGGTTGGATGATTTGGAGAGTATAAGAAATTTGATTATGTTATTTTGGGTTTGGAAGCATATTTATTTCTTATATCTGTTTATATTTTTCTTGTGCATAGCTCACCCTATCTGTGTGTGTATGGCGATGATCGGATAAATTATTATCCGGGAGCAGATGATGTGACAGGTGAGCCAGGTGATGCGTAGACTCGAAGTAAGGGCTAGCAGGGGATAATTTTTGTATATACATATGTTTATTACTTTCGTTTTGAGGATATTATGTAATCCTGGCGGGAGCCATAGACTTTTATTCAGTTTCATGAATTTTTGGACTCCTGGATTTAATGATTTTAACTTTTAAAGTTTTATATTTCCCGTGTTTTGGGAAATAGTGTATATTATAAATGCAGTATTTATTTTCGAATTTTTAATTGCTTAATATCAGTAATATTCCTTAGGGATGTTACATTCTTCACCTCAGTTCCAAAGTTCAGGAGCCTAAGTATCTCCTTCCAAGTGCTTGAGTATCTCCTTCTGAGTGCCTGAGTATCTCCTTCCGAGTGCCTGAGTATCTCCTTCCGATGAAGAGTGCGCTGGTGGGGGCCTACAATGCCACTCTGACGTTCAAGTCAGTGTCAGAGCAATAAATGACAGTAATAGTAAAAATAGCATAGCATCTTTACCTCGTGAATAGTGCCTTTTATACTACTTTAATGGGCCAAACCCTATGGGCCTAGGGTTTACATTGCTTAATTGGTTTTATGTTTCATTAGCTGTGCTTAATTAATCTAATTCCTTTCATACCGCTCTATCTCTTCCGCACAGGCTCAGTATATATTATAACTTACTTTGTCGAGGTATCCTCTGCTCTTATGCCAAAGACATTAAGACTTATTCCTTAGTTAACCATCACGACTTCCTCTCTTACCTTCAGATTACCTATCTGCCTTGATAAGCTTGTGTACTACGAAACTTCCTAGGATGGAGTATGTTCGGATTACCACATTGGTGCTCGCCAGGATTGATTACCAGGCTGGAGTATACTCGGCCCTTCAGGCTTTAGGATGTAGTATATTCGGATTAGCACATTGGTGCGTGCCTGGATTGATTATCAGGCTGGAGTATATTCGGCCCTTCAGGTTGTAGTCATCTCAGTGGGTCCATGTGACCCTTTCCCCAATATGTACATATTTATCTTGACATAAAAGAATATTTTGGATCGACTAGAGATAAGTTAATAAATTTGTAATGTATAAGTGAGTGCAAATCTAAGTATAATTGAATTTTATTTAATTTGTAATTATACCATTCCTTTATATTTCACTTAATTCTATTTTTTCTCATTAATCCAAATTAATAGTTAACAAAGGGTATAAATTATATGAAAATAAGAGAAAACACAAATGCCAAAAGTTCCTCATATTCTAGAACCCCATTGTTCACTAATAGAGATCAAAATTGTAGCTTTGAAAATATATGCATGGTCTCGGTCATTCTTGTGAAACTAGGAACACTGCCCCACAGAAGAAAAAAAAAGGCAATTGAATTGGGGTGAATAAATTAATATGTTTTGTACCGTATCACCTATCAACACCCCAGTCAGGCCTTGGCAAGGCGGACAATCCAGTGGGTTGTTGATGTGACAATTTCTCCAGAATGATTTTAGGGAGCTCACAACCGAATGGCTTGAGGAAAAGCGGTCGATCGGCCATATGTAATTGAAAATCACATTGAGACTCTTCTTAATGTGAGCATTGACGAACATCAACCATGATTTGTCATTCTCGTCAAACTATTTGGATGCAAGAACATGGTCGATCGGTTTGTAAGATGCCTAGCCGCGTCAGCCGGGCGGACCAAGAGGTAAAACCTGAAAATTAAAGTAAAACAAGTCAGTAATCAAGTTTAAAAAGCAATTTGGCGATGATTAAGAAAACCCTAATCATAGGCCCATATAAAAAAACTATAAATAGGAGCCTAAGATAAATTGGTAAAGACTTTTACTTCGTATTTATTACAGCATTAATTGTTTTCACCCGAACGCACTTGAATTGACTTAAGCATCAGAGCCTTATCAACAGGTACCCGATCGTCTCTGGACAACCGAATGGGAGAGATAAAAAGGAGACTGAGTGAAAAAAGTTACAAAGAAGAGAGAGTCAAGATAAATTAAGTGTTTTAGATAGGTATAGGTCCCTATATCCAAACATGTTTTTTTATATATATATATATATATATATATATATATATATATATATATATATATATATATATATATATATTAAATTTGTTATAGAGATGGATTGTTCAATCATTATTTAGAAATTTATATTGTTATTACGAAAAGAAAATTTGAATATTATTTTTTAATTTAATGGTATTTTAATATTTAAACTATGAGATCATGCGGTTCAAATCTTTTTTATTATTTTATATATTAATTATTATCATATAAAATTTTAAATTTATTTAATTTTTTAAAATTATTTTTTATATATATATATATATATATATATATATATATATATATATATAATATTTTTGTTCATATTGGATGAATTTGGGTAAAGTATATAGAAGGATTTAAGGGAATAGAGAGAATTATGGTATTATTTACTTTAAGAATTGAAAGGTGAGATTGAATGAATTTGAAATGACAGTTAGGAAAATATTATAATAGATTAAAAAAATAGATAAAATTATAAGATTATATATTTGTCCTTATAGTTAAAAATAATATAAAACAAAGAATGATTGAACTAAAATTAGTTTAAAAGAAAATGTTGATGATTTGTATTTAAATTAAAAATTAATGCATGTAATATTGGTATTAAAAAAAATACTTTACCATTTTACTTTAAAAAATTCAAATTAAAATAAAAAAAATTTAACAATTATTTTTGTAATTAAAAAAAAATAAATATAGTTAATTTCGAAGACAATGAAATTGGTTGAATGGATAATTATAATTATATATATTTCGAAGAAAATGAACAAAAAAATTTCATATGCGTAGTCACACTATGCTTTGTGACCACAAAGCACCATCTACCACATATAAATGAACACTAAACTCAATCTCAAATAAATTCAAATAAGTAGGTTGGTCGAGTGGTCAACATTTGTCAAAAATATTCTTACTGAAAATTACTTAATTAAAATAAATAAATAATAATTAAAAATCAAACGTTATATTTATTATTCTCAAATGTGGAAAAATTTAAAATTTATCCATCACGCTTAAAATTAAAATAAACTCGTTCACTAATGTATTATAAGTTCAAAAACACCAACTATATTAAAACAATTATAATCAAAATCTCTAGCCAAGGGTCCCATGCTATCCCTCTCTCCGTCCTTATGCATCAACAATATCACCTAGAATATCATCTGCTCCCATGTGACACATCACACGATCATCACCAAACACAAACAGAAAGGGTATATAATGCTCTCACTAACCTATCTATTTGTGGTCTTGCCTCTACGAACCTCCCTGCTCGTAGTCCAACACATGTGATCCATCAACTACGAACATCCCCGCTCGCAGCATCTCTCAAGTGTGAGCACGAAACATACGAACCTCCCTGCTCAAACCATCACGTGTTTACCACCATTCATGAACCTACCCGCTTATGGCACAACATCTCTTGATCCAAGTCTTACATCATTAAATGATAACAGAAGCAAGAAAGAGTTCCTGGTTGCGCGTTATCACATGTCGCTGCCTAAGCGCCGCAAGCGAAAATCCTGCACAAATCACCTAGCAAAACACACTCGTCGCCAGGCGCTAGGCTGTAAACAAACACACTGTCTCAGGGTCTATCGCTTGGCGGTACGCACCTCGCCGCCAGGCGCCGCGTACCCAAGGATGTGCATGGTGATCCTATCGCTTGGCAAATACCCATAGGCCACCAGGCGCCACACCAATAGCGCAATTCTACTGGTTTTGGCACCCAAATTAGGTCGTTCTTTAATCCAGATAACTGCCAAAGGCAATAATGCACCCTCACATATCAGGACCTGATGCTAATTACCTAGCCACACCACACATGGTTCAATTACCTATAACTCATATTCACATATTCATGTATTCAAGATATGTGATTCACCAAGTTAACGGAGATGAATAATTTGAACTTTTTAAAATAATTGAAAAGCTAAATTGAACGAACCAATAATAAGGAGACAAAATTGAATCAAACCAAAAAATTAGAGAACTAAATTAATAATTATACCTAAATTTTTTACATTATCTAATAAATTAAATTTTTTTAGTAATTTAAAATTAAGACTTACATGAAGACAAATATAAATATAAAGATGGAAGATATATGTAACTAAATATTATCTATGTCCAATCAATATGAAAATTCACCACTAAAATAAAAATGAATTTGAATAATAACCACGAAAACAAGTTCATTCATTTGTAAATCAAGAATATGACAAATAATTTAACAAGATCTACGTGAAATATACCTAATTAGCAATAATTCTTTAAAAAAAATACATATACCAAGGATGAATTACAAACATTTCTCATTTGAAAAGTTAATCAAATTCTTCGGGAATAAAGCTTTCAGAAAAACCCTCCTACGCAAAATGAAACGAATTACCAACGTTAAATCTCAAATCACATCAATTAGTAAAGAACATAGATATAATGCTTTTAGCGGAACATTATACAGTCACTGAATTCATGCATCAGGAAACAACAGAAGGAATTCAGGATTTCTAAAGTTTAGCATTCCCTAAAGTTTGTCAAAAGCACTAGCATGCTCATTTCATTTGGCAAGTTCCTAAACGTTGGGCTTCATATCTCCCCCAGATAAATCTGCTTGTCACTGCTGCAAGATCCAATAATAGGCTCATTGGGATGAAAAACACACTCATTAACAGACCCATTGTGACCAGGAAGCTTATACAAGATGCGACGAGAAGTGGTATCCCAGATGTAAACCATTCGATCAGAACTACCAGCTGTTACCTTGCTTCCATCAGGAGACCAACCACACTTCAACAAGTTCTTCTCAAAGTTGTGTTGGTGCCCTTCCAACACCTTCACACAGCGATTTTGTGGAGCATATGGGCGCATGTCCCAAATGCAAAGCTTGCAATCCATGCCGTTTGTAAGAAGGTATGACCCATCAGGACTCAACTGCATACCAGTAATCATATCTTGATGACCTTGCAATGTCATGGTAACTTCACCTTTACGCAAATCCCAAATCTTGACATCATTATCAATACCACCGGTGAAGATCTTATCTGATGCATCAGAGAACCCAACAGCAGTAATCTGGTATTTATCCGGGAATGTTTGGATGGAACCCCTTTGACGCATATCCCATAATTTAGCAGTTCCATCATCGGAGCCACTAACAACAAGAGGTGGTCCCCTTCGAGAAGGACAACATGAATTAACGTATGAGAGATGTTCTACCATTTTCTTTATTTGTTTTCCTGTTTCCACATCCCATGCCCTCACTGTTTTATCAGGGCTGGCAGAAATTATCTGTGTCCCATCAGTAGTCCAGTGAAGATCTAAAACTGCATTCTTGTGACCTTTCAGAACCATGAAGTTCTTGCAATCCCCATGCACATTCCAGAGGAAAATTTCCCTGTCATGAGATCCAGATGCAACAACTGATCCTGCTGGATTGAACTTCATGGTATATATAGCACTCTGGTGACCTGACAGCAACATGATTGGTGATTCCAAACTTGAGGTCCGCTGCTTTCCATTTGGCCCAGGAGCTTGAGGGGCATTATATGGAACAGTAGACCATTCCATTGGCCTTGGACCAACAACTGACAGAGCACTTTCACCTTCACTTGGAAAAACTTGCATGTTGAACTTCGCTCAGAATTGAAAGGGTTAAATTTCCAAAACCTCACTGAAACAGAAAAATAAGAATCAGATTAAGATCCCAAAAAGAGTTACATTAAAGTTAGTCAATGACTTTTAAATTAATTCCACAGGTCTTCATCTACAGTTGCAATTAAAAGCATGATGATAAATAAATCTTCAAGAGTCTTCCCCAACCCTCAAAAAAACGAAAACACCAAAAACAAATGTGAAAGGTAAAAATTATAAGGCAACATTTGTTAAAGCAAAATAATCCACTAAAAACGAAATTTTCTCCCACTAAGTATACAATAAATTCTGATAATCAGATGTCAATTTACACAGAGCACAGCTAAGGGGTGACTTACCTTTCAGTTGATTACTTGATCTTAAATATAAATACGAAGTATAAGAAAAATGTTCTTCATAGAAGAGTAGGTAATTGTCTGCCTTGATAAACGAAAGTAAACTTCTCTTTTGGAGGAAATTGTATATCAAAGAACAGTGGTAGTGGGGGTTGGGGGGGTGTTGAGAGTATGTATGCTTTAGCTAGCGGCTAAATCAAGCTGCAAATATGACCAAACAATAATTGTCGTTGTCTTGCAAGGAAAAAAACGAATTGTGTGAAGGGATTTGCTTAGTTCAGTTAAGTGTACTTTACAATCAAACTCGCATCACAATTGTTTAACCATAGCTTTATGACAGACTCTGTTTTCCTTTCATATGTTTATTTCTCTTCCACCTCTTGAACAGAACTGATGTTATAATATAACAGTTATAGCAGATTAGAAACTGAAACCGCATCATCTAAATCTTGAGTTAAAGCTTCTCTATCTTAATTCAAACCCTTGAACTCCTACAGCCCGCTATGACTCGCCACAGATTCCAGTTACGAAAAATATCAAATCCACTTTCAGCTTGGTTTCGTGAAGGTACCAATTTAAGAAAAGAATAAAAACCATTAGCCAATTCGTAAACAGGAAGAATGCAATTGGGGAACAAACCCAAAGATTAAGAGAAAGTTGAAACAGGCTATTGTAGGTTGTGTACTACAATCATTGGTGCTTTAGCACAACCACTTAAGGGAAGATTAAAAGTTACAACTTTTCAAACTTCTCCTAACAAACAGTTCAGTTTGGTTACTGGAAGAAAAAAATCATTGAATTGCACACGTAACAAACAAACAAACAGCTGCAAATGTTGAACATAGAAGCAACTGATTATAAGTAGTATGATTATATGCAGTTCAAATCCAAGGTTTTGTTCGGATCACAGAACCTTTTTCCCATTCATATCAAATAGAACAAATCAATAACTTATTGACAATAAGCAGTAACTTCCAAAGCAAATATTCCTAAATAACACTACATAACTGATAGTAATATCAACCTCCAAACAGCACACAGATTCTGATAGTACACGCAAAAATAAAATAAATCCAGAGCATGAGCACAAATCAAATAAGATACAAAATTTTATTGAAAAATTGTCAAAGCTGGAAAAATAATGGATACATACAATCCAATGTCAAACCAAACAGCAGCGTGTGCAAACTAAACAACGAGGAAATCTGAAAGCAACAGCAACTTGTTGAAGTATATAGTTGGCAGTACAAAAAGGTTTATGCAATTGAGTAACTAGGGTTTACCAGGTGAGCGGTGTGGGGAAAAAAGCGCGAAAACTATTTTGCAAAGAAAGAGAAAAGGGATTTGAACGGGGCAGAGGCTAATTGCGAAGGATAAAGTGCAGACAGTGAGTGGAAATGAATGGAATTAAGGTGCAGGAGAGGAAACAAGGAAGAAAAAGGAGAAAAAAACCTGAGATTGAGACTCAGAATTGGTTCGTTGGAACGGTGTGGAACAGGGTTCGGAGAAGGCCCACACGCGCCGCTGCTCGAAACACTCGTTTGGTTCTCCTGTAAATGTATAAACAGATCAATTTACAACCCTCCTCCAATCGAGTTGGATGAAAGGGGGTTTCATCACTGATTTAGGTCTGTACTCCCGGAGCATTTTTTTTTCTTTTTATTAGTTTTTTTAATTAAAAATTACAATTTTTACATGTCGTTAATTAATGTTGTGATACAATATTAGGTTATATGTGTATATTTTTTAAAAGTGACGGTTAATTTTTAAAAATTTAATAAATAATTATATTTTAAAGGGTAAAATTGATATTTTAAAATATGGACACAAAAGAAGAATCATCTTTATATATTGTTATAGATGTTACTTAAATAATCATTTAAATTTTAGAAAATAAAAATAAAAGAAAAATAGTCTATGTAGACTAAACGAAAAATCATACATTCTATAAAAATTAAAAATGATCATTTTAAATTTTATATAAATAAAACTTTTATACAAGTTTTTATCTATCTCAAAATACTTAAATAATATTTTGATAGTTACCATTATTAAAGTTGAATATAGTAATTATATATAATATATATATATATATATATATATATATATATATATATATATATATATATATATATTGGCAGAACTTGGACAAAAATTGGACAAAAATTGTAGGAGTGCCAAATTGGATTTGTTATATATAATTTGTTTTTAGTTAGAGAAAAAAGCTCTTCATCTTTTCTCTTCATTTCCTCTACTTAAAACAAGTACACATAATAGTAAAATTCAAAAAAAAAATATTATTATCATTCGCTATTATATCATGATACCAAACCATAAATACCATTTTAGATAAGTTTTTTGTACTTCATCAATTTGATTTGGTGGTATTGTCAAATTTGAGACCGTTTTTTCCGGATTGTGTTCTAATGAATTTTTAAATTCATTATATGTAACTCTAAGAACTTTAGAGATTTGTCTTATATTGTCTTGAATTCTTGGTTTTCATGAAATTTCTCAAGTTTAGTTATTTTTTTTCATCTTTATCACAAACCTTCCTCTTTAAATTTTTTTTTTTTTACTTTTTACTGTAATCTTTCTAATGTAAATTTATCACCTCTCGCCTATATAGAAAAAATAAAATTTATATTCACAAATCACAATTATCACAGTACAAAACATAACAAAACTCATACCACTTTAATTAAATAAGCAACATTGTATAAATTCAAAACTTAAAAAAAAAAGATACCATAGGCACCGAAGAACACAAAATCCCTAAATTTCATAATTAAGGGTTATAATAATTTGGGAAAAATTATAATGAGGGTTCATACCAATTTCATAAAAGAATCCTTAAAATCATAATTAGGGTTTATATTAATTTGAGATAAACATAATTTGGGAGAAACTGTAAGACCCTAGAAAATGGCGTTTTAAAAGTAATAGTGGTTTAAAAATAGTGAGACTCGATTATTTTAATATTAAAAGGTTTTAGTATAAATAGAATTGTTATAAACGAGTTTCATTATTTTAAA
>Ga0214542_1011501_pt1 | contig 12077 bp, 13 predicted proteins | sample CNSS1metaG_FD_160096 | JGI IMG/M metagenome (GOLD analysis project Ga0214542, IMG submission 160096) | Root nodule microbial communities from cowpea collected in UCLA plant growth center, Los Angeles, California, USA - CNSS1 | ecosystem: Host-associated > Plants > Roots > Nodule | place: USA...
CACTTGTTTTATGCCTTTTACTTTATGCTTTATGCCTTTGCTTTACTCTCTCCTCCACATCATTTATGCTCCCCAATCACCATGCGCCACCTAGCATTGCTTTCTTACTCCTAATTAACCTACAAAGTAAATAAACATAGATTAGCATGTTGGCTTAAGTCAAGTCAACTATAGTCAACAAGTCAAACCTAGTCAAAGGTCAACAAGTCAACTAAAGTTGATTCAATTAAGTCAACTTAGGGAATCAAAAATAACAAACACAAATGAAATGGATGAAGGATTAATGAACTTCCTTTCTAAACATGCTTAGGCTTCTTAAGCATGTGCCTCCATCCTTGGTTGGGGTCAATCCTTCATCACTTTAATTGATGGATTGGACTTCGTGATTGAGTAATAGAATGAAGAATGTTCGAAAAACGAAATTTAGACAAAGTTTTTTACACTCTGCAAGCAGTAATCATAAAGTTGTATTCTACTCCCCACATAGGTTCGAGTGACTCCCCGGTTTTATTACAGTTGTTAATTTTGGTTCTTGTGAGGCTTTACTCCCACCAAATTCATTCAATGGGGATTGGATAATGGAAAGAAATTTTTGTTTGAGTGAATCAATGAGGAATGATCCATTTACTAAATTTAAGTTAAGTTTATTGATTTCTTCTACAGCTTTTTTAAATAAACTTTGCTTTAACTCCCCACATAGAGATGCTTTACTCCCCAGTTGTGCGTGACTTGTTTTTTATACTATTTTGCAGATAGAAAAAGCAGACAGTTTAGTGAATGCAGTGTTAATTCATGGATATAGTCCAACTGCAACACAAACGTATTTAACTGATATCCAAGTTAATATCCAATGACACATTTGACAAGATGCATAAACTTATATTGATAACCCGTAATATAAATTCATTTGCATAAATATAATTATCCAAAGGTAAAAACAGGAAATTAACTTACAATGATAAGAAAATTGTTCAAACAACGAAATTCATGCATCCCACGTGATGAAATTAGACTAAACTAATGGATTCTGCCACATCACAATTGCATCCATTGATGAAAACCTCAATTATGAGTTGTTTTTCTAGATGATCAACCTCAAACACAAGTCTGTCTCCTTCCTTCAACTCATTCTCAACACAAAACTGCCTCCACCCTTGTCCAAACTTGGTAGATCTCTTTGTCTATGACAGCAGTAGTTTACACTCTACTCCACTTCTTTTATCCAAAAGATATACCATATTCATTTGTAGGCTTTTGATGATGTCAGCGAAATGAACATTCAAGTCCTGACAACAGTCCAACAATAGAAGTACATTTGGGGTAACTTCAGACCATATTCAAATTGCAGTTAAACTATGAAAAGACGAAACTAAAATGATGAATCAGTTACTACCAGATGGCTAGCTTGTGCCTGAGATTTTGTCAACTTCACAACATATAGGGCTGTCCTAGGGTGCGTAACAACACCTAATAAAAATGATTCCTTATTTTGTGGTTCGCATTTGCCAACAAAACATGTTATTTGGAATTGACAGTTTTCGACATAACAAAATTGAACATATGAGTCGACAATTTGTTCAGTGTATATCTTCTCTAGATCTTTCCATCCATCGGTTAATTTTGGATTCAATGTATCCATGTTATAGGTCACAACAAAGGTGTTTCCAAAACTATCAACTAAATCACCAACAACCACGTCGACAGCCAACGAAATCAACTTTACACACACACGCAAACAAAATCAAACTCCCCCAATTCAGTCAAACTTTCAAAACTAAATTAAATCATTCTCTACATATGTTGTTGTTTATACAAACGATATATGTTACCTTTGGGTTAAATATATGAAATGGGATTCGGCAACGGTTCAATTGTACGGTCGGCAAGACGAAATCGTTGTTGTCAACAACTTCCGCTATGCCCTGTCTCTGATAACCCACCCAAACAGCTGCAATGACTCCAGATTTCCACCACTACTCTGCAGTGCTTCACTTCTCTCACTCTCTCGCCGTCTTCAATTGATGTTCCTCTCCTCTTCCTTTGCAACAATCCTTCTCCCTCTGTCTCTGTCTCCACAACTGCTCTAAACTCTCTCTGTATTTCGGGATTTCGATGTAACATCCCTAAGGAATATTACTTGTTTTAAAAAAAAGTTTTCCAATTAAAATAAATACCACATTAATTATAACTATTTCCCAAAAATGCGAGAAATTTAAAATCATAAATAGTACCACACATAATCTGAATGTACCATAGTGTTATTTACAAATGATATTAAAATTTAACATAGAAAATATTTACATAAAAAACAAAACAGTAGAGTTTCTTTCAAAAGCCCAAGTGACCCATGCTCTCCGTCTCTAAGCAGCTCCTGGGTCACCTGTCACATCATCTGCTCCCGGATAACAAATTATCCGATCATTGCCATACACACACAGATAGGGTGAGCTATGCACAATAAAACATAAACCAATATATGTGAAATAAATATGTTCCCCCACCTAAAAACAATATAAGTACAACTCAGAATTTCCAAATCACTCAACCATGATCTCATAGTCCTTCATGAGTCATATGCATGAACTAGGTTTTGGGACTTCCCTATGCTCCCACGAAACATACTCATTCATGGTCCAACCCTATGAGCCTATCCTGCTCATAGTCCTGCCCTACAGACTCCTCGCCTGTAGTATAAACATCCAAGTCTCATACTTGGACCCTGGCACGCACGCAATCACCATACTATGGACTCCTCGCCCAATAGTAGCCGACGGTAACATCACAGTTCCTTGCCCATCGTGCGCCCGACACATGCAATCACCATACTAAGGACTCCTCACCCATTAGTAGCCGACGGGAACTCAACTAGTTCCATGCCCATCATGTGTCCATCCACCGAGCACATCCCAGCCCCCTATTGAACTTAGTCCTTCAAGCCCACACACCACAACACATGCACATACTTCCTATACTTAAGAAAAATAATCATTTCTCACACACAAGATCATACAAACATGGGAAATTCACATAAACTCGCTTAAGTCAGAGCCTCTCGCCCAAGCTAAGCCCTCTGCTTCGCTTAGGCTAGTTCCCCTCGCTTGGGCGAGTTTAAAACAGCCACAACCTCACGTTATCTTGCTTAGGCGAGATCCCCTCGCCTAGGCGAGCCACAAATTCACCCAAAACCTCGCCTAGACGAGTATTCAACAAAACACATAAGAACACACTTCGAGAACTCGCTTAGGCGAGCCACTCTCACCTAGGCGAGAGTGTCCATCGCTCAAAGCTCAAAACCTCTCGCCTGGGCGAGATATCGCGCTCAAAGTGGTACAAATTTTCCTCGTGATCTCGCTTAGGCGCGCCCAAACCCCGCCTTGGTCGTCTTAGCGAAATGCTCGACTCTAAACGCTGAGTGGACTCCTGCAACTCTCGCCTGGGCGAGAAGGGGTCGCTTGGGCGAAACTTGCAGAGTTTCGCCACTGGCCAATCACGAAAACAACCAAACCATATCCAAAATGCAATAGACACGAGATTAAGCATTCTATATCAACAATTTAACCTATCAATGTACATTTACCTCCAATGGATATACCAAAACCCACTAGTGAACCAATTATAATCACTCAAGCCCCGAAACCCTCACTTTAACCATAAAAATGCATAATATGACTTTGCACACAATCTCAATTAACCAATTTCGGAGCCACAGTACATGCTACACAATTTTTCCCTTTCAAACAGAAACCAATTGTGGCCATAAACATAACACGCATACAATATGAATTACATGTAAATCCAACACCCCTAACCTGAATTAGTGATCAAAAATTGAGATTAGGAAATCCTTGATTCGCACTCTCCCTCTTGGTCCAGCCCTTGCACACTCACAACTCTTCTCACACTCTCCAATTCGTGCTTCTCACTATAGCAGTCCACCACAATGCCCAAAACCCTTCCCTTTTCCTAAGTTTTGGCTTTTATAGGTGCCTTTAAGAGGGTTTTTAAAAACAAATTTAAAAAGGTTTTTAAAAACAAAACGAGTTTTGGGCTTTGTGGGTTTTAATTTCTCTTCAATGTTAATTATTTGGTAATTTTCCAACCCCCTTGAGTACCCCATTCTGCTAGGCTTTTCTTTACCCCTTCACATTCATACCTCAACTATTAGTTAGCAAAAATAAAGCTTATTCTTTGCCCACCAAGGTTTGAACCCATGACCTTCCACTCATAAGGCCAAAGCACAACCACTATGCCATATCACATTTTGTGATATACACCATCAACATAAGTTTACATTTCAAATTCTACACTCTTACTTATTATTAAAAATAAATCATAAAACAACAACACATAATAGGCATACATAAGACTCAAACCCAAGTCATCTCACACAATCAAAGTACTCTCAACCACATGAGCTAGTACCTTTCCACGTCACATTAAACAACAATTAATGCCATAAAGGCGCCTTCTACCCGCATTTTTAATAATTAATTAATTATTTCATTAATTAATTTTCCCGGGTCTTACAATTCCCCCACCTTTAAAAGTTTTCGTCCTCGAAAATAGAACTTACCAGCAAAGAGGTGAGGATAAGACTTCCTCATGAGGTCCTCCATCTCCCAAGTCATCTCTTGGGTTGCCTCGTCCCAGAGAACTTTCACCTTCTTCAACTCCTTACCTCTCAGTTGCTTGACCTGAGTATCCAATATGCGCACCGGTCCAACTGACATAGTTAGATCCTCGCGTACTTGCACCTCCTCTGACTCCAAAACATTATCTGGACTTGCAATATATTTCCTCAACTGTGAGACGTGAAACACATTATGCAAGTTGGATAGGTGAGGTGGTAAAGCGATTTCATACGCCGCTGCACCTATCCTCCGTGTAATCTAATAAGGTCCTATAAATCTCGGAGTCAACTTCCTTGATTTAAGAACCCTTCTGATACCTGTAGTTGGCGTCACCTGGAGAAATACATGGTCTCCTTCATCAAACTCAAGTGGCCATCTCCTCTTATCTACATAGGACTTTTGCCTACTTTAAGTTGCTCTCATCCGGTCTTGGATCAACTTGACCTTACTGGTCGTTTGTTGCAGAAATTCAGGACCAAGCACAAAGGCTTCATCGTCTTGATACCAACTCAATGGGGTTCTACACCTCCTCCCATACAATGCTTTGTAGGGCACCATACCAATACTGGAATGGTAACTATTATTGTAGGTAAACTTCACCAAAGGTAGCACATCATTCCAGTTTCCCATGTGATCCAACACACAAGACCTCAATAAGTCCTCTAGAGATTGGATGGTCCGCTCAGACTGTTCATCCGTCTGTGGATGATACGCTGAACTCATCCTCAGTTGTGTACCCAAGGATGCCTGCAATGATTGGCAAAACTGTGATGTGAATCTAGGGTCCCGATCTGACACTATACTTTCGGGTACCCCATGCAATCTCACCACCTCTCGCACATACAACTCTGCTAACTTGTCCATCGACCACTTCTGATTCATAGGCAGGAAGTGTGCACACTTTGTCAGTCGGTCCACTATCACCCAAATTGAATCATGCCCCTTCGTCAACCTCGGAAGATGTGTCACAAAATCCATAGAGATACTATCCCACTTCCACTGAGGCACGTCCAATGGTTGCAGTGTACCTCCCGGCCTTTGGTGTTCAATTTTGGCCATTTGACATACCAAACACTAAGCAACAAAGTCTACTACGTCTGCCTTCATACCATTCCACCAAAAGGACTCCTTCAAATCCTTATACATCTTAGTCATACCGGGATGTATGCTAAGACGGCTTTGGTGACCCTCCTTCAGTATCTGCCTCCTAAAATGAGGCCCTCCTGGTACACACACTCTACCTTTAAACCGTAGAATGTCGTCCTCTCCCATCTGGTAGTCCTTCCCTTTTTCAGTACCTAACCATCCCACAAACTGTTGCAATTCCAAGTCATGTCCCTGAGCCACACTAATTTCTTTCAAAAATTCATTGGTAACTCTTAGCAAGCTACACTATATCGAGCCTGACCCAAACTGCATTCCCAAATTCATGTCTTAGAGTTTCTCAATTAACTCCAACTCCTTTATCATCATGCAAGATACATGTATCTTCTTCTGACTCAACGCATCGGCTACAACATTTGCCTTGCCCGGATGATAGAGCAATTCAAAGTCATAGTCTTTCAAATACTCCATCCACCTGCGTTGCCTCATATTCAGCTCCTTTTGGTCAAACAAGTACTTCAAGCTTTTGTGGTCGCTGAACACTCGGAATTGAGAGCCGTATAAATAATGCCTCCAAGACTTAAGAGTAAACACTATGGCAGCTAGCTCCAAGTCATGAGTCGGGTAATTCTTCTCATGCACCTTCAGTTGACGAGAAGCATATGCCACTGCTCTCTTTTCTTGCATCAATACACACCCCAAACCTTGGTATGATGCATCATAATACACCTCAAACACCTTCTCAGTATCTGGAATCACTAGCACTGGTGCAGTAGTCAAACATTTCTTCATTTCCTCAAAGCACTCTTCACACTGCTCAGTCCAAGAGAACGGCTAATCTTTTCTTGTCAGTTGCGTCAATGGATTCACCTTCTTTGAGAACCCCTCCACAAACCTCCGGTAGTAACCTGCCAAGCCCAAGAAACTTCGCACCTCCGTCACAGTCTTAGGCCTTTCCCAGTTAAGCATTGTTTCAATCTTAGCCGGGTCTATTGCGATACCCTTAGCTGATATGACATGTTCGAGGAACTGTACCTCCTCTAGCCAAAATTCACACTTGGACAGCTTCCCATACAACTGGTGGTCTCTGAGTATCTTCAACACTACCCTCAAGTGATCGACATGTTCCTTCAGTGTCCTCGAGTAGATAAGAATGTCATCAATAAAGACAACAACAAACTTATCCAACCAAGGTCAGAAAATTCTATTCATGTAATCCATGAATACTGCTGGTGCATTCGTCACTCCAAATGGCATCACCACATATTCATAGTGGTCGTATCATGACCTGAATGCTGTCTTTTGCACATCCTCCGCCCGTACTAGAATTTGATGGTATCCCGACCTCAAGTCGATTTTTTGAGAACACTCATGCTCCCTTCAACTGATCTAACAAATCGTCGATCCTTGGCAGCGGATATTTGTTTTTGATAGTCAGCTTATTCAGCTGCCTATAATCCACACATAGCCGCGAGCTCCCGTCCTTCTTCTTTACTAACAAAACTGGGGTCCCCAAGGCGAAGCACTCGGTCGAATGAATTGCTTCTCCAATAAATCCTCAATTTGCTTCTTGAGTTCTGCAAGCTCAGCCGATGCCATCCTGTATGGAGCCATAGACACTGGGCCTGCACCAGGAATGAGGTCAATGGTGAAGTCAATGTCTCGACTTGGCGGCAACCTTGACACTTCATCTGGAAACACATCTGCATATTCATTAGCCACCGGTATAGCCTGAATCACTTTCGCCGCACTTTTCTTCTCTGGCTTGGCGACCACCATAAAACACACAACCCCATCTTGTAATGCTTTCTCCGCTTCCCGAGATGATATCAATCCCAACCCTTCATGCTCTGGGAATACCAAACTGTGTCGTCCACAATCAATTATGATGTGGTTGATAGACAACCAGTCCATTCTCAATATCACATCCAGTCCCTCCAAGGGCAAGCACACCAAGTTCACCTTGTATCTGTGACCTGCCACCACCATTGAACACCCAACACAGACTAAACCGGTAGCTACCTGGCCCGAGGAAGGAGTTGAAACAAGCAACTCACACCCCAAGTCACGTGTCACCAGAATCAATCGTCCCACACAAGCATTAGAAATAAAGGAATTGGTTGCGCCAGAATCAAATAAAACCAATACATCATGCCCCATAAGTAAACAAGGTTGCATTATCAAGTTACCTGACTGAGTCGCCTCAGTAGATGTCATGGCAAACACTCTCATTTGCGGCTCGTGCTCGTTCTGCTGACGAGGCTACTGCTGGTTTCTTCGCACCAGAACTTTTTTTCTCAGGGCAGTTGTTAGCAAAATGGCTCGGTTTGTCGCAGATGAAGCACTTGTGACGATCACCGGATCCCCCTACTCCACCGGTCAGCTATGGGCATTTTCTCTTCAAATGAGGTCTGCCACAATGATAGCAAGTGGGACCCCCAGATGTCTGTGGCCGGCTATATAGCTTCTTCATTTGTCGCGCCTCTGCGACATTCCTCTTATGTCTGCTCACTATTAGGCCAGGGCCTTTCTCCAAATGCTCGGCACTCTTGGCATGTTCCACCAAGACAGGAAATCTTCTTTCTCGTAAAGGAGTCACCACCTTCTTAAGCTCATGTTTGAGTCCCCGCTCAAACTTCAAACATTTCCACTCTTCTATCATATTTTGAGAGGAAAACCTCGCCAGATACTCAAACCGATTCACGTACTCTTGCACAGTCATGTCCCTCTGCTGCAGTGCGAGGAACTCTGCCTCCCTGTCCTGTCTGGCGGTGTCGGGGAAATATTTCTCCAGGAACCGCGTCCTGAAGCTAGTCCACTCCACCTGTTCATCTCGGGTCTGCATCTGCTGCTGCATACCTGCCCACCAATACTCAACATCACCATTCAGGAGGTAGGTGGCAAAAAGGAGTTTTTGCTCATCTGTGCAGCTCATGACCGTGAATATCTTCTCACACTTGCGAAGCTAGGCCTCCGCTTCATCAGGAGATGCTTTGCTAGTGAACTCAGCTGGCTTGTGGCGTAGAAAGTCCTCCACAGTTGGCACCCTAACTGGTGCAATTGCCGCCCTGGGTTGTGCCGCTACCGGTGTCTGCATCGCATCCACCATCCGATGAATGGCCTCAGCGATGTCATCAGCACCACTATTCCTCCTCCTCCTATTAGCAGCCATAGCCTGGATACGCCACACTACAACTGTTAAAATCAGCTCACTTAGTTAAACAATACCACTAACATCTTTCTTACATACTATTAAATCACCCACACAATCAAACGATAAGCTCACTTCCCAAAAGCCCCAAAATATTTTCAAAACATTTGCTCTGATACCAATTGTAACATCCCTAAGGAATATTACTTGTTTTAAAAAAAAGTTTTCCAATTAAAATAAATACCACATTAATTATAACTATTTCCCAAAAACGCGGGAAATTTAAAATCATAAATAGTACCATACATAATCTGAATGTGCCATAGTTTTATTTACAAATGATATTAAAATTTAACATAGAAAATATTTACATAAAAAACAAAACAGTAGAGTTTCTTTCAAAAGCCCAAGTGACCCATGCTCTCCGTCTCTAAGCAGCTCCTGGCTCACCTGTCACATCATCTGCTCCTGGATAACAAATTATCCGATCATCGCCATACACACATAGATAGGGTGAGCTATGCACAATAAAATATAAACCAATATATGTGGAATAAATATGCTCCCCCACCTAAAAACAATATAAGTACAACTCATAATTTCCAAATCACTCAACCATGATCTCATAGTCCTTCATGAGTCATATGCATGAACTAGGTTTTGGGACTTCCCTGTGCTCCCACGAAACTGACTCATTCGTGGTCCAACCCTATGAGCCTATCCTGCTCATAGTCCTGCCCTATAGACTCCTCACTTGTAGTATAAACATTCAAGTCTCATACTTGGACCCTGGCACGCACGCAATCACCATACTATGGACTCCTCGCACAATAGTAGCCGACGGGAACATCGCAGTTCCTTGCCCATCGTGCACCCGACACATGCAATCACTATACTAAGGACTCCTCGCCCATTAGTAGCCAACGGGAACTCAACCAGTTCCATGCCCATCATGTGTCCATCCACCGAGCACATCCCAGCCCCCTATTGGACTTAGTCCTTCAAGCCCACACACTACAACACATGCACATACTTCCTATACTTAAGAAAAATAATCATTTCTCACACACAAGATCATACAAACATGGGAAATTCACATAAACTTGTTTAAGCCAGAGCCTCTCGCCCAAGCTAAGCCCTATGCTTCGCTTAGGCTAGTTCCCCTCGCTTGGGCGAGTTTAAAACAGCCACAACCTCACGTTATCTCGCTTAGGCGAGATCCCCTCGCCTGGGCGAGCCACACATTCGCCCAAAACCACACCAAAACCTCGCCTAGACGAGTATTCAACAAAACACACAAGAACACACTTCGAGAACTCGCTTAGGCGAGCCACTCTCGCCTAGGCGAGAGTGTCCATCGCTCAAAGCTCAAAACCTCTCGCCTGGGCGAGATATCGCGCTCAAAGTGGTACAAATTTTCATCGTGATCTCGCATAGGCGAGCCAGTCTCGCCTAAGCGAGACTGTGTTTCGCCCAAACCCCACCTTGGTCGTCTGAGCGAAATGCTCGACTCTGAACGCTGAGTGGACTCCTGCAACTCTCGCCTGGGCGAGAAGGGGTGCTTGGGCGAAACTTGCAGAGTTTCGCCACTGTCCAATCACGAAAACAACCAAACCATATCCAAAATGCAATAGACACGAGATTAAGCATTCCATATCAACAATTTAACCTATCAATGTACATTTACCTCCAATGGATATACCAAAACCCGCCAGTGAACCAATTATAATCACTCAAGCCCTGAAACCCTCACTTTAACCATAAAGATGCATAATATGACTTTGCACACAATCTCAACCAATTTCTGAGCCACAGTACATGCTACACAATTTTTCCCTTTCAAACAGAAACCAATTGTGGCCATAAACATAACACGCATACAATATGAATTACACGTAAATCCAGCACCCCTAACCTGAATTAGTGATCAAAAATTGAGATGAGGAAATCCTTGATTAAGTTTTGGCTTTTATAGGTGCCTTTAGAGGGTTTTTTAGAAACAAAACGAGTTTTGGGCTTTGTGGGTTTTAATTTCCCTTCAATGTTAATTATTTGGTAATTTTCCAACCCCCTTGAGTACCCCATTCTGCTAGGCTTTTCTTTACCCCTTCACATTCATACCTCAACTATTAGTTAGCAAAAATAAAGCTTATTCTTTGCCCACCAAGATTTGAACCTATGACCTTCCACTCATAAGGCCAAAGCACAACCACTATGCCAAATCATATTTTGTGATATACACCATCAAAATAAGTTTACATTTCAAATTCTACACTCTTACTTATTATTAAAAATAAATCATAAAACAACAACACATAATTGGCATACATAGAATTGAACCCAAGTCCTCTCACACAATCAAAGTACTCTCAACCACATGAGCTAGTACATTTCCACGTTATATTAAACAACAATTAATGCCATAAAGGCGCCTTCTACCCGCATTTATTAATTAATTAATTATTTCATTAATTAATTTTCTCGGGTCTTACATTCGCTCTCTTTTACTATCTACCCTCAATGCTCCAAGGGATCACTGTTTTTCGCTCTCTTTGTCTCTCTGGTACTCCGGCGACACGGTGTTGGAACTTACTTTTCTCTCTCATTCACGTTCTCTCTTTCTCTATCCAACCAGATGCTTTCTCTCTCTTTCTCTCTCTCTTTCCCGTTTCTCGCTTTCTCCCTTTCTCCCTTTCTCTCTCTAATTAAATTTTCACTTTCAGTTTCCAAACCTACACGTGTGAACTTTGCTTTCGTTAAACATTTTTGTAATAAAAATTTAAAAATTGCAGTGTCACGTCAGATTTGTCAAAACCTTGTCAAATTTTTTTGTTGAAATATCATTTTCGTTTTTAGTTTGTCGATTACAAAAGATTTTAAGTTATTAATTTAAAATAAATTTTTTCATATAATTAAAATTATGTTTAACAATAAAATTTAAATGAAATAATAAATTAATTAACATAAAAACTAAAGAAATAATAAAATATCAACAATTAATAATGTAAAAACTAATATTATTAAAGAAAAAAATTGAAATAAATATTTTTCTATAATTAAATCTTATAATATAGCATTTTTATAAATGTTTTCTACTTTTTGAAGATTTCTTTCTTTATTAATTACCTTTTAGTTATTTTTTAATTTGATTGAATTAATTACTTATGGATTTTTCATGATACTAAATTTTC
>Ga0214542_1011508_pt1 | contig 12070 bp, 7 predicted proteins | sample CNSS1metaG_FD_160096 | JGI IMG/M metagenome (GOLD analysis project Ga0214542, IMG submission 160096) | Root nodule microbial communities from cowpea collected in UCLA plant growth center, Los Angeles, California, USA - CNSS1 | ecosystem: Host-associated > Plants > Roots > Nodule | place: USA...
AAAAAATTTTTTTCCCTCTTTTTTTTTTTTTTTTTTTTTTTCTTAATTTTTTCAAACTTTGGAAAATAACTTTCGATCCGGAATTACCTTCATAAATATCCAATCTAGAGTACCTTTTTAATACATTTTGAAACATAAAAATATTTTCTAAATAGATGGTTCCTAAGGTATTTTTGGAATTATAATATTTTCTGAAACACTCAATTTAGACTATATAAAAATATATTTTAAAAAATATTTTTGTATTAGAAAATATCTTCAGAAAATACTTTAGTCAATAATTACTGATAGATTTTTTTATCGATAATTATCAATAAAACATAAATTATGTTGGTAAAATTTATAGACAACAATTTTACCAACGAATATTTGACCGTCGATAAATCAAAATTATCGACAAATTTTAAACATTATCGAAATATTTTGATCGTCAGTAATATCACTTTTTCTTATAATGATTCTTCTTAACTTTTATTTCTTTTAAAATAGAATAAGCAAGTCTCTTAACAATTGAGCATAAATATCTTATAAGTTATCTTATCTGATTATCAATGGCTCATGCATAAAATAGGTCTATAAAAGTTTCAATGATAGGTCTATTTATGGGGTATAATGAAAGAAATATTATATAATAAGATATTAACACCACTATAATCAAAAAGTTTTGAAGGGTTGGATTTATCAGTCTTTCATCTTATATGATATGTAACTTTGTTATTTTATTCGATGTGAAACTTAAAATTCACATTTAAACTTTTCAAACAATCTCTCCTCAAAGAACGAGTTCCTTTGATATGATATATTTTTCTTATGTACAGGTAGACATGGACAAAATTGACCTAATTGTATTCTATTATAAATTATTTATACTATATTATACTATAAAAACTAAACTATTTTCAACAAAGAATTGTACCATTTTGTAGTTTAGTTTAAAAAAACTGAATTTCTTATGTTTACGGTTGAATTAACTACTTGAAGTATGTATTTTATCTTTCCTTTGTGCTCAATGGCGTCCTACCCACCCTATTTCTTTTTCAAACAGAGATCGAAAGTGTCAAGGGTTCTGTCGTCCTCGAATGTGGTTGATATTGAGGCGTTCACACTTAATTACAAAATCACCATCGAAATTTCAGCAATACTTTGCTCCTATAAATATATTAAATATAAAATATTTTGAATATTTGTTCACAATTTAAATAATTGTAAATCGTATCAGTATGAAATCCAACTTTAAAATGTCATTCAATCATAATTATTATGTTAGTTTTTTTAATAATTATCTAGCAATAGTAATTTTTGATTAATTAATAATATAATATTTTACACATGCACAGTAACAGACATCACATCTTATTTGCTATTCTATCCGAGAGTGTTTTATTTCATTAGTAGATAACTTTGTATTTCAATTTCTCAAAATGCTAGACTCTAGAATGAGACACTACTATTTTTTTTTTTAATTTTATTAGATTTTTTTTGTAAATTTGTTAAAAAGTTGTAAGAAATTTTTTTTGCCATTTTTTAAAGAGTTTTAATCGGTAAATAATTCTTTCGTGAATAATTATTTTTTTTCTTACAAATTTTTCATGAAAAATATTTTTTGCAAAATATTTTACAAAAAGATTTTTTGCAAAATATTTTACAAAAAGATTGACAACAATTTCTTACAATTTTTTTTTCATAATAAAATTTGTAAGTATTTAATAAAAGAAATCAAAATAAAATTGATAAAAAATATATATTGTTTTAGTAGCGAGATGGAATTGAATTTCATATGTGATTAGGATAAGGTTCTATTACATAATAAATCAATTAATATAAAAAATTCATATATAATACTCTAAAATTAAGTAATAGTATAAAAATAATCATATTTTCAACTTATCTTAATTTCTTTATGTTGCTTTACTGTATAAGATTTTTTCACCAGAAATATGTTAATTTATTTTTTACTTTTAATCTTTAATGGAACATTTATTATGTTCTTCATTTAATAATAATAAGCATATTGTCCTATTTTTCTTTAAACATATTTAGTATTGTAATTGGAACTTTTAGCTTTCTGAAAAACACTTTGAAATGTTCCATAAATTTAAATATTTTATCGTAGTTAACTCTTATTGTAGTTGTCTAACGCCTAAAATAATAGAAATATTTTTTTTTCACACAAAATCAGATGAAAGGAACACATTTCTCTGCACTTTTTGATTTTTTTTTGGTTTATCGAAGAACTTATATGTTCTTGAATAGGGACAAATCTTTTCTGTACTTAATTTTATGTCTTTTTCTTTTTGTTTATGAGGAACCTATATTGAGAATGAAGTGGTTAAATACTACATTTTTTGAAAATTAATACAGTTCGGTTAAAAAATAGTTTAGTTCGGAAACAGGTTAAGGTACATTCCAGTTCAAATCTGTTCATATTGTTGTTCAGTGCAATTTAGTACGATGCAGTTTGATAGAACAAAAAATAGTTCAGTTCAATTTGTCTAAACTATATTTTAATTCAGTTCAAATGAACTATATTTTTAGGTTCATTGCAGTTTTTAACAATTCAGTGCAATTCAGTTAATTTTGTCCACCCCTAAGTGTATGGTTACTTATACAATTGTTGATGTGTTATGTTATTGTTGTTATCACAATGGTATAAGCCGACAGATTACCAAGATGAACTAGTGACTTTGATACCACTTATAGGTCTAACAAAAAAGGTGTGAATTTAGTTGAATCGATATACAACAACATTTCTGCATCAACAGAGATTGTCTTGTATACATTCGCTTGAGCAAAAACTTCTACACCAACATCGTGAATCATATCCTCTAATTGGTCTTCCTTTAATTGCTCTTCCATGGTGGAATTGACATTATCTTCAGTTTGGAAAACAATTTGAAAGTATATTAATTTGCCACATCATGTCGAAGTTGTATAACTTCGAAGGAAATAATCACAAAGAAGGTATTACCTATTTTCGGTTGCATACAACCTTCTCCAATTCAAACAGTTGGCACAAAAACATCTAAACTCGACTTCATCGTCATTTTTACCCTCATTATGTTGTGCAAATTGTATAAATTTTTCTACTCCTCTTTCTTACTCAACGCTGATGCACGATGAATTAATTCAATCTCAATCCATATGTATGTGTTATGAACAAATTAATCATTCTTTAAGTGAATGATCACCTCATTTTTATAGTTAAGATGTGCCCTATCCCTTTCGAGAATATTATTTTTTTAGTTTATTATTTATCAATTTTAAACCACATTTCTTAAATTTCATGAAAATTTTGCTAACATTTTGCATCGAAATTAGAGTAGTTATCACTGTGTTAATGACGGGACTCCAACGCGTCACTGTGTCAATTGATGCTTAGAGTTATTGTATCAATGGGTGCTTAGAGGCTAAAAAGGAAGAGAGAGGGAAGAAAAACGAAAGGGAAGAGAGAAAGGCACCTGAAAGCAATAATTTATTGAGATATTTTTGCACTAGCAAATGTCATTATCACATTAAATGTGTGGATAATTTCGTTCTCGAATTTGAAAAATGGTTTCTTAAATTAAAGAAATCTAATTATATATAAGTAAAATATTGGTAGAAGACCCCTACACTTATTGATTTAAGATTTTGAATGGAAAATGATATCGATTTTTTATTAGTGTTGATTCTCGATGATTCATTTTGAAAGACTAATGCTATCAAAATCGGAAAAATTGCTCAATTGAATAACTGAATATGATTAAGCTTTAGTCTAGATGCGGTGTAGTTAGCTAGGTAGGTGGACACAAGTTCAAAATTGAGAATGTCACACACATATTAATTGCATCCCTTTCAGAGTCTAAGTTCAGTACAAGGCTTATCCTCCTCCAAACTTTGTGCACAGAGAAAATGAAAATTAACTAATAAATAAGAATATCTAAGATAACGCTGCAGCTAAAAAGGCACAACAGTTGTAATCTGTAACCAATGCCTACCATCATGGAAGAAAGTCCAAGGTGTTATGCCCTTTAAGAGGACTCGGAGTGGGGGCATACTTACTTGTTTTTAGGTTCATCCATTTCTTCCCATAAGGAGATAGACAAAAATGTGTACAAGAGATAAAACCCCCTTTACACGTTTCTTAGGGGTTCAACAATGAAGGAACAAGATATGCACCATTCTCTTTTTTAGATACATTTGCTAATAATAGGACTAACTTCATTATCTTCAAAGTTTTTTACATAAACTCACTACCCACAAATTTGAATACTGGTCAAATTTTAATTGGAGTCTAGATATGAGGACACTGCTTATCACTGTCTAGACAAAACAGCACATAAACATTATTGGTCTACATTATCTTCAATTACAACAATTTAAATAAGAAAATATGGTAATCTCTAATCCCATTAAAAGCAAGCAACACTCATATGCAGTCTACTACCTAGCCTAGAAACAATTTATTTTCAACTGTTACATGAATATGTTCCCCACCTTACATGGTATTAAGTATCCCTTTCTCTGTTATGCCAATATTTTTCTACTTGTGTCCCAATTCTTTACCCCAAAAAGCAAATGTAAAAGGCTGAAAGGGAATAAGGTACTCTGAGAGTGTGGAAATCATGCTGCTATATGGCCATAATCATCATCCACAACAAGAGAAAGACTTTGGCTTATTTTAGGTCAAGTAGCAGTTATTAAAATTTCCAGGACCCACAGACAAATCTATTGGGTGGAAATGTGGATGGAAAACTGTAATGAAATTTTACCTAATTCAGTTCTTCTCTAGTACTGCACATGAAGTTCACGGTTTGAATCACTTTTATTGGTGAGCCAAAAGCAACCATATAATTAAGCATTATTGGTTTGCTACAGAAAAATATTTGTTGCTTTTGAATCTGATAATCACATATTCACTAATAGTACTTTCTTTTGATCCATCTTGTCATCTTTCTGCTTAATTTTGGCTACATGCTAGACTGTAATCGAATTGTTTGTGCCTTGCTTTCCTAGTGTTCTCACTAGCCTTCCAACCCTTGCATGTAAAGTAGTTGACAAACTCATTGCTAGGGTTTGCCATGAAATTGCTTCAACTAAATTCATAGTAATTCGTTTGCTTAGTGGTTTCTTTAGATTAATATACTCCAATGTGTCCTACAATTTAGTGAACTTTGATAAAACACCAATCATGAGACTTTCTTATATGTTCCTTAGTCTAAACTTCCCTACATGAGAAGAATGCCTTATAAGGCATACATTTCATGATTATTGATTAATTGGCATATTTCTATTTCATACTGTCATAGGGTGACATGATTCAAGATCAAACATTAATGATTACAGTTTAAGCCTTCTGTTAGCACAAATTTGCAGTGGTAATGATGGCTCAAAAGCTTGAAGGGTTTAACTCTGATTGATGCCTTTAGTTAAACAGTGGTAGAAAATAAAGGTGATCAATTAGATCGTGTCTGATATCTTAGTATTTTTCGCTTTATTCAACTCTACATGTGTAGTGTTGTCACTGTTGATTTTAGAGAAATGTTACTCTTCTTTTAGTACAGGATTCTTCTCTTGTTGACCTTATCCAACGTTTTCTGCATAACACAAAGTTGTCTGTTTTCTATAATGGTGGGTTTGGATTCTACTGTCGCACGGTCTTTGGATTAGTGTTATGTGTGCTCTTACGTGTCTTCACTTTGGCTCACTAATAAATATTTTTCTCCATCCTTATGAAAATATCGGAAGATTTGCAAAATGTCAAATACTCTTCCACCATTAGGTAGGGTGAAAGAAATTCATAGAAAGATTATGGAGGAGAGAAGGTATATTTTTCATCGTTATAAATTTATGTGTAGGTAAAAGGTTTTTTCTCACCATAATATAATGTGTCTTAGGTAGAGCTGTCAAAACGGCGGATAATCCAGCCTGATCGAGTTCGATCCATCACGAGTTGATTATTTAGTGAGTCAACCCAACCTGACTTTGGGGTTCTGAAGATATCTTCCCTCTCTTTGGGGTCGAACATCCCTTAGCAACAATTCGATAAACAGCTCTTTGGGATAGATATAGATACCCCCCTCCAAACGTACAGGAAATTTTTATCCCCGTACGGCTCGAGAATATCAAAAATTCTATGTATTTCGAAAATTATGATGTAAAATAGAGCAATAAAATCATCAAATCAATTAAACAATGACTGAAGTATTTTTCTTTCGTATTTTCTTTCTGAAAAAAAAAACTCTTCCTATTTGTACCTCCATAACACTCAATTTGCTAAGCAAACTAAAAAAATTTCAACCCTGTCCGGCCCACCACGGGTGGGTGAGTTAAATGGGTTGGTTCACGGGTTTACTTAATTAAAAAAAATATTATTTTTTTATTTTTTTTCAGTCAAAACTAAATTATAATTTTAATTAAAATCTAAATAAACTTTAATACCATCCAAATACAAACCAAAATCACAAAAATACAAATTATCTATGTGTTGGCTAAAAAAATCAAACTAACATGACTCAAATGCAAAGCCCAACTTAATAAAAAATACTTGTGTGACCCTTTATCTGCAGGTTGGTGAGCCAACCCGATTCACAACGGGTTCAACCCGAGTGAGCCGAGTTTTAGGCGAACCGGGTCAAAAATTAACCCGTATTGAAATTTGTAAAAAAATTTCAACCGAACCCGACCCGAACCCGTGGTAAGCCGGGTTGGCTCGCAGGTTCCAACCCATTTTGACAGCTCTAGTGTTAGATGAAAATGGAAAAGATGAACAATTTATAATTTTAAGATTTTGAATTAAGAATAGTATAAATCTCTCAAACTAAGATAATATTTATATAACTTTTTAATAAAAATTTTCTTAGAAAAAAAATAACAAAACCATCAATAAAGATTTAACGGAGAGATATAAAAAAAATATACATTGTAACAAAAAGAACTTTCATGATAACTTTGTCTCCCACCAAAATCTAAAGATTGTAAAAGACCTCTCATTTAGGTATCTATTAACAAGTCAACTCATTCATTCATATTATAGGTATTAATGATCTAATTAAAACACCATGATATCTATTTTATGATAAATATAATTTAATAATATAAATCGGCAGAAATAAATCCAACAACATTATGAGGAATGAAGTGGAAACAATAGTAGCTTAGAGAATGAAAAGGAAATGGAGACAAATGTGTTGGTAGACTTTTGAGATGATGATGATGGGCCCTTAAGGAAGGGCAGCAAGGTGATGTGCATGTAACATAAGGAAGGGGGTTCCGTTGTCCCCTCAGACAATTGCTCTTTATATATTCAATAATAAAGGCCAATTAGAGAATGGGAATATACATAAAATATTTCTGCAGTAAAAATAAATACTACACTTTTCGAGAAGAGTGTGCGAGTAATATATTATTTATTTCTCTTTCTTTATAATTCTTAAAAACAATGTCTTTAATATTGTTTTCTTGGAAAATAGCAATAATTGTATGATAAATAATGAGTGATTTATTGTGTATTATTATCCCATTACAATTAAAAAGTATAAACAAAATTGAAAAAAAAAAAAAAAAACTAGCCGTAGTGAGTAATTATGAAAGTAAATAGGACATGCATTAAATTATTAAAGGAAAATAAGATAAACAGAATGTGTAGAGAAAAAAAAGTTCCGTTCTATATATAGTCATAGATTACATTTATTTTATATTTCCTTTTTGTAATACAAAACAAATATGAAAAAATAGCTGGCAATTTTCTTCTGTAAATGACACGATGACACATAGATTAGGGACATCTCCAGCATATAAAATTGCCACTTTTTACCATCAAACGGTGATGTGCGTATGAGTTTGATTACGTATATTTTAGGTTTTATTTTTATTTTTAATTTACTTAAAAAAATTAAATATGCTTTTAGAACTTTAATGCAAAATTGAGATTCGTTATTATTTGGAATTTTGTTTTATTGTGGTTTCTATACTTTAAAAATAAATAGGTATAGTTTTTTTAATTATGTTAAATTTTTTTGACGTATCAAACGTGTTTTTTAACTGATATTAAAGTAATAATGTGTCAAACGGAATAAATAACTCAAATGCTGACATGAAACATGTTTGATACGTCAAAACAAGTTAATATAATTGAGTTAAAATGACTATATCCTTCACTTTTAAAAGTTTTTAAACCAAAATGTATCAAAGTTTCATACAAGAACAAATTTCAATTTTATATCAAAGTTCAGGATTAAAAACTATTCAACCAAAAACAAACTAACAGTTTCGCATACGACTATATTTAGAAATAACAGTTATGAAGAACTCATTTACATTTTGTCGCAACCAAAATCGTAACGGGATGACAAACCAAAAATAAAATATAAAAAAGAGTTTTGGAGTCGTCACCATAGCTATTATAGGAAACTATGGAAAATCATAAAAAGGAGCAATGTCTACGAAAATAGAGTTTTGAGGTACGGGAGTTAATTACGCATATGCCCATCCTAAGACGGTACCTTTAATTAAAATACAAATTGATGTGGTCTCCTTTAAATATTATTTTACAAAATAAATAAATAAATAAATAAAAATAATAAAAAAAGTAAATAAGTTTTTTCTTTGGTTTTTCTGTCTAAATAATAATAATAGGATAATAATAATAATAATAATAATAAATAAAAAGAAAAAAAAAGAGACTATTTTAATCTTTGATGTATTTTCTTTTGAGGCTTTGTTTCTATTTTAGCCCAAAATACTCTATCCACCCACACCGTTTTTTTCTTCCAACTAACAGCAACCCAAATTTAATTTTTTCACCCCTACTCTATGCTTTGTCATTTTTCATGCAAATCAAGAAGTTAATGATGAGATTTTAATATTTAGAAGCAAAATCTGTTTTAATTTTTAGTCATTTTTTTCCCAATGATAATTGCTTTTATGCTCTGATTTTATGACACCTCATTCTCCAGATGAGGAAAATAGTAATATGTTTCTCAAGAATATCTTTCTCTAATTATAATTAATTTGTCCTAATCACATTTGATTTTATGCTCTGATTTTTCTGTGATTTGATTCCTATAATGTGATAATATTAAGACCAGTTCTTGTATTTTAAAATTCGTGGTAATCAAGATTGACTTTATTGCGAGATTACATTAGATTTATGATGTTATGTATATAAACCCATCAAGCAAAAGAAATTCTCTACAATTTTTTTCTCTCGGAATTTTGGAGACCTCTCTCATCCTAAGCGCACAATTTCTTTTAACCCTCGCATATAAAAGACCCACTCACCCTTCGATCGTCAGACACACGTGCTTCTTGGTATTCCAACGCAACTATTGTAAATCCGATCTCCTGTTCAGGTTCATAAAAATTAATTTTTGTTGTGTTATGCAATCTTTCTTGAGTTTTGGTTATGATCATGGTTGAATTTGATGTTTTCACTATTTCTTTTTGATATGGGAAAAACATTATTGTCATGCATTTTTGGGTTCATTAGTTTTATAATTAATGTTTGTTGGTTGCATTGGGTTGTGAACGTTGTTGTATGAATGAGTGAGAGATATCATGTTTTAACATTGTATGAGTATGTAGTGCCATATTTTTCATATTAAGTGTTTTAAAACTTTTTTATAATAAAACAATATATTTAATCCTAAACGTTATTTCATAATCTTTTATTTATTTATTTTTCTAATGTTTTCATAAATTATGGACATATAATAGTCACGTTTTTGGGTATCATGTCTTATTTCGAAAGTTTTTTTTTTCTTTAAAGGAAGTAATAACAAATAAATAATTTAAATACCCTTTTAACTTTTTATAAGTGCTCGTGTGACCGCTCGCGTCGTCTTAGTACTTAATACCTTCGCTCTTTTATAATACTACTACAAAAATACAAAATTTTCAAATATTAAAAAAGAGTGATATCAACCTCTTTGAACAAATTGTTTTTCTCAAAAAGTTTTTCATAAAGAACTACATGAGCCTGATTATCCATTATGAATGGAGATACGTAGGAGCAATGAGTAATCCTTGTCAGGCCCAAAAAACAAAAAGTCTCTTTTGTTTCCTGTGTTTTTCTTTATCATCTTTATTTATTTATTTTTATTTATTTTATATTTTTATATATTTATATTTTTTTTAAATAAACATTTAAATGAGAGCACATCAATTTGTACTTTAATTAGAGGTACCGTCTTAGGACGGGTGTTGTGGGATGCTAATACCTTCCCCACGCGTAACCGTTTTTCGGACCCAAAATCTGGTTTTTTCGCAAACCTTGTTTTATCTTTTTTTTGTGTGTTTCTGTAGTTTTTCAGAATAAACTATGGTGGGGACTCCTCTATTTTTTTAAAATTATTTTTGCTGTCCCGTCGCGATTTCGATTGCGATAGATGGCGACTCCAATGTGGAATTTAGAGAGTTAGGCCATTTAATTAAATATATAAAATTGATGTGGTTGTTTCAAATTTTTTGTTTTTATTTTATTTTTTTCTCTTTTCTTTTTCATTCCCTTTTTTTTTCTCGTCTTATATTTATTTTTTTTGTTTTATTTTATTTTATTTCTCATTTATTATTATTATTATTGTATATATTTTTGTTAATTTTGGATGATTGAAGTTTTTATTTATTTATTTATTGTTCATATTGCTTTATTTTTATGCTTGAATTTTGAATTCTAGGATAGATGACTTTATTATATATATTTGTCTGGTTTTTCTGTTTGTTTGCAAGAAGGGGTTTGGGTATGCATTATCCTCCCTTCACACACATTGTGTGCATGACATGAGTGGGGTCCTATACCCGGGTCTGAGTAACTTTAGATCCATATAAGTGCATGTATTTTACCTTAGATCCATTAGGCGCTAAACCTTTGTTAAGGCACAAAGGGAGATATACACATTTTTTTTATTTACTTTTTTCTTTCCTTTTGATCTTTGATTTAGTAATAAAATCATGCCTGACATATTATTCCATCCATGTATTTATGTTTTACCATGTCATCTCATCATGTTTATTTAATTTTAGGTTCGAAATTATAAAGTTGTGATTAAGTTTAAAAACAAAAGGCAAATTAACATGGAATTTGGAGTCGGGGAGCAGTTAGATTTTGTTTCTTCGAAGAAAAAGTTATCCATTAAGGTTGCAGAAAGTAAATTGAGTAATTTGAGAGAGTTAGCTGGAAGAATGAAACCATATCAAGGAATACTTTCAAGAGGAAATATGGGAATTTATTAGGTTTGCTGAAAGTGGAAGTTCAAGCTGCAACACTCACAACTTTGGCTCAATACTACGATCCACACCGTTAAGATGTTTCACCTTCCAAGATTTTCAGTTAGTACCCACAATAAAAGAATTTGAGCATATCTTGGGTTCGTCAATGAAGGGCAAGGTCCCCTATAGATACTCAGACCAATATATCTCAATTGTTACGTTAGCAAGGATCTTGAAAGTGCATCCTGCTGAGCTGGAAGGTAAAATGATTACCAGGGGCAATTCGAAAGGCATCTCTATTTGTCGCAACCGCCACTCTAAATACCCCTGAGAGATACCTTTCGAATTGCCCCTGGTAATCATTTTACATTCTAGCTCAGCAAGATTCACTTTCAAAAGATCCCTGCTAACATAACAGTTGAGATATGTTTGGTCTGAGTATCTATAGGGGACCTTTCCCTTCATTGACAAACCCAGGATATGCTCAAATTCTTCTATTGTGGGTACTAAATGAAAATCTTGGAAGGTGAAACATCCTAACGGTGGATCGTAGTATTGGGCCAAAGTTGTGAGTGTTGCAGCTTGAACTTCCACTTTCAGCAAACCTAATAAATTCCCATATTTCCTCTTGAAAGTATTCTTTGATATGGTCTTCATTCGTCCAGCTAACTCTCTCAAATTACTCAAATTACTTTCTACAACATTATTGCATAACTTTTTCTTCAAAGAAACAAAATCTAACTACCCCCCCCCCCCACTCCAAATTCCATGTTAATTTTGCCTTTTCTTTTTAAACTTAATCACAACTTTATAATTTCGGACCTAAAATTAAATAAACATGATGAGATGACATGGTAAAACATAAATACATGGATGCAATAAT
>Ga0214542_1011512_pt1 | contig 12064 bp, 7 predicted proteins | sample CNSS1metaG_FD_160096 | JGI IMG/M metagenome (GOLD analysis project Ga0214542, IMG submission 160096) | Root nodule microbial communities from cowpea collected in UCLA plant growth center, Los Angeles, California, USA - CNSS1 | ecosystem: Host-associated > Plants > Roots > Nodule | place: USA...
TATATATATATATATCAAACACAGTGACGAATTTTCTGCAAAAGGTATTTCTATATTGGTTAATCGATATTTGAACAGAAGGCAAAGTGTAATTAGAGTTTAATATATATAGTTAGCACAAATATTTTTAACTATGCCATCAATTAAATGATATTATTATTATCGTGGCATTAAGGAATTTTTCTGCTCCTTTTTATCCAAATTTGGAGGGATGATTATAATGTTTGACTATCCTTAAAATTCTCTTCCTTTCTTTTCTCTACTTTTTAACGATGAAGGTATGTGATGCAAGCCCTCTTTTTTTTATCTTATTAACTTATTGCTCATAAACTCTATCGGATAAAGTAATTATTATAAAATTTAATAAATTTGAATGAGATAACAATTGATCAGGTAATTTATTTTAATTACTTTTTTCCAAGTTTTTTCTTAATTTTGTGATACTATTCAATATTTCCAAACTTGTTTCAAGCCTTAAAAATATATTTTTAGAAAAATAAAAAAACTAACATTCAGACATGAATGTATTGAAAGTCCCACGTCGACAAATGATAAGACTAGTTTAGAGTATATAATAGGTGCAAATTTCACCTTATAGGCCGAATTTGTGAGGTTGAGTTAAATTTAATGTTCAATTCTTTTAACATGATACATACTATGAGTTCAACTCGAAACATTTTGTGAGATTAAAGTCCACATTTCCACATTTTTAATGGTTTTTATTCTTTGTTAGTGATATATATTATTTGCCTTATGTTTATAAATTATTTTATATTGTTGGCCTATTATAAATTATCATACATGATAAATTTATTGATTTTTACAATAATGATTTTATAATTATATTATCAATAATTTATGATTAGGTAATTGTGTAAAAGTGTAAACATTACCCTTATAAATTTTGGTACTCTTAATGGAACTTTTATTTATAGAAGCAAACTTTTATGGTAACTACTGGTGAAAACACTTCTAACCAGTGAGAGAGACATGTAACATCTTGGCGCATTGGTTAATTTGTTATTTAGGTAATCGTGATTAAATATTTTTTAATTTATTTTAAATTCTATTAGTTTTATTAAAATAAAATAAACAGAATATATTTATATAAACTAAGAAATGTAAAAAATAGTATAGAGAAAAAGTAAAAACTAACAAGAATAAAAAATAGTAAATTACAAATTCCAACGTTAAATTGGTGATTAAAGAGATAATATAGGGTAAATGGCATTATTTTTTTTCAAAATAAACTAATACGATGATTAAATAATTTATTGATAAGTAAAGTGCCTCACACAACTCCTTTTTAAATTATATAATTCCAGTTCTTTGGAATAATGTAGTGATGAATATTTCAGCATAAAAGACTAGGATATTGTTGACTCAAGATTATGGGTGACAAAATAAATTAGTATTATTTTTTTTAGTTTGGAAAAAATATCCAACAGAGTAAGATTTACTTGTTAACTAATATTTTTTACTTGTTAGCCATTGTATAAGTATGTCTTTCAAAGAACATTATTTTAATAATGGTACTTATATTTTAATAATTTAATTTTAATATTTTACAATTATAATATAAAAACAAAGGAATTAGTAAGTCAACTTTTCAAGATCTAGATATTTTAAACTCCATATATACTCACCCCATCAAATCGATGATGGAATGATAGGTTTAATTGGATTTGTCATCTCTCGCTCATGTTATAAAACAAAATAAATAAATTTAAAAAATATATATATTTTTATGTGTAGATGAAAAGTAGTTTGAATTCTAAATATATAGAGAATACAATTCCCAAAAAGAATGTCTAAGAAATAAAACGCAGAGACATTGTTTATCACGAGACAAGCTTGTTAACTGAAACCACGTTGGTCTTTAAATGCATATAATAAAATTTCCCTATTCTCGCGAAGCATGTGTTAGTTGCTTAAAAAAACTGTTTTAGTAAGTTTAAAATTGTGTGTCGGCTACTAATGAATCGAACAGGGAAAAAAAAAAGAGTACCTCAAAGAAGGAACATGCACGTGTAGAGCTATTGTGAGAGAACACAAAAGTCCAAATGAATAAATGAGTAGTTTTTTGTATTGTACATTGTATAGTTGTTTATGTAACATTCATTCACAGTTCCACATCAACACCAACTATGGGCCTCTCTAGTCCCCAGTGATGCAGTGAATCAAATTTCTCTCTCCAGTTCTAAACCTGCACATGGCCTGTTCAACTTCCCTCACTTCTTTTGGTCAAAAGCTACCCTATGCCTTTTTCCATTGCCTCACCTTTCGGAATAATTCTCCTCACAACGTAATTCTCAAACAAACTTTGTTCATCTCTACTACATTAAATTAGACCATAACAATCTTATAAGGTTGTTCGTTTTCGTAATTTCCAGTAAATTAATTTGGAACAAAAACATAAATTCTCCTGTCATCATGATTAATCTGGTTGTTAGAGGCAAGAATCTTGAAAAGCATTATGGTTCAGGTCCGAAGTGCTGAAACTAGTGAGGCCTTTGAAACTTGGAAGTAATTATAACACTTGCAAGATGTGGAAAAGTGGGGTGAAGCCACCACGTGCTTTACCCAACTTATTATGGGCTATGCTATGCCACTGCATGATTCAAATGCCACTTTTCTTTTCAGTAATATTTTCACCGCTGCTTCTGGAGACTTTGTTGAAGCAGTATTCACGAAGTAAGAACTTCTGGGTAGATTGGTAATTTCGGGTTTAATGATTATCACGGTCTAATTTCAGGTGTTAATGTGTTATATAATGCGATTCATCACATCACATAAATAAATTCTGAGGGAGACACCATAACCTCTGCTCCGATTTCAGAAGCCTAGTCACAGCAGCACTGAAATATCCACAGATGCACACTCCCTTTAGAAAGAGAGAGAAAATGCTATTTCTGCTTTCTCTCTTTACTTTTAACTTTTAAGCTCTCATTTCTTGTTCCCTGCATTTGCACCTTCCATTTGAGAACTCATTTGCGTGAGGTGAAGGAATATTCACATTCTTTTTATGTCATCTTCTTTACTTCATTTTTTTTTTCTTTTGGGTTGACTTTGAAGATTCAACTTCAACATTGTGTTCTCCACACCAATGCCAAAAGTCATTGAATTATTCCTTTTTAAGGCGGTGTTTGTGATGGTGAAGACCAGAATCAGCTCGAAGTGTCGGCTGAGCTGAAAATGTGAGATTCAGTCGCAGTTGATATGTTCGGTGACATCAAAAAGTTGTTGGTTTCAAGATGATATTTTGCAGATTCTTGTTTTTATTATTCATGTTCTATTTATAGAATTTTCTTTTGGGTTTTGTTTGGATTTTGCATAGACTAAATTTAGAAGAAATGTAAAACAGCCAAAAAAGAAAAATAGAGAGGATTTTTTGTGAGACACTCACATCCTTTCATTTTTCCCCTTCCATTTTCAAACCATCTCTCTCTGAATTCACTGCGCAAAAAGTCGGATGATGAATTTTCCTTGAGAAATCGACTACGCATGTCATTATCACCTTTGGTTAAATTTCCTTTTGCAAAGTTCTTACTTCTAGACTTTTTCCTATGTTCCATGTGACGAAGAATTTGACAGTCTGTTTCTTGGGATGGGGACCATTTCACAAAACTCCAAGCTTTCCACAAGAATACCGAAACCACCGTATAGTTTGTTCTCGTAATAATAGGACCATATGATATTAGTCAATTACTATTTAATATTTATTTCCTCCCACTTCCATCTCTGACTATAATATAAAAATTGTAAACAATATTTATCTTTTTTGTTTCTGTTGAATGGCTCCGTAATCTGTGATTAGTTTCCTGCAGCAGGTAATGATTGGAGGAATGGAGGCTGAAACCTTGAGTGGTCCTATGTCTCAACTCAACAATGCAACACAAGCAGAGATAATTAACTGAACACCAAAAGGGTCTTTGGAATGCTCAGAATTCAATGACATGTGGTATGGTATCATTCTCAACCTTGGAATTGGAGTTTAGGCTAGTTCTACAGAAAGAGTGAGTGAGTGAGAGCAATGGGTTCATTTGGAGGGGAAGAGGCAATTCACGAGCGTACTGGGCATGACGAGAGGATTCTTGTTTCTGTTCGTCTTCGTCCCCTCAATGAAAAGGAGCTTGCAAGAAATGATCTTTCAGACTGGGAATGCATCAATGATACTACCATCATATACAGAAGCAACCTTTCAGCTTCTGACAGGTCACTCTACCCAACAGCGTATTCCTTTGGTAAGAACTTACTTTCATCATTGTGTATGTATTTTGCGCTCATTCTTTCTGGTGTATGTTACAAATCTGGTGATATCTACATATGAAGTTAGTCCACTGGTTTTGGCTTTAATTGCTTTCCTCTTCTGATCTTCCATTCTTTCCTTTTGGCTATAGACAATGTGTTTCGATCGGATTGTTCCACAAGACAGGTGTATGAAAAAGCAGCTAAGGAAGTTGCTCTTTCAGTTGTCGGTGGCATCAACTGTGAGTTTCTTCCCTTTGTCTGCTTTTCCTCCTTCACCAGCATCATCAGAATCCACGGAATTTCCGTGTTAACATCTTCTTTTGATCTCTCTCCGTCGTGTCTAATTGATCAGCAAGCATTTTTGCATATGGACAAACAAGCAGCGGGAAGACATACACCATGAGTGGCATAACTGAATACACAGTAGCAGACATTTTTAAGTACATAGAGATGGTAGGTCAAATATGAACATGCCAACATTTACCTTGGCTCTCTGAAAAACAATTTTCTCATTTGGTTTTACCTTTTCATAGCACACGGAAAGAGAATTCGTTTTGAAGTTTTCGGCAATTGAGATTTATAATGAATCTGTCAGAGACCTGCTTAGTCCAGATTGCACTCCTCTCAGACTTCTTGATGATCCAGAGGTAAACATCTTCATTTCCTACAGAACTAGTATCTCTGCATTTTACTCACAGTTTTGCAATTTAACAGAGAGGGACAGTTGTTGAGAAACTGACAGAGGAAACTATAAGAGATTGGGAACATTTTACAGAACTTATTTCTTTCAGTGAAGGTAAGGAGGGTTTGAATGATTCTTGCTTCAACAGAGTAACCTAGACTGAAAGAATATATTTCATTTTTTTTTTTATTTTCCCTCTTTAAGATTCTTTACTTATCTTTCAATTGATTGCATTTTTTCAGCTCAAAGGCAGATAGGGGAGACAGCACTGAATGAAGCCAGCTCCAGATCTCATCAAATTCTAAGACTGGTATTTATGTTATTAATTTTGTTAAAGGGCTACTAATTTTGTGAAACTTTTATGATATTTCTTCTCTCACATTTCCTATACAATGTGCTTCCTCAGACAATTGAAAGTTCTTCATGTGAGTTCCTTGGAAATGACAAGTCTAGCTCTCTTTCCGCTTCAGTGGTATGATTGAATCCCTCAGTTTGTAGGAAAATATTTTCAAGGATAAGCTTATTGTCTTGAAGAACATCTATAGGAATTCAAATAATTCCTCTTTTCTTTTTCTGGGTGCAGAATTTTGTTGATCTAGCTGGAAGTGAAAGAGCATCCCAAACCAATTCAGCTGGCACGAGATTGAAAGAGGGTTGCCACATAAATCGTAGCTTATTAACTCTAGGAACTGTTATCCGCAAACTCAGGTTAGCTTATGAAGATGGTGGTTTCAAGGCCAGTGTTTTCTTCTTTAGAAGCTTGCTCCATAATTTAGTATAATCAATATTTGGCATATTAGGAATAGTTTATATAGTTTTGTTTTGGTTGCAGCAAGGGAAGGAACGGACATTTTCCTTTCAGAGATTCAAAGCTAACCCGCATATTGCAGTCCTCGTTAGGAGGCAATGCGAGAACTGCTATCATCTGCACCATGAGCCCTGCACGGAGCCATGTTGAACAAACCAGAAACACCCTCTTATTTGCAAGCTGTGCAAAAGAAGTGACAACTAATGCACAAGTCAACGTAGTGGTGTCTGATAAAGCACTAGTCAAGCAATTACAGAAAGAGTTGGCTAGGCTGGAAGATGAATTAAGAAACTCAGGGCCACCCCACGTTACATCTGATGCTGCTGCAATCTTGAGAGAAAAAGACCGTCAAATTGAGATGGTAATAATAAAGATTTTGTACTAATTCAATTCATTCTCTTTTATGGTTATCATAGGTTTCTTTGTAGTATGTATCTAACAACAGATCTGGGAAAAAAAGGCTAAAATTCCAGACATATAAAATAATGAAATATATCGGCCATGAAGTTACATATAATATCCTTGTACTATGAGCAGAGTATGGAGAGATGATTTCACCCGTGTATTATTTCATTGAGCAAGAATAGATAATACAGAAAGGTACTATTGAATAGGATGTTCTCAGAATTAACTAGAAATCTCAGAAACAACATGAATGAAATAAAAATGGAATAGTTGACTGTAATCCTCTCATTAGATACCATGATTCATTCTCCTTAAATTTAGGGATTGGTTTCTGACATGTATTATTTGTAGGATAATATATATTGTCACTTGATTGTTATTTTTTTTTGGAGGTCATCGTCACTTGATTGTTGATTCAATTGTTTTCTTTACCGATTCTGCAATGTTTTTCTGTCAACATCTAATAATGACCTTCAGTATTGTTTCTTCTCCTTGGTTATATACTCCAATACTTATCATCATACTGTCCTTTTCTGTTACGAGGCTTTCCACCTATATTGTTTCCTTAAATGTTTTTTCTTATGCTAAAACTTCGCATGATTAAAACCTATATTATTCTTACCTCTTTCCAGTAGCAAATGATAAACCATTTCATGCTTTATAGAAATAAAACACGAAAAAGCATCTCAATACCCTTCCTTGAAACACCTACTTTCCAACCAAGTTTTGTTCTTTTTTTATTTAATCTCAAATTGAGGTGACAACTTCAACAAATATGCATTCGATATATAACCCTAAGTAATGAGGTTGTTGGAAGTTCCTAACACTGAGCATGTTTCTCTTGTTGGTTGTAGTTTGTAACAGAACTGTGTTAATATGAATGTTGTTACTGTCCATGCAGTTAAAGAAAGAGGTTAAAGAGCTGACCCTGCAACGGGACCTTGCAGAATCTCGAATTAACGAGATGATGAGAGTGCATGATGGAGATGTTGTGTCAACAATAGATATGCTCCAAGTGGTGAGTATATATGCCCTCCCTAAAGCAGTGAAAGTAGCGACTCATATACCTTTTCTAAATCTAACAATTTTTCCTGTCAAATCCCCAGGAAAGTTTGGATACTCAATACCAAAATTTACATGTGAGAAATTCATGGAACATTGAAAATCACAGAGAGGAGCCAAATGTTCTAAGTCTTGACGGCGAAGAGAGTGTCAGGTCTTTTGATGCATCTCAATATTCAGATGGACATAGTTTTAGTTCTGATGACAACTTATTTCAACTGCCAGACCTTGAAAAGAATCTTCTGGTGAGAAGTTCTTCCCCAGGTCCTCCTGTCACAAGGAACGATTCTGTACCCAATGATTTGGATCAGCATGAAGAGGACAATTGTAAGGAAGTTAGGTGCATTGAGTTAGAAGATCTAAGTGCAAACACGCATAAGCAATCAAACCCTGAAGATTCAAGATCAAATGCATACACTAATTCCAATGCATCGTCTCCTAGAGAAAGCACGTCAATCTCAGGATTGATTGTAGCTGATAGTAATAATAATAATAGAGACAGGGAAAAAGTAGCTCTGAGTTCATCTGGGTCAAAGGAAGACAAGAGAGTGAACCATTTGCCCCAAGATTTTGTTCTTTCCTCTCCAAAAGAAATTTCTGTGTGCATGACAGGAAACAGTAGAAGCGGTACTTCTAGAGCCGTGAAGCTGAGCCGCAGTAGAAGTTGTAAAGCAAGTCTCATGAGGAATTTTTCATCAGATTGGTTTGAAGATGAAGACGATGTTCAGAACACACCTCCAATAGGGAACGAAAAACACTTTCCTGGAAGACCCAACGGCTTCCCAAAGAACATTTATGCATTAAATTATAATGCTAGACCAGAGGGGCTTTCATGGAATGGCCATGGGAATTTTGAGCAAAATTCTGCTGCTGATATTGTTCAGAATGTGAAATCGTCCACGAACAAGGAAAGCAAGTATAATTCTCCCTTGCCTCCAGAAGGAAAGGAAACAGAGAATCTGAAGAGGTTGAATTTACTTGCTGACCATGAGGTAGCTTCTATAATACGTTTTATGTTTCATGATGGCCAAATATCAGTTAACAGGTCCAAGCCAATTGATAATTATTTTGACCATTGCTCTGTTGTTACTCTTTTTATCCCATTCACAGTATAGAAACATGGTTACATTGAGAATTGAACCAATCAATGATTGCTTTGCATGACAGGTTCCGGAGACAGGATTGGATCCCATGATGTCTGCACAGGATGTCAAAGATGTTGGCTTGGACCCAATGCAAGATAGAGAAAGTGTTTCAGATTGGCCTTCAAAATTCAAGAGGCTCCAAAGAGAGATCATTGAATTCTGGGGTGCTTGTAATGTTTCATTGGTTCACAGGACATACTTTTTCCTTCTATTCAAAGGGGACCAAACAGATTCTTTCTACATGGAGGTAGAGCTCAGAAGACTATCATACCTTAAGCAAGCTTTTTCCCAAGGCAACCAGACAGTGGAAGATGGAAGAATCCTGAAACCTGAGTCAAGGTAACAAACACAATTAAACTTTTGTGTTTTTATTTATGTCCTTTGATTGAAAATTACAATAATTATAGAACTTACCATGGTTTCTTTGACTCTGAAACAGCATGAGATATCTTAGAAAAGAGAGGCAAATGTTGAGCAAGCAAATGCACAAGAGACTGTCTAAAGATGACAGACAGAACCTGTACTTGAAATGGGGGCTCCGTTTGAGTTCAAAGAATAGGAGTTTGCAGTTGGCCCATAGATTGTGGACTGACACAAAAGACATGGACCACATTAGAGACAGTGCATCAATTGTTGCAAAGTTGGTTGGATTAGTGGAGCCAGAACAAGCTTTTAAGGAGATGTTTGGACTTAACTTTACCCCACAACCCACCAGTAGAAAATCTTTTAGCTGGACAGCCAGTGTGAGGCATATTTTGTGAGCTTGGATTACTTTTTAGGTAGTTTGGTATGGCCATGTCAAAATTTCCCCTCTATATATATAAATATATGCATGACGTAGGTAATTTTTTTTCTTCTCTTATCTTAGAAACAGATTGATTTCTGTTGTATGTTTCTAACTCTTGTTGCTATTGATTGTATAGTGGTTTGTAAAGGATGTGCAATTCTAAGGTGGTAGATTTGTTCATCTGTATTTACGTTGAATCCAGTTGGAACATCAGGAATTGTTCAATACTAATTGTTACCTGGATTTTCTTAGAAATGCTATGTGTTGTTTTGCATGTGAGTTATTGTAGCAATTTGTTCTTTAGTTAAAATCTGGAATCATAAAACCTAGAATTTTCCTAACAATTGCTTGAAGAAAATGAGGATTTGCTTAAGCAGAAAATTGTTTCTGACTCTACAGTTTGTTTCAGACGAAGTTCTATGCTGCTCTGTAAGGTAAAAGTTACCCTTAAAACAAAATCCAAACTGGAAGATGATTAGAATTTAGTCTTGTTCTTCCTGCACCCTTGTAATTCCTTGGGACATCTCTAATTTTCATATTGATATTTTATCCTTCGTAAAGGTGACTCTTATATTATTTGTTCTATTAGTTTTTTGAAGAAAAAAAATATAAAATTTATGCAACATGACTTTTTGTTGTTAAAAATAATCCAAATGTGAGTTAAAAGTTAAACACTACATAAAAATAAAAATCCATAACATCATTAACTTAAAGTTGTAGGGTTAAAATGATATTAAACTTAAGATTGAAAGGTTAAAGTGGTGTCAAATATCTTGTATATAACCCATATGAAACCCATATGAAAATATATATACATAAATCTAACACTTTAGAATAGACTTTTAGGACCGGAATTTCTGGAACACATGAAGCTGGGATCAATTTTTTGAGGAATAGGAATATATATAATATTTTTCAGAATGAGTTTTTAAAAATGATATTTTCAGAACTTTTTTTATTTAGCAATGCGTTTTTCTCTCTTTTTCTTCTTCTGTAACTTTTTCCTCTTCCTTTCCCACTGCAGTGATGATGGTGCAACGACAACAGGATAAGGTAATGCAATGAGCAACTTCTCTGTCAGTATGGTATGCACGTAGTAATGATTGTGGTTTAGAAAGCAAAAGCCTTAATCTTATCGTGTTACCCTCCGGAGTCCATGATTTTTTTGGGCTATACGTCTAATGGGCTAAAGTCCATTTATACCCTTTTTTTAAGGGTGTCAAAGTGTCAAAAAGAACAGTATAGACAAATAAATAAAAGAAGATATGGCAATGGCAGTTCGGGACATGTATTTGGACAACAAAAATAAATAAACAGATTGTTTCATAAACAAAAAATTTATTTATTTAAAAATTAAAATAAATTTCAGTTGACGACTTATACAAATTAACTTATTCATTAATATGTAAAGTTTCTTTAAGTGAGTTTTTTTCTAACATATATCTATTTGGAAGAGCTTATTCCCTTAATCTCTTAAAACACGGTAGTTAATTTTTCTTTTTCTTAACATATTGATAAAAAAAGGTTTTCCTTTCAAATAAATTTGTGGAAATGTTTTCTTTTATATATATATATATATATATATATATATATATATATATATATATAGATATATATATATATATATATATATATATATGTGTGTGTGTGTGTGTGTGTGATATTTGATTTGTTTGAGTTTCTGCAGTAGACTTTAGGTCCATTCAAAATAAGAAATCTTAATTTTGTTTCATTCTTTTTTATAACACCTGCTATACTTGAATAAAAAAAAAAGACGTATTGTAATGGGTGTCTATGTTTATAAATATACATCTGCATTATCATAATATATCATACGTAGATTGAATAATTTTAATTTAAACTCTCTATATATATTTGACAAGTACAAAAACTATTTACATATCCTTAACTTTTAAAGAGGTAATTTTTTTTCTTAAAACTTAACATAAATATCATTTATAATTATACAATATTGCAAAACTATTTACATGGTAAAGTGCATTATAATTAAATTGAATTTGATTTATGATTAAAATATCTTATTACTATCTTTGACTAAAAACTAAAAATACATATATCTTTTGTTTTTGGCTTTACTTCACTATTTTTATTTGACTTCTCAACTTATATATATGAAATATTACACATTTTTTAATTTAGTATGTCTATTATGATTTGGTTATATAAAGCTACGTGGTAGATTAAAAAAAGTATTGTTATAAAATATTTTTAATCTTGATTTATGAGTGTTTTCATCTGGCATTTGGAATGAGTATGTGGACAAGTGATAAAATTTTGATGATCTTGACAATTTCTTATAAATGTACTTAAGGGTGAGAACTTATGAAAATATCAACCAAAAGATTATCTGACATTCAAGTTACTAAAAAAGTTTGAATTTTTTGAGTGAAAAGGAAAACGCGGTATATGAGAATTGTATATATTTTTCTTTATGAAATACTATGTATGTTTATAGGATTTTCGAGCCATCTGATTTTTTTGATAAAAACAAATAATATAAAAGATGATATATAATAATATCAAGAAATAACAGTTTATCCTATACATGATAATTAGTAGAATAATATTAATAATGTGATGTCTTATTTGATTAACCCATATATAATGTAAATATATGACATTAAAAAATATCATAACATAATCATTCTATCTTGATCATTTACATATTATTAATATATAAATATTTACACAAATAAATATATTTTAGAATATTATTTAATTATTATAGGCTGATAAAACTAAATGAATCTTGTTGAACTGCAGAAATTGTTGCGTGTCAAAGTATCAGTATTTTTTTTTGTCGGTGGAAGAAAATAAATAATACAATTATAAACAAATAAGTATCTGAACTATATTTTGATTTGGAAGTTGGAAAAAAAGGCAACATTTTGAGGGAAAGTTAA
>Ga0214542_1011525_pt1 | contig 12050 bp, 7 predicted proteins | sample CNSS1metaG_FD_160096 | JGI IMG/M metagenome (GOLD analysis project Ga0214542, IMG submission 160096) | Root nodule microbial communities from cowpea collected in UCLA plant growth center, Los Angeles, California, USA - CNSS1 | ecosystem: Host-associated > Plants > Roots > Nodule | place: USA...
TAGCATGTTCTAGAAAGTAGGTCAACATAGGGTGCACATGGGTGAAATTTCGTCCAAGCCTCCTAGGTGGCAAGTCTTCATGGCCAAGGCTCCCAAAGGAGGGTTCTAGAACATTCTAGAAGACTTGTTGTCCAAGGCATGTGGGCCTCCCCTTTCTAGATGCTTCTAGAAAGTCTTGTTCCTTATCTCTCTTCCTTAGGACGCCAAGTGTCTCTCATGTGGTCCTCCTCCTTTCTTATTCCTACAAATAGCAAATTAAGGAATTTATTAGCATGTTGGTTTAAGGTTAAGCTAATCTTGGGTCAACAAGTCCACCCTTAAGTCAAGGTCAACAAGTCAACTCAAAATAGTCAACCACAACCAACTTCAAGAAATTGAAATTAAAGAAATGCAAAATAAAGATAGAGAGGATAATGTCTTCCCTTTTGTCATGCTCCTAGTGATCCTCCTAGAGTTGGCCTCCTTGGAACTTGATGAGGTGGTCACATCTTCATCACTATTGTTTTGTCTTGTTAATGACATCGTGATGTGCCATTAATACTCTGTAACTTTGCTCTTTATATTATATTGTGTGATGTTTCATTTAATTATGTTATTATTTAAATGGGACGTTACATGAAGTATATTTGCATCTAATTCTAATTGAATTGAAGTGCAGTGTATAAGTGGTCGGTTTGTTGGTTTAGTACTATTGGTTGGTGTTTTGGTCTAGTGTTATTTTGGTTCAGATAATAATCTTTGGTGCAAGGTTTCTTTATTCTTGTTATTTTGTCATTTGTTTAGCTTATTTTTATTTGAGTATTGATTTTTTTTAGTTCTTATTTTCTTTCCTCTTTAGTTTTGAGACTTAGTATTTAGTTGAATTGTGGGGGAAATTTTACTTGTTGGAGATTGAATTTTCTTAATTGTTTAGATTACATTGTTTTATATTTTAATATAAATTATTTTTAGATTGTTATTGTGATTTTAAAGCGATCTAAACAAATCTTTTAAAGTGATTTTTTTTTGTCACATTCCTAGTTTTTTATATTTTTCCTCTTATTAGTTTAACTTATTTCTTGATTTTGTGCTTTTTAGTTTGTCTAAATTCTATTGTTTTTTGTCTCATAGTTTTCATTTTTGTTTATCTTCTTAATTAAGCTTAGATTTATTACATCTTTCATTTTGAATGTAAATGGATTGATTGAAGATTTTTTTTTTTTTAAGAACTAAATAGGAATTTGAAAAAAAGTGTATAACCTTTCAAAAGTGATACACACAAGTGAATTGATTGGAAACATTGTGAGTTGTAAGGTCCATCTTATTTTTCTATATTACTTGTGCTAATTGTTTCTTTTGTTTTGTATTAATTCTTGCTTTTCTAGCTTTCAATTTAGGCATTGGTTTGACTTTAGAAGAACAATTGTTTCAAGAATAATAAAGTTGAACAACAAAATATATTATCGTAGAAAGGAGCACAAGCATAAAGAAAAATCAAAACAAGTTTTATAGATGCTCCAAATGTCGGTGATTGATCAAGACCTACATAATTGTAAATAGTTGAAAAAGATAGGAAAAAAAAAAGAAATTGCAAAAACTAGAGAAGATGGAGAGAACAAAACAACTGAAAAAGTTAAATAGAAAAATAGATGAGAAAGGAAAAGAAAAAGAAAGAGAGAAGAAAAAAAATAAAGAAAAAGGGGAAAGAAAGAAAAGACAAAGAATAAAGAAAAATGTTAGAGAAATCCAAAATAGAAAGAGTCTCTAGTAACAACTCCACAAGCATAATTGAAAAAAAAAATATCCTTCAAGAGGGACCGCAAAACTTTGAACTCTTTTTATTTAAATAATGATTATAACTTTTCAATGAAAAAAAAATAATTTTTCTCTTTTTGTTTTATTGCCTAGGAAAAACTTTCATATCAAGGAGCAATGGTAAAAGCAATTTGGAGAAGAAAGGAAAAAAAAAGAAGAAAAAATATTGGAAATTGTTCCATTTGAGATAGTGAGTCTCACTCTTAGAGTGAATACAAGAAGTTTGAAATTGGGATTGAGGCTCACTTAGAGGAAGAAATCCTATTTTTTTCCATTTCACTCTACAATACCCACTCTCCACTATTCTTAAATAATAGGGTGGATGTTAAATGTTTCCATATTTATAAATATAGATGTACACCATCATTATAGAAAAACGTGCATCATTAAATGTTTCTAGCTTAGGCATTGTTTCAAATTTTGCTAGAATAGAGATAAACAATTAGATTTTTAATTTGTCCTCTTGCTTTTCATTTAATTTATGAATGTTAATGGACATTTCTTCTGTATACCTGTTGCTTCCTAGGATGTTCTTCCTTTTTATGTGCTTGCAAATAAAATATTTATTTTGACATTGTTTTATGTATTTTTCAATTTAGTATTAATAGTTTGAAATGGTGTATTAAGTACTAGAACTTATATAGAGATTCTTAATATGAAGTAGACTTGGAACTAAAATATGATTTTATTTTTTTTTGTATTTTTATGTAATTTTCTTGTTGTGGGATTTTATCGAGCCTTATAATTGTTTTTTTTTTCGTATTTATTTATGTTGGGCATTATATATAATTTTGTTTTTCTAGTAATTATAGATTTTCTACTCTAGTTGTAAGAAGCTTGTTGGATGAACCTCACTACTATTTGGGCTCATGACTATAAAGTCCATAGTATATAAATATTTTTGTAGACTTTTTGTGTTCAAAATTGCTCATTGTGGAATTAGAATCATTTTCTTGAAACGAGAATTCTATCTTAGTTGTTCATCAGACATTTTTATCCATACATTTTGCCTTTTAATTCATAATGGTAGATGTTTCTTTTCTCATCGATTTATGTTGATCGTGGTGTCAATCAAGAGCAATTAGAGTTTCTTCGTCTTTCATCTTTTTCAAACAATAAGTAGAACTCATGTACATGGTTAGTTTTTCTTGTTTCAAATCATGTTACACATGACTCCTTACATCATTAATTTAGGGGTGACAACGCGGGTTGGCTTGGCCTACCCCGCATTAAAAATGCAAGCATAAAAGTTTAGCTTGCCCCGCATATGTGCAGACCCGTAGACCAACCTGTTTTTTCTTTTTTAAATTATTGTGATAAAACTTTAACAAATTAGAAAATTTTAACAAGTTCACAAAATTAAACAAAGACTTTAGGAAGTTGAAGGATAAATTGATAATCTAACATTTTCATCATATCCATATTTGTACTTTGAGATGCATGATGAATTATTCAAATTTTAGTACATTCATAAACATATAATACTTGTCTTTTCCACTCATACAAGAATTTGAAATGTCCATGCAGAAATACATAAGGAAATTAACCAACATACACAAGTGGAAGTTTTTTTCTACGGGTCGTGGACCAACTTATCCCGCCCTGCCTTTGGCCCGCGCAGGCTGCGAATTATGCGGGTCAGGCTTTTTCGGGCCAACAAGCTCAATATGTCGCCCTATCCACATTTTTTTTACAAGCCCGAGGGTTGGTCGTCGGCCCAAGCCCACATTGTCACCCCTATTTAAATTTATTAATAAAAATAAATAAAAAATAGGGGGACAAACCAAACCCATATAGAAAAAATACAAGAAAAACCTCCAAAGAAAAATTAAACAACTCTAAATGTAGCTAATTGGTGCCTATTAAAAATAATCAAGAGAAATTCTAGATGACATAGAATAGTACCTTTTATAAGTTATTTTATATTCAAAACCAATTGCAACCAATATATCCATACAATGATTCTCTTATCTAAAAATATGAGCACACTTAATTTTCATATCATGACATAAATTCATGCATTTCCTCCATCTACCTGTAAGAGTCCAAGGAACAAATTGTACCGAAGAAAACGTCTCGCATATCAAAGAAGAGTCACTCTCTAACCAAACCCGTGAATATCCAACAAACCAAGCATGATCAATGGCCAAAACTACCCCCATTAGTTTTGCATAAAAAGAAATTTGAATTCCTAAAAACTTGGAAAACTACTAATATCATTGCTTGTTATTTTTGTGGAAGCATTACCAATCAACCAAATATTCCTTTAATGGTTTGGACAACTAACTATATTGACATTTTCTTGGAACCTAACATAATTTTTCATCTTCCAAATCACCTAAATTGTGTAAATCACAGCTACAAGTCTAATATTTTTCAACAAAAAGACTCATAGGTGATGTAATCAATGATAAAATGGAATCAATAGACATATAACTGAACTCAATGAAAATTCCCTTCCACCAAGACGACAAGTAAACTGTTGTAGTACATTCAAAGAAAATGTGTTGAATAAATTCCTCATTTCCTCTGCATAAAGAACACATGGAGCAAAAAATGATACCTCTTCATGGAATTTCAGTACCAACAACAATTCTACCATGACTTTCCATAAAACTAATGTTTTGTTGGAGTAATGGAATAGACCAAATTAATTTTCCCTAGACTTTAACAACAAGGTATGCAACAAAAAACTTTCTAGCAACTTTAAGGGTTAACATTCTAGTTTATTTAAACATCCAATTTGGACTATCATCCTCAAGAGTGAGTATCAAATTTTGCATATTTTGTAATTTGACATTATCATGTAAAAAAAAGGCAACTTGTGAAAATTTTGAAACTAGAGACAACTTATCACCAAATGGAATACCAATAACACCACAATTCATTCCAAAAATTTATCCTATCCCTATTTCGAACAATTCAAGAAGTATTTTTCATACCAAACAAATTAATGTTGAAAGTAAGAGATTATTTGATGTTTTGGCTTTAGAAATCTACATTGCATTGACAAAGACCAAGGCCTATTACTATAAGAAAACTCCCAAGCTAATCGTAAGAGATAGACTATATTTTCCAGCCTTTAAATTAATAATTGTAATCCTCCCTCATCTTTAGGTAATGGTGGCTAAGCGGTGTGAGCAACACAGGCTAGCCCACTAACCCACACTACAAATTCGAGCTGGCTGAGTATTTAAACCCGGTAGCCCACAAAGATTCGGCCAGCATTACCCGCAACACGAGTTGGGGTGGGTCAGTCCGCAGCCCACATGCTCTTTATTTTGTTAGATATAAATGCAATCCCTAAACTGATATTTGAGTGTGTGCAATAACTATTCTCTTGTGAGCAACAACTACTCTCATGTGAGTGTTTGTTCCATCCTCACTTGCAACGACAAGGATTTTCGTGTTCCATCCTAACTGGCGACGATAGGGATCTTGTGATATTTTTGGTTTGTTCTCACTCGTGTCATTGCATTGTGGTTTATCGGCAATGTAGTTTCGCTTTAGGGAGGTGTATTTCCCGTTTGTTGGCACTGTAAATTTCACTATTATGTTGTTTTTCCAATCTGTTGGTGGTGCCACTTCTGCTTGTGTGGAGTTCTCTTCCTTTGTTTAGGGAGTGTGGTGGCCATTTGTTTAGATGATTGTTGTTATCAAAATCACTTTCGTCACTAAAATGGTGAGTGCCCTACTGGAAGGTATTCTTTTTTATTTTTTAAATTTGTCTAATTCTTATATGTCACTTACAATTTAATTAACTAGTTCATTAATTAACAATAATTGTCTTTTGTTTTGACTATGATTGGTGTCAAAATCATTTTCACATCACATTCTTAGCTAAATTCCAACTAGATCATAAATCTCTAATTATTTTGAATATCATCCAAATGAAAATAAGGATTTTGAGTTCATATAAGTTTGGATAACTCATGCAAGAAAAAAATTAAGTTGCATGATCTTGTGTTTCCACTGGTGCATGCTCTATTATTATGGCGCACTCTAGTAGGGATGTCAAAAAAATCTGTACCCACGGATATTAACTGATAAAACTCACAACGAGTAGGAAATGAATATTGTAAATGGATACCCATAGGTAACGGGTACAGATATTTTTTTATACCCGCATATTAACGGGGCGGGTACAGGGATCATAGTATTTGTACCCGTGGATATCCGTACCTGCTATATTTTAATTTAAATTAAAAAAATTAAAAAAAAACATGATTAAAACATTAACACATTAAAATTAAATGAGTTATTTTTTATCAATTAGTTTTAAAACATCTCAATTTCTTTGTAAACTGTCATTCAACACTATTTAAATGAGTTATTTGCACTTTTGGTTGAAATTTATAAATGTTATGCATTGTATTTTTATTTCAATTTATTGTTAAAATATATTGTTAAATATTAAAGTTTTTTTTTGTAAATACCTACGGGTACCTGTGGATATCCGTGGATATTAAAAAAATATGTAGGTATCCGCATAACGAATAACCGCACGAATATGGATATGGGTACGGAGCAAATATTTATCCAGCAGGTAGCATACGGGAGAGCCACTATCGGTACCCTACTCGCCCAGTTGACATCCTTAACTGCAAGAAGGTGCAACTTCATGACTAAAGCGGGTTGTGATGTAGACTAAGATTTATGCAGGGTGAGTTAGCAAATTGAGCCCACATTTGTAAAGTAGAATAGACTAACTCGACCGACATTTTGTGAGCCAATTGTGGAACGAACTAAAAAGGTTTGGTCGCCCAGATTGCCACCATAGTTTTAGGAGAGCAAACTTTGGACTAATTTACCGTCACTAGTCCATACATACAATATCTCTAGTCCAAATGAAATTCTTCACCCATTTATCAATCTCTCTAAATAAGCTAATAGGTGATTTGTAAACTTGAAAAAATCGTATAAAAGAAAATCTGAAATAACAAAATTAACAACCATATCCTTTCTACTGTACTTAGAACTTTTTTCTTTTCAAGAGACTAATTTGGATTTCACTTTATCTGCTAACGATTGCAAAAATAGACACTAGGAGAAAAAAAAATGGGAACACCAAAATAAATAAAAGGAATTGAACTTCCGTCTCAAAGTAAAACAAATTTAATTGGTGTGATAAACATAGAAGAGGAGTCGACCAGAATAGAGACATATAAGTTAAGAAATTGCATTAAGATTTTCTATCAGCTTTACGAAAGACAAATAAATCATTTGCATACAAAACATGAGAAGGAAACGTACATCCTTTCGAACTAGCAATTGGTAGAATTTTGTGATGATTAACCAAAGAAGAAATATCACTACTCAAGACTTCTTCAGGAAAATAAAACAACACAGAAGATAAAGGATTCCCTGTCTAACACCTCTACTACACTAAAAATAACCAACATTGCCATTGCATTTGAAACAAAGCATTGCAGATTTAAAAATCAAATCAATTAATGAAAATATTATGAAAATCAATTTTTTCCAAAACCTTCAGCAAAAATTCTAATTAAGGGTGTCAAAAGCATTTTTAATATCTATTTTGGAAGCAACATTCAGCCTTTAACTTTCCTAGAGAGCATATTTCTTCTTAGATATATATAAATATTTTAATTAAATTATATAATTACATGATAATTGTTCAAAAACGTAAATAAAATTGTATTAATATTTATTTGATGTTATACTAAATAGCTACATCATATTAATGAGTATATTGTATTAAATTAATATTAATGAAATAATTATACTTAAAGGATAATAACTATTCGTATACTTACTAATATAATTAGTTAATCATTTTCATTTTATAATATTTTTACTGTTATTAGTATTAATAAGTATATTATAAATAAAAAAGTATATATTTCATATTGTTTAAAAAAAAATATTAATGAAAACCGCTAAATTGAACACCGCTGGTGAAAATTTAAATTTTTTATATTTTTAAAAAAGGTTGTAATATATAAAAATTATTCATGAATTTCAACTTTATCTATATTTTTAAATGGTCTGAAATTATAAGAGTAGCTTAATTACAGAAAAGAAATGAATCAAACTGAACCATATAAAAATAAATTAACTAAATTGAAGTTCATAAATAAGCAAAGGAAGAAAAATACTAATCCAACCATAAATAAAGGAACTGAAAAAGTAATTTAAACTTTAAATTTCAACTCTTAGCAGACTATTACCACTTCATTCGTGTTGAGCAAGAAAAGCTTAATTTTTAATTAGAAAAACATGTTTGATAAACATTAACTAGCAACAGACCTTACATACATTACTGTCCACTAGAGAAGAAATGATAGTTTCTTTCTTAAGAGAATAGAACAATTTAATTTTCTGACAGGGCCTGAAGGATATTAATTGAGGTTATGTTTGAATCATTAAAATTATGAGCACAACTTGTAGCATGATTATCAATCATAGTCAAATAAGTAACTTCGCAAAAATAGTATAGTCCTACATCAAGGGATATACTACAGTATCACTTTAAAACCCATGATTGTAAAAGACACCAAGGTTTTTGAATTATTTTATTGATTCCTCTAAACAACATATTTAGATCTTATTATTAGAGCAAGTAACATGACAAGGTTGTGTTAAACAAAAAGCTAACATTAGAGGATCTAAATCTATGTTTTCCAGATATACACCAATCATTCATCAGCTATTAGTTTTCATATGTTGTGCAAATCTTTATTCAAAATCACAACTATCACATGTCTTAATCATAGGTTCGGTCATTTAATCATGAGGCCATGTTTTACAAAAGATGTCTTTTTTTTTTTTTTTTTTTTTGTTTTTTTAAACCTTTTTTTTGGTTATTTTTTTAAAAAAATTTTTTTTTTTTTTTTTTTTTTCTGGTTTCTCTAAGCCTTCAACATGGGAACTTATGTACATCTGCTAATAGTTCCATCTAACCTTTCAATAGCATCAAACTCAGGGAAATTTAAAGTGAAACTGTTCATCAGCAGCCACCATCTGCAGGTTCAATGGAACTGAGCAACCCATTGCCTCTCAGCTGCATGCAATGATCTTCAGCATCAGATTGTGCACAGATAATCACTACTGACAATCCATTGTAGTGCGCTTCTTGCATGATGTTAACTGCATTATCAAGGGTCATTCCAGGGATGACCTTCATCAGTACTTGAACAACATATTCCCGTTTATTAAAGTTGTCATTGTGCAATATTACACGATATGGTGGTGCTGTTTTCCGTGATTTCCTGCACATCTTAGAAAAACCAGAATCAAATATGTTCTTACATTTTATTCTGCAAGGAATGAGATAGTTACATGTCCATACATGATATCACAGAAAATTCAGCAAAAAGCATGAATGAACAACTCAGCATCTAGGGCACTATAATGGGTTGCTAAGTTCCTTTTTGTTAGGGAGCAGGTTAAGGCATAAACATATTTCATATTTCAAAATGAGAAATACTAATTTGATGCAAATCTGCAAATCTATTACCATTGTTCTTACACAAGATCTTTCACCTGTTTTAGGCTGGCTTTTAATGAAAATGACAACATAACACCTTTGAAAAATGAATCCGCTACTACTAAATACCTCCACTTTCCCATTGTTTATTGATAAAATCACTTCAAATATAAAATGATTTATATTTTCACTCATTGAAATGAAAATTTCCTTATTAGCAGATGCAGAAAAACTAAGTTGCTAAACAAAATTTGTCCAACTATAAAATCTTAATTTGAAGTATACAAAACTTCTGCTTACTTCAAATCAAATTCAGACTCACGGCCAGGGGTGACTTTCTCAATAACTGGCTTTTCAAGCAACCCTGCTCCTTTACCAGCTCCTGTTACCAATACGGCCACGGGTACACAAATATTGGAGTATGGTCCTTTACAAAACGAAGGTGCCTCCCCTGTAATGCAAATCTTCAATATGTACAGTTGAAGCACTTAACCATATAAATAAGATACAACATTGTTTCATGGATGCTAAAAATTTCAATCACAAAGTAGATAGCGAAACAAATGAGATATAGTATGGTTTAGAAAGAAAACAAAAAGCTGTCCAGACTTAAATAATTTATCAGGCATAGATTCTGAAGGCATCACAAAATATCAAAATATGTTTAGATAAGAAAATGTACATGATCTTCCATACACATGGAGAGGGAAACACAGTACACATAAGCATTGAACTTAGAAAAAGAAATGAAAACAAAGACTCTGAGAAAAAGTGAAGGCATACACCCATGAACTTTGAAATCTTTCAACTATTCTCTCCAATTTTGCAAAATGTACCAAAGAAAAATTTCATCCGGATCTAAGAATTTATATGTTAACTGCATATGAGCTGAAAGTATTTGATTGGCAAGAACGGTAGTCAGCATGGTGGACAATTGAACGTCTGAGTTCAACATTACACCAAAATCTTACAAAGCTTGTAGGCAGATTTAACAATTCCTATTAATCAACTTATCACTAAAAACATATCATGAGATAGGAATTTATAAAAAGACCAATGTTTCAGGAACTATTTTATACTTCACACCTAAAAATATGTGAAAATCAACATGAATGAATTATGTAAGTAAAACATGATTATTGCATGATAAACAAAATTTGTTAAACTAACAAACAAAATGATGTTAGTCACTAAAAGTAGTTCATGGTGACTACTACTAATATTTAGTGAGGGTGTTTTTATTTTTCCCTTAGACAATGATCAATACATATTAGATGGGAGGGAGAAAATTGAAACCAAACATGATAACACCAGTGTTGAATAAGCAGGGCTAGTTCAATAACATTACATAATTTTCAAAGAATTCAATCCCTACCTAATCCACTATTTGATCAATGTCACTTTCTCTTTGAACTCACATGTCCAAGACTCAAATTTAAGTAATGATGTTTACTATCTTCTAATGATATGTTCTTCTTCCAAGTTGCGATTGACAAAAACACAAGGTTACAAATCTTTAGTCCTACTGGATAACATTGTCACTAATCCTTCATATAATCATAACCTGGCTGAATAATTGAGCTTTATAAAGGTGAACAAACCACCTAAGGGTGTTATAGTCATTCCTCTGTTCTATAAAAAAGAAGCACGCAACAGTAAAATATTAAACATAAAGATTGAACAATCATCCACAAGATCTATCACAAAAAAACGCCATTACTGTCCATTACTTCATCATTGCAAATGTAAGGATAAAAACATCATACCCAAAAAAGAAAATTACGAAACCCCAATGTCAATCAATTTACGTGAACCATAACAATAACATTACTCTTTTGCTTGGAAGAGTTTATCTAAGTGAAACCTCAACCTAAGGCACTCGCACTTATGAGAATAACATCAACTTGATGATTACACATCAATTTTCTTTTCATAGATATTCCTAATTTTTTAGACTACATAGGAACACACTCATCTGGGACTACATTTTAGTTCCCTCAGTACAATAAAGAGAAGCAATGATAATTTCCACTCTAGCAGGTGCAACTGTTAAGACAATCACACGGGTCACGTTCAGTGCATCAGGGGAAGTCAAAACCAATCTTGCACAGAAGTTTTTACTCTGTTTAACCAAGAGTCTTGGATAAAGTAAGCACAATCGTAATTCTAGCAAGGGAAGAACAGGTATGAAAATCAATCACGCTATGCTAAACCCAATTCCCAAAGATTGAACTCTATCCCTTTATCAAAGAATTCCAGCTTCAGAACTACTTCCAATTACTAAAACATTCACACTAGCGAACATATTCAACAAGCAAAAAGATGTTTCTTTTGTAAGGAAAAGAAGAAAATGAAAATCCCACAAAATAATAACCAAACCCCAATTCCCTTGAGCAACAGAAACTCAAGAACACTCAAAATATTTTGGAAAGAAAGAAAACAATACACATCAGAAAGTTGAAGAAACCACAGGGTCGAAGTGCCAAGGAAATCGAAATCAGAGAGAAGAAAGAAGATGAACCTGGTTTGAAGACATGGTTGGGAGAGAGAATTCTCCCGCAAATCGCACTCTTCATTTTGCTCTACTTCTTCCTTGTTGGAGTTCTTGATTTTTCGTTTCTTTTTTCTTTGGGTTTTGTTGGTTTTCTCATTGCAATAAATAAAGAGGAGGATCAAGAAAGAAAAATGGAAAAATTAGGATTGAATATTGGTGGACCGAGAAAATGACACGTGTATATCAAAGGCGATCTTTGGCACTCGTTCCCACAGAGAAAAAAAAATTGGAAGATTAGTTGTTAACGGAAAA
>Ga0214542_1011527_pt1 | contig 12049 bp, 8 predicted proteins | sample CNSS1metaG_FD_160096 | JGI IMG/M metagenome (GOLD analysis project Ga0214542, IMG submission 160096) | Root nodule microbial communities from cowpea collected in UCLA plant growth center, Los Angeles, California, USA - CNSS1 | ecosystem: Host-associated > Plants > Roots > Nodule | place: USA...
ATATATATATATATATATATATATATATATATATATATATATATATATATATATATATATATATATATATATATATATATATATATATATATATAAACTTTAATTCAACTAAGCAAGCAAGTCTCCAAAAATTAAGATTATTAGATAAGGATCTTTAAAATGAAAGAAAATAAGTCTAACTAATGGGTACATAGTGCCTTTGTTTCCTCTATGGTGTAATCAGAGTTTTTTTCCAGACGAAAAATCTTTCAAAGAAATAATTATAATCAATCATCTTTTAAAGTGTGGTTATGATTTTTTTTAAACAAAGAATCATTACAAGAACAAGATATTAGTATAAATCTTAAAAAGCAACAAATTAACTTATTATAAATAATAAATTATTACAAAATGAACCTTTTTTTTATAGGGCTCTTTTTCTCTATTTTTTTAAGTTAACTTTTTTCGAAAATGTTGAATGTGATTTGGAAAGAAAAATGTTATAAACAGTACAATCCATCATTATAAGATTATTAAGTATGAATTGAATTATCTATAAAAATTACACTATTATCATAAATTCTGAAGTAATTAATCCAAAACCTATTTTATATTCCAAATTATATATGTTAAAATGAACATTTTTTAAAAATAATTTCGTTTAGTGATTCTCAACTCAAAATAAACCTAATTTATTTAAAATCCAAAATAAACACACCCGAATTCAATGGTTATAAAATAATAAAGCTTACATAACATCAAAAATATTTTTGTCTCAAAAACCTTATTTGTGTTTGGTTTAAACATTAACTTTTAGATTTACCAAATATTATGTGAATGAAATTATGTTTTGATATATAATTAGCATTGAAAAAGTCAAAGTCGCATGACAAGAAGCCACTCATCACTCATCAAACCTTTCATTTGAAAAGGATAGTTAATAACATAAGATATTTGTTATTACGTTTTCAGTTTACATGGATGAGACTTATATATTTAAAAAGATTAAATGATAAAATATTTATTTTAATTTAAAAAATAATTAATTTAAATTTATAGTTATTTAAAAAAATAAAAATAATAAAGTAATTTTTTTAATTTAAAAAATATTACTTAAAATGGTGAAATTGAAAAAAGAAATTGTAGAAGAATCTCTTATGGTATAAATGAATTTACATGCCATTTCACATCAAATCTTAGAAGTGCCAAATCCACGTGACAAAAACAGATATCATATTGTCTCCATTGATGATTCAATTCAATTGAAAATTGATAACCCATAAGTGATAAAACACTCAAAGTTAAATAATTGGATACTTGAAATTAAATTTTCGATTTTTTGAAGTTAATTAAGAACAATTTGAAAGTGTATTAGTCATAAATTTGTCATTTAATTATAGTAATAATGATTTCAGAGTCTGAGCATATAAATCACATGTTCGCAGTAAAAATGAGAACACAACACTACCAAGGTTCGAGTAAAACAACTTCAGTGTCTCCTCTGCTCTGCGTTTGTAGTAATTTTCTTCCCATTCTGACTCAAAACAAGTTTGTTTAGCTTTTACTTTTAAAGAAATTCTCTGTTTTATTCTTAAGATGTCTTTACAAATTTATATTTATTTTTCTGCATTTGTAAAGATATGTTTAAAAAAATCCTTCTTCTAAAGTCTAAGTATATAGCATTTTTGTATTCATCGAGAAAAAAAGAAGATGATGGTAGTATTTAGTAGACACGTTAATAAAACACAACTACTCTATTTGTTTATTATGAATTGTAACTTATTCCTTTTCTTTATTTATTGTTAATAAAACATATTCCAAAATCAATCTCCTATTTCTGTTCTGTTTGCATGCTTATAATTGACATTTTGTTATTGACTTTCTATTTACAAAATGCATACCCTCTTCAGAATGAATTCTTTGCTGCAATACTTATATTGTAGTCTTTATGAAATTTCCCTTGTGATTTTTTGCAAATTCCTAACACAAATCTTCCCTTCCATGTTTATTATTACGTGGACAACAAGAAAAATGCTAAAGATGAGAAAGACATTTTACGAAATCTTACACGATTCCACGTGTAAATTTTTAATAAACCATTTCTGATAAAACCGTTGGTTACATTTTTGGTAGCCCTTATAGTTGATAAAAGTATAATGTAATTCATTCTATTCTTTCACTGTATCTAGTTAAACTTGATAGCGTTACAGCCATACTTCTCTCTAATTCTAGACTATTGCAAGTGAGTTGTTAATATTGTTACATTTGGGAATTTGATATACTTGTCTTTTTTATTTATTTAATTGCATGATATTATTTATAGCAGAAGTAATAGAAGTTATGCAATAGAGAACTTATTTGGGTTAGAATAGGCAACATAGTTGAGACAAGGAAGCTTACGCATGACAAGACTATCCTGAGTTCTTGTTTGTTGAACAAGGCAGCAGAAGCAGCAGCATAATAACTTGAGTTTCTTAGGAAAGGAATCGTACTTGGAAAACAAAATAGAGAAACTAGTTATTCAGAGAATAGAAAATGAGTTTTTGTGTTGAGCGGTGGAGGAAAAAAAACAATAGAAGGGAGACAACTTTCTTCATTACAAACCTGAAAGGCAAAACCACTTGCTCAGGCTTTACTTTTGGGTTCAGTCCCATGAAACAGTAGAAAAGAGTGGCATAAAAGAGAAAGGACGTTGCAGAGATGTCACCGTCACATAAGTTATATAAATATTGCACCTCTTAAGCATCAGATCACTCTTTCACCTTTTTCCTTAGCCATGCACCTTTTCCCCCCTCAGTTTGCACCTTCTCTTGCTTGCTTATTTCAACTATCCCATGTCTCCTTTCTCAAGTTTGCTTATATTCTTCCTTCTCTCTTTGATCCAAGAAAGCTATGATTCTTCGACATTTTCTCATATATAAAATATAAAAACATGTAATGAAATTCCTCTTCACAGGAACGGACAAGGTGCTGGCCTAGTTTAATAAATCTTACCGCGTAAACATTTCCCCAGAACAAGAAGGAAACACCCGCAATCTAAGCACAAGCCAACCTGCAGTAATGGGTACTAGAAGCTGCCACCTCCTGTTATTCTCCTTGTGTCTTTTCTATGGCTCAGGTAACATTAATAAGGAAGATTTTTTTACTTAGCTTTTTTTCTACATGCATAAACCAACTTTCATTATTAAGAGCCGTTTGATTTTGAGGATAGAATTTATCAATCGAAAACATGATCGAAGTTTATCTTCAGGCACAAATGATGACAGTTTCCAAACCTAAGAGTTGTTAGTCATGCATGCACTCTTATTAGGCACTACTGTAATGAACTTGACTAGGCGCAATTTGCAAATTGGCAGTAGCTTTAGAAAGGGTATATACCTAGCTCATGTGCATCACATAATTATTGAATGAACGTGAGTCCAAGAATCACATATACCCGTCACCTTCAGTGGCAAATATAGAGAAAAAAAAATGGGGTTATCTGATATCAATTGACCAGTTCAGTTTCAGCATGGTTATTCTCATTTGTCCTACTGAAGCATTAAGTTACCGTTCCTTTTTCAGGTTTAGGAACAGCCAAAATATTAACGAATAACAAAAACCAGGAAATATTCTCATCTTCGGAATTGGGCACTCAATTGGATGATGTTCCAATCGTCAATCCCACAGATCCAGACACAGGAAATCCGTATATGGGAAACCCTACAAACCCTCAACCACCTGACATGTCAGGACAAAACCCCACAACCCCAAACACAAATCCAACCACTCCAAACACAAACCCAAACCCAAACCCAACCACCCCAACCACAACCCCCACAACACCAACCCCGACTACTCCTACATCATCAGGTGGTCAATGGTGTGTCGCTAACCAAGGAGCTTCAGACACTGCTCTACAGGTTGCTCTTGACTATGCTTGTGGATATGGAGGTGCAGACTGCTCACAAATACAACCAGGAGCAAGCTGTTATAACCCCAACACTGTCCGTGATCATGCTTCCTATGCATTCAACGACTACTACCAGAAGAATCCAGCACCTACTAGTTGTGTATTCGGAGGGACGGCGTCGCTTACAAGCAATGATCCAAGTAAGAATTTCTTCCAACTTAAAACCACAATTATCCTCTTGTCATCATTTTCTTGCTTGTGGTCATGATATGTAAAACATTTTACGTGTCCTAAAATCGACATATAAAATTTGCATACAAAATTGAGTCTGCACAGCAAGGGTAACATGTAGTCTCTGGTACATATCAAGTATCCATCCAATGAATATCATCAGGCAACCAATATTTCAGATCCGTTGGGAATTTCGGGTACAGCTTTTGGATAGCTGAAATCACTATTTTTTTCATATAAAATGTGGATTCTTATGGAACTTCTAGAACACGAGAACCAGTTTAAGGACTTCAACAAGCACCTATAACCCACTAGTTGGATTACCCCATCTCCAGCTCTAGGTTTTTAAAAAATTTAACTAAACATCTTGACATGCCTATTATAAGATTTTCTAAATTACGGTATCTCCGTACGCATAACTTACCGGTCCAGGAACTTATACTTTCATCCGTGGAGCAATCTGCAACGCATCAACTGACTTCATTTCACAAAACTTTAGGTTTTATTTATTAGAAGTAATGAATACCCTTCTAAGTAACCAACTAGAGTAATAATGACTCTTCTTTCAGTTACTGCTGAAGGTCCAGCCACTGTGTTGAACCCCTTTCTCAGTAAGGGATAAATCATGAATGTCTTCAGAATTTGATCCGTGTGCTTAGCTTATTGTTTTCGCATTAATTTGTGACTCCAAGGATTGCGGGCTTCATTTGTTTTGTTGTTTTTTTAAGGGGATTAGATTAGACTTCGTCTGTATACAATTTCTACTTTATTCTATGTCTGTTACTTTTGCTTCTCCAAATAAATATAGAAAATAACATCTAATTCCATCACAGGTAGTGGGAGTTGCAAATTCGCATCACCCAAGGCAACAAGGTGAGAATATTTGCAGCACCTATATCTCTTCTTTCACCACATAATGAAGGTGAAATCCTAATGCATCCTAATATATTATCTTATAAATGCAGCGTAAGTCCACCACCACCAATATTTGTCAGTCCACCAAGTCCACCAACTCCAATGACTCCTACTCAACCAGGCTTGACAGTTCCTGGTGTTCCTAGTGGTGACGGATCAACTGTCTTTGGTTCAGAACCAACAGGAAGCCCCAACGCTGCCACATCTTCCTTTTATTCCCTGCCCCTGTTGCTCACATGTGGCTTGTTGGCTTCCCTTCAAATAGCAAATTACATCTAGATGATGAACAAGGTCCAGTCATTCTTTATGTGATGTGTTGGAATTCAATCCGTCTTCCAGCAGTTTTTGCAAAGTTTCAAGGAGTCAGAGTCCACAAGTCTTGCAATTAAAATTACCTCTACCTTTCATCTATGTATGGCTGTTAGTTGATCAAGCCAAAAGGATTTATAGGTAGTAGACAGTTTTTCTACAGTATTAGCTACTCTTCCATAGAAAATCCTTGTAATTAATATCAGCCAGCATGCCATTTTATTTACTAAACAGAATAAAATACATTAAAGAACTTGAAATCATCGCCTTTGGACTAAAACAGGTTATTGGTGAGATTTGATAACACGACGCTCAGATCCTTTGGAAAAATCTACTTCACAATAGATATTCGAGCAGGGTATGTGATCACACAACACAAACTGGCTTGATGGTTTTAGTTGCAGTTTTTATCAAACGACTTTGATTTTAAATAAGACATAACAAATTCAACATATTTACACTTAAATGTGCTCATTCAATTCAATATAAGTGAATGCTTAACTTGCCACAGTTCGAAGGCAATATTCATTTTATTACACATTTTAAAGACTGATTAGTCTTTAGTATTTTATGGTTCAACGGGATAAACTGATTAGTGTAATTTGGTTCTGATAAATATGATAATAAACATGTTTTAAAAACAATTTCTATGACAAATACCAAATACTGATTCCAACTTCATTATTTGAATTAACAAGTGAAAAGTAAAAGATGGAGGATCAAACATAATCCATACATTTTTTATATCAACATTCTAACAAGGATTGTTCTTATTTACAACATATTAGGGCGTATCATTTAAAATCCAACTCAGACCAGAAGTAACAAAGATACAACAGTGATAGAAATGACAGCTAAGGTGGCAACAATTGAACCTTGGTCAAACGATTGCTGTAAGCTTGTTCTTGAGAAGTGCTGGAAAGCCAAATACACCGCAATCAACAATGAAACCACAGCACCTTCTTTTGTGTGCCTGACAAAGAAAGATGTAGAAAAATTTTATTTTACCTTTTTGCAAAATGTAGAAGAGGCAACAGCCCAAAGTCCTAAAAAAGATGGACTTGCTTACCTTAATTTCGTAACCTCATAAGGAGCTATCATAACCAAGAGTAATGCCAGAAACGGCAACTCAAGCTCACCTAAAAATAAAAAAGACCCAGAAGATAATTTTTCCTTCTTTAAATCAATATTCAATAAGTATGAAACACGAAATGCACAACTTATTTGTACTATTTATTACACTCCACAATCAGGATTTTATTTCTCGTGTTTCATAATTTATACAAAGAGAAGATATAAAGTCGATCCTGAGGTTACTGAAACAATGCATACATTTATAATAACTTCAACAAGCGCTATACATCTTGACACTTCAGGTACGTAATATCCACTGTCTCCTGTGATGCTCAGATGCATCAATCTGAGTCACATCATGATCCTTTAGTGATACTCATCGATAAAGTATGTAATCTATAAAACACTAATTTATAACTTATCTCACTATATGATACTTTAGTGATACTTTTAAGATTACAATGCTTTATAGTTTATTTTGAAAATGTCTAAAAATGTGATTTAATTGGGATTCTACACACACACACACCCATATATATATATATATATATATATATATATATGTATATATATATATATATATATATATATATATATATATATATATATATATATATATATATATATATATATATATAGATATATATATATATATATATATATTATGTTATAACAATTTTTAGACATTATATGTTATGTAACATATCCTGTTATTTTTTAGAATAAGTATAGCTTTATCAGATACACATTATACCTAATACACGGATGGTATCCCTGCATCATAAATCATCTCTCTTTCAACATTTCCTTTATCACGCAAGATGAATAAGAGAACATACCAGGAATATAGAAGAATAGACGAATCAGAAGTGCCAAGAATGCCGTCCACACACCATATCTACCTCTGTATGTCCAATTGGCAATTGGTGTACGAAAGTAGACCCATTTAAAAAAGCGTTGATAAGAAGAATAATACGCAACAAAGTTTGGTTGAACGAATTAAAGAATGTCGAATATTCCACCATATAAACTCTCTAAGAAAACACAACAAGAGAACGAGCGACATACTTGATCCAGGCAACGACACCAGCAGGTGCTTGCAACGCAAACAACGGAACAATATACGATTTCGGCACCGCAGTGCCTTTTGCCAGTATCAAAACCCTAAAAACAATGTCCCGAACAGCCATCAGTCACATATAAATATTTTAGCATAATTTCGCATAGAAAGAAAGCACATCAATCGAATCACAGCTTTATACACACACGAAAAATTACCGCCAGCGAGAACAAACAATTCCGTTTGGAAAATCAATCGAAGATCAGAAAGAAAGAAAGAAATAAAGAATTGTCCGATAATGCGTTTCTTTCAGTCGTTAGAAAGCGAAACGGAAAAAATCACAAGAATTAATATATACTATTTAAAAATGCTAATATTATATACATAACTTCATGAAACTCAATTTCCGAAAATATAATAAACGATAAATAAATAAGGCGATTGAATAAGTAAAGGAAGTGCACGAACAGTGACGAAACGGTAGAGATCCATCGGAGATTGGGAGGAGGGAGAGGAGCGGGAGCGTAACAATGGATGCGAAACGCGGCGTTTCGGTTACCGGTACTGGATTTGGCAAAGCTAGCGATTCCGTGGTGACCGATGAAGGACCTTAAATCGGAAAAGCTAAGTGAGAAACGAGAAAAGTGTGAGAGAGATTGAGATGAGAATGAAGGTAGGGTATACCTGAGGGGGTTGAAGGTGTGAGAGAGCGATGGCGGTGAAGAGCGAGAGAGAGAAGGTAGATGAATGCATGAAATTGAAGATTGGTGCTGGCGGTTGAGGAGAGAGAGTGCAGTTAGCGGTGAAGCTGAAGCTGAAGCTGGAGAAGACACAAGCATTGCCATCGCCATTGCTGACGTTTCTTCTTTCTCTTGTTCGTTTCTATGGTTAGTTCCAAATTTTGGACCGGTTCGGTTCACCGATTTCGTCTTCAAATCTGTAGACCGGAGTAAAGTTCACCCCTTTTAATTTATTTATAAATAAATAGTTATAAGTTATTGTCTGGTTGACTCGTAATTAGATTTTGGTATTCAGAAGAAAAAAAAAAGTATCTCTGTTATCTGACTAATCTATAATTTGCATAAGTATGGATGTGTATTTATTAATGTTGATTGTATTAATTTTGGATTAATTTGTATAATCCATGGATTTTAGGGACAATGAAGTTTTTAAAACCTAAAATCTATTTAAATGCATGCTATACGAGCTAATATTTGTACTATAGATTTATAAAGTAACCGAACCTATTTGTTTATGTACGCAACTAGTATATTATTAATTAGCCTTTTGCTTCTGCACCCTATCTTTATTAAATGCACTCACACTAATTTAAAAAAAAAATTAAAATAATCTCTTTTTGTTGTACCTGATTTTTTTGCTATTAGTATCATTGTTGTCACCGCAGACGAAGAACAGATGAAGAACATTACAGAAGAGAGGTAACGTATCGTAAAAAAAGAGCGAAAACAGATAGAAGATTCAGGAACAAGTAAGAAAGCATTTATTTTCTATTATATTTAAGTATTTTGATTGATTACAAAAGGGAACAAAAGCCTATCTTAAATAGGTTTGATAGACAAAACAGAAAATTCTAGAAAATTAATTGAATCAGTTATTGTATAATTGTAGGAGAAAAATAGAAATCCTAAACTAAAGGTTTCCATACTCTCCCCTGAAGTTGATGATGGTGAATACTCAACATCACTATCTTGCAAATATTCATCTTGAAATTGGTAAGATGAAAGGTTTTCGTGAAAAAATCGGCGAGTTGGTCATTGAAATAGATCGAGAAACTTGTCCTTGCTTAGGAACATTCAGCCCAAGTGGAGGTGTCATACAAACTTCTTTATTTTACTCTCCATGTAGAAAGACGTTGTCCACATCAAGCTGATGTAAGTGCCAATTTTTGTTGGTTTTAGAAATGTTATAAAAGGATATATCCTTCTTGATGTTTAAACCAGATAAATTTTTATAAGTAGAAATGTTGTGTTTTATGAAAATATTTTTTCCTACAATTCTTTTGAAAGTGACACTGAAAATATTGAACAAATGGTCCAAGATCTTAGTTTTTTGAAGAATTCCCAATGTCATGGATAATTACATCATTTCTATAAAGATTTTACAGGGAGAAACAATGATGATGAGGATATCATTACTACTCCTGAAGATATCAGGATAAAAGACAATGCTAGAAGCCTTGAACAAATTGATGACCAGTCTAAATAAAAGTAGAATAATCAACAAGTTGTTGATTTTATTGAGCAAGAACAAAATGATGATAATGCCCAAGGACTAAGACAATCCAAAAGAGATAAGAAGATTTTGAACTACTTGAAAGATTACTAGATTAATGGTTCCTTTACTATTGATAATTCTTATAGTTCCACGAATATTGGTTAACATAAGCTCACTTATAAATATGCTTACCCTATCAATTATGTTATGACTTATGATAGTCTAATAGGGATGATCATGGATTGAATTTTTAATGATCCAATCCACATTCATTTTGGATCCAAATAATTGGATTAGATTTTTGATCCAAACCCATTTTTTCAAAAAAGTAGATTGGATTTTTTAAAAATCCAGTTTCAAATATTTAGATCAAGTTTAAATCTAGATCTAAATATTTGGATCAAGTTCAAATTCCAAAATCCATTTTTCATAAAATAAATTCAAATTAAATTTTTTAAAACTTGTGTCAACAGGGCTGACACCATAGAATTTGGTAGGTTTTTTGTCAGGGACAACGATGCCAAATTTCAGCATGGGATGAACTTGGATGACTTTCAAACGAATTTCGGTCGGAGACGACATGACCAAATTTGGGCCAAGGTCGACTTGACAAAATTTCAGTCGAGATCGACTTGACTGGATTCGACTGAATTTCGGCCAGGGCCGATTTTACCTAATACGACCAAATTTTGGCCAGAGCCGACTTGGCCAAATATGACCACATTTGGGCCAGGGCCTGATCAGTCAAATTTTGGCCAGGGTTGACTCCACTAAATTCGTCGGCGGGGGGCGACTTGACTGAACAAAGCCAATTTTCGATCACAGCCGACTAAGTTGAATATAGTCAAATTTCGTTCGGGACTTAGTCGACCGAATACGGGTAAATTTGGGCTAGTGCCGACTCGACCAAATTTTGGTCATGACCAACTCGACTGAATTTGGCCAAATTTAGGTCAGACTGACTTGCCTAAATATGACCAAATTTCGGTCGTGATCGACTCTGCCGAATACGACCAAATTCAGGTCAAGACCAACTTAGTCAAATTTTGGTTGAGGCTAACACGATCGAATTTTGACCAGAGCCGACTCGACTGAATCCGGCCGAATTTCGGTCGTGGCCAACTCAGTTGAATACGGCTAAATTTTGATCGTGACCGACTCATTTGAATACGGCCAAATTTCATCCTAGGCCGTCTCAGCCGAATACGACCAAATTTGGGCTAGAGCCGACTCGACCAAATCTCAATCGGGGCCAACTCGATTGAATTCGACCGAATTTTGACTGGAGCCAACTAGGCTAAATATAACCAAATTTTGGTTGCGATTGTCTCGGCCGAATACGGTCAAATTTTGTCTAGATCGACTCAGGCCAATATAGTCAAATTTGGGTCAAGGTGAACTCAACCGAATACTTCCAAATTTTGTCCAGGACCAACTGGGTCAAATTTCGATCGGGACCGACTTGACAAAATTTGGCCTAATTTAGCCAAATTTTGTATAGGGTCACGTCAACTTAATCAAATACGACTAAATTTGGGCTAGTCCGTCTCAACCTTTAGCCGAACCTAACAAAAAATATAAACTGAAAATTTGGATTGAATATTTTGATTATCCATTTTGAAAATCTATATTTAGAGTATGAATATACAATCCATAAAATATATAAAATGTAGATCAGATTGATATCCAAATCCAATAAAATGGATTGAATTTTTAATAAAATGAATATTAAACGGATTGGATCATAGCAAAAATGGATTGGATCATGAATATTAGATTTTTTGCCCATCCTTAGTTTAACTTTTCAGATCATCATCTGCTTCCTTCCGCTCATTTAAGAGTTCAATACATATAAATTATTGTTGTTATCCTCATAATTTTTATTTTTATGTGTTAAATACACATTAATTATTACTTTTACCCTCATATTTTTATTCTTTCAATTTTATATGTATTTAATCTCTTTTTATTAATATATTTTTTACAAGAGTATAATTTAAATTTGTTAGTACAAATTTATGGATACATTAACAATTCTTTTATTAAACTTCTAAAATTTTCAATTAAATTGTAAGTTTTAAAGTTTATGAATATAAATTTAAAGGTTTAGTGTTTACGGACGTCTCACATCTCACATCGCACGTCTCACATCTCACATCGCACGTCACATGTCTCACGTCGCACGTCTCTCACGTCTCTCACGTCTCACGTCCCACGTTCCACGTTCCACGTCTCTCACGTGTCACACGTCTCACGTCCCACATCCCTCGTCCCACGTCTCACGTTTCACGTCCCACGTCCCACGTCCCACGTCTCACGTCCCACGTCGCACGTCTCACGACGCACGTCTCACG
>Ga0214542_1011530_pt1 | contig 12044 bp, 5 predicted proteins | sample CNSS1metaG_FD_160096 | JGI IMG/M metagenome (GOLD analysis project Ga0214542, IMG submission 160096) | Root nodule microbial communities from cowpea collected in UCLA plant growth center, Los Angeles, California, USA - CNSS1 | ecosystem: Host-associated > Plants > Roots > Nodule | place: USA...
CAATATACCTTTTTTTTAAGTTTAAGACAAAAAAATAATTTATCATAATCTAATAAAAATTGAGATGTAATTACTAACAAAAATATATAATAGTAATAATATTATATATTACAAATAAGAGTAATAATTTTACTACTAATAATGTTAATAATACTAATAGTAATAATATATAATAGTAACATATAATAATAATAACTATTATTATTATTATTATTATAATACTAATATTTGTTATAATTTTACTACTATCACTATAAATAATATATTATTAATAATTAGAAATATTAATACTTATAAAAATAATATAAATAATAATATATTTATAATTAATATTATAGTTGAAATTATATAGTAAAAAACTTTGAACTCATCAATAATTTATTCGGAATAAAAATCTCCGGTTATTCCTTTTTGAATGTAAATAACCATATTGTATTCAAGAAATTCATCTTTCATCTTATTCCGATTTTTGTTTTGATAATCTTCGTTCTAGAAAATGAAATATTAACAGTTAAATAAAATAAATCAGACAATTAATCAAGTAAAATGTCTTTAATTTATTTGTTTTTGTCAAAGATTGACATAATTCAGTAATAATCCACAGATCCTTCAAATTTGAATGGGTATGAACATCAACAATGAAATATTGGAGTAAAATTTTAAACTAATCATATATTTATCAATATACATTTTTTTTAAGTTTAAGACAAAAAAATAATTTATCATGAATTGAGATGTAATTACTAACAAAAATATATAATAATAATATTATATATTACAAATAAGAATAATAACTTTACTACTAATAATGTTAATAATACTAATAGTAAGAATATATAATAGTAGCATATAATATTAATATTTGTTATAATTTTACTACTATCACTATAAATAATATTATTATAATATATTATTAATAATTAGAAATACTAATACTTATATAAATAATACAAATAATAATATTATTTATAATTAATATTATAGTTGAAATAAAAAATAAATAAAAAAATAAAAACAAATTGACTTTTGTAGGATTTGAACCCGAGTCCTTTTGTACCAGAGTTTTAAAATGACGAAAAAACTAATTTCTATGACACGTGTCAATAAAAGAAAATGGGTATTGTAGTAATTTCGGTGGTATCTTCTTTTCTTAATATGTAATAGATATCATATGTCTAACAACAGAAATAGATTTAACGACTTTTCGTTGTTATCAAACTGTCTCTCATTAAAATTATACCTCTAAACTTTTTTCAGTGTTTTTGATATCTATAATTTAATAAATAGATTGATTCGAACAACTTTATTTTCTTATTGTTTAAAACATTTTATTGTTTCTTTTTTAATAACATGACTACGCTCTAGGACAATGATATTTTGATTACTAAATTTTTGATAACTTTCTTTTATAACTTTAGGTGACATTTTTTAAATGGTTTTCCATTTTTTTATCTTTTTATTCTCAATATTTTAAAATCATTTAAAAGATGTCATATCATGTTGTAAGAGAAAATAGTTAAAATTTAGTAGTCAAAAAATCATTTTTCATTGTGCTTAGTTAGCTCAACCTTGCTAGAATGAAATGATATGTTTATTGACTTAATCTTCTTTTTAATTGATTTTTCTCGTTTATATCAATAATTATGAAATCTTTCTTATGAACTTATACAATAAAAAAGGTGAATTTGTTTTCAAATAATATGAAATTCAATTACTGTAGTAATAAATAATACTTTTTATATCACTAGGACTTATCACTGTGAAATTTCTAAAATAAAAGATCAAAGTGTCTATATTTCTAAATGGCATGTTGAGTATATGTATTCTAGAAAGAAGACTCAGTCTAGACTTTCGCTCAGTTTTTGATAGTTTTTTCTCTTCATTTTATATTCACTTTTGTTGAAATTTCTGAGCGAAAGATCGTCCAACATTTTCTGAGTGAAAATGTCAATAGCTGGAAAGTATCAATATATAAAAACTGATACTTAAAAGAAAAAGATTTTTAAGATTAGTCTAGGTAAAAATAAAAGTCTGACATTTTAAAATTTTATAGTTAAAAGTGATATAACGAAGTTTTTTTATTTGAAATGCTTATAAATTATTAATGCAATCTCCTCAACGTCTTCGCTCATAAAAATGCAACAAGTTCATTCATAGATGTTCTAGATTCATCTCCTTGCAATAAGGTACATCAATATCCCTCTTTCATTTCTCTTATTACCAACCACACCAACAAGGGTTAGGTTATAAATAAGTCACATTACACTATTATTAAAATGATATAATTATTTGTATAGTATCCAGATTGGGGTTAGTGTGTCAAATAGGTACCCGGTTTAAAAAAAATGTCAATTATATCCCAACTTTTGAAAAAGTGTTTCAATTAGGTTCCTTTCAAACGGAATTGACTAATACCGTTAGTCAACGTGTCACATGTCAGTTTGTGGTTTTTTGATTTTTTTAAAATTCTTAATTTAAAAAAAAAATGTCACGTGTCAAGTTCCTGTGTGTGACACGTGGCATTATCAGTGTCACGTAGCATTGCAATGCTACATGTCAGTGTCACTATCAGATGTTTGTTGATTTCGATTTAGTCCCCATATATATCTTTTTGTTTCAATTTAGTATCTAAGTATGTGTATCTGATTCAATTTTGTCCCAATTTTTTTTAATAATTAAAATATTTTTGTAATCCATTTTTTATAAGATTAAAAATAATTAAGTATAAATACTTTTACAAAATTAAGTACTAATATTTGTATTGTTTCTCTCAATTTCAGATCAAATTTATTATTTGTATAAATGTTATACTAATATTTTTTATTATTAAAAATGACTTTTTTTAACATATTACTTTATTAATTACTTTTTTATTAAGTACTCATGTTTTGTTAATTTTTTTTTTCAAAATAGAACAATACTGTCTCTTACTAATTTTAAACAAAAAATTATATTGGTATGAATGTTATACTAATTGTTTTTTATTAAAAATGACTTAATAAAATGACTTTTATCACTAAATTTTAATATAAATATCAAATACTTAATTTTTGTAAAACTTTTATGCTTAATTACTTTTAATTTTATAAAAAATGGATTTTAATCATTAAAAAATATTAGGTCAAAATTGAATCAGATACACATAAGTAGGTACTAAATTGAAACAAGACAATGACATCTGATAATGATACTGACACGTGGCATTACAATGCCATGTGACACTGACAATGCCACGTGTCACACACAAGGACTTGACACGTGGCATTTTATTTTATTTTTTCTAAAAAATTAAAAAAATAAAAAATAAATTTAAAAAAAATTAAAATTTAAAAAAAGAAAAATCAAAAGGACCACAGACTGACACGTGACACGTTGACTAACGACGTTAGTCAACTCTGTTTGAAAGGGACCTAATTGAAGCACTTTTTTAAAAATTGGAATGTAATTGACTTTTTTTTTTTAAAATTGAGTACCTATTTGACATACTAATCTCAAACTAGGTACTATACGAATAATTGTACCTATTAAAAATAAAGTTTAATGACCTGAAAACGAATTATTTATGTACTTCTCATTTGTGAATAAAGCAGTTAATTAAATTAATAAAACATGGTTTGTGCAGTAAAGCAATGCGACCTAGCCACTAGCTATCACATCACAGACCAACTACTCTGATGCACTTTTCTTCTCATTTATCAAATTAAAAGTTAATCTCTTCCCTTTAAACAAATTACAAGATTGAATGCAAGTGGAAGGTCTTTTTAAAAATTATGTCCCTGAATATATTTTTAATATAGTAAAACAAGTTATAGTTTTAGTATAAAAATTTCAATTATCTTAATTTTATTTCAACTCAACTAATACTTAAGATAATTAATTATATACTTTAGCTTTAATAGTTATCATCTATGTTTGTTCATTAAAAAGAAAATTAATTTAATTCTTGAAAAAAGTTTTTCTACCATTTATGTTTTTTACTTTATAAATCGTTAAGAGAATTTAAATAGAATTAACATAATCAAAATTGTTATATTAAAATTATTATTTTTTATTGTATTAAAAGTGCAGTATATAAATATTTGTTATAGTATGCTGATTATTTATCTTTTTCTTAATTTTTTTAATTATAAATGGGTTTTAATAAAAATTTTAAAATGTTAATGTAAAATTAATAAATGTATCTGTGTAGTTATTTATAATTTTTATTTTAATCATTACATACAGAACAAAGAACAAAGGATTTATTCTTAGTTTATTTATGAATAATTAAGTTATAGTTTGTTAGTGGCCATAAAAGTGGGGGTTGTTCCCCAGTCCCTGGAGCCAACATTATGGGTGTATATGACTCTCCCACTTCCATTTTAATTTATGCTCTTCCTTTTTTGGCTTCATTCGAATTTTAAACATTTTTAACACATGATCCATTATTTAATAACTTTAATTAATTGTAAGACAATTACTAAAAAAATATAATAAAGATTGTGCCATTAACACTTGTTTGATAAATATTGATAAAATATAATGTAGTGGTAGGGAGTGTGAGACCATGCTACTTTTGACTTGACTTTGCTTGTCCTCTTCAACATGATTTCATAATTTGATTAAGGCACATTCACAGCTGTCATAAGTGCCCTGAATATTTATTTGTAAAATTAGTATTTATTTACTTAAACACTCATCAATGTTTCCACCTCTTAAATATTATAAAAGCAAAAACATTATAAAATCAAGATATTTGAAATGGTTACTTACTATGTATAGTAAATTGCTTTATTGCTCATTGTAGGTCTTTAAAAGGGTAGAGTCCAAAAGTTAGCAGCAATCTTTGAACACTCCAAAGCTTTAACAATATTAATTAGTCTGCACTGAACAAACATATCAATGATTAGATTACTGTCAATCTTACAATAACCATGTTACCGAGAATGGAACCATTCTTATGAATAATTTTAGATCTTACTATCACATTTTTAGGCTGTATTTTTTTGTGTATATTCTTTTGGAGGAAGGATTTGAGAGAAAAAGCGAAAGAAATTGAAAAGATTAGAGGGTGAAATTGGTAGTTTCTTTTAAAAGATATGGAGATGATTTTAAAATAAATTAGAGAGTGAAATTTGTAAAAATTTGTTACTGAATCGAGTGATGTGACATAAAAAAAATTTTAATAGATCAAAAAGCTAAAATGTTTACTATTAAAAAAATTCATATTTCTTGTTAATTTTCTTTTAACTTTTTTATAGGAAATACTTATAAATTTTGTTATGAAAAAAAATTTACAGGAAATTATTGCCATTTTTTTTTTGCAAAATATTTTGTATAAAACACTTTTCACAACAAATTTTATAGAAAATACTTGTGAATTTTATAATTTGTAGGAAATAATTACACACAAGGAATTGCCTGTCAATTAAAATTCTTATAAAAATAGCAACAAAAAAAAGTTTTTTTCTTACAAATTTTTTTAACAAATTTGTAAGAAAAATTTCATGTAATATAAGATTTTTTTTGTAGTGACCAAAATGTCTCTATTATTAAAAGTAATATAAAATGATATATAAATAACTTGGAATTATTTTTATAAATTTTATTGAATGATTGAATTAAAAAAAATGAATAATATAATATATTTAGTATGAAATAAATTTAATATGTAAGGTGGAGAATAATTTATTTACGGGAAAATTTTATTTTATTTTTAATAGTAATTTTAAAAATAATAAATTTTTATTATAACCCTAATAAATTTTTATTTGTGTTATTAATTTTTATTATGTTGATTTTATAATAAATCACATGCAGAAAAACTAAAATATGAAGGGATTTTCATACATTGGAGTGCATCATCCTCTAATTTTATCATGTATAAAAAAATTGCATTTGAAATGAATCTCTGTGATTATTGCTCAACATCACCTTCTATCACTTTTAAAAGAACACGATAATCACAGTTAATTCCTGCTTTCCATGAAGAGCAAATCTTCCCAAAAAAAACATGTTGATAATAATAACAAATTCCATGAAGAGCAAATCCTCCCAAAAAAACATGTTGTTAATAATAACAAAATAAAAAGTGGTGATTTCTTTTACATTTACGATGTGATTTGTATGTATGATAAACTCTCCATCTCTCATTTGCCTGGTGCTGATGCAAGTGCTGGTTTGCTCAGCTTAAGCCTTATGCTCGGTTGTTGCCAACTGTTTGTTCCTTTGCCTCTGAGAGATTCTTCCCTCTGTCAGCACTTCTCTTTTCGGACTTTCTCGGTTTCTTGGCTTTTTTTCTCCCTTTTTCGCTCTCTTGGAGTGTGTATATATTTAGTTCTCTCCCTCTCTCTTAAGACATATGTTTTCATTCTCGCTTCTGTTTTTCTTTTTACATATTCTTGTAATCTCTTTTCTCAGAACAACAATACACAGTTTCCTTTTCTTTTCTCTGGCACAAACTCTGTTAATGTATTTACTTTATCTATAATTCAGAAAACAAAAACCTGAATTCAGATTAATCTTCACTTGGCTCATGTCCAACAATGGGAGTGTTCCATAAACCTTGAGTACCCATGATAGTGTTACCATAATTTCACATAATTCACATTCTACAAACATTAACAAATCTAAATGGATGAACTATATTAATGGAAGGCTATCTTAATTCCTTTTAAAGTTTAGGGTTTAGAGAGTCTGAAGAAGATGAATTACAGAATGCTTAATGCTACACCCAACCTCCAATGAAAGACATTATAAGTGTAGAGCAGTATGCAATGATGTGATTTCACTGCAACTTGTGGAGGAAGGTAAAAGATCTGAGATTAATAGTATACCACTCTAAGTGGAGGGAATGTACTGGAGAATCTCCCTGTCTTTCTACAGCCTCCATTCTCATGGTGCGCAAGTCTACTAATTATTTTTTATTGCTTTACCATAACTCACCAATTGAAGTATTTTTTCTATTCCAAATTCTTTCAGAAAACTCCTTCAACAATCAAATCAATCTAAGTCTTCACGATATTAATCTTACATCGTCATGCTCTCTTAATCATCCATCAAAGAAACAGGGGAAAACAAAAACTTAAAATAACACTAAAAATAAAACTAATAATCAAAACTACATTTTGAGCAGTCCAACTTAATCTACTCTCACTAGCTTCACAAGACTTCAATATGAAGACGAGAAAGTGGTAAAACGAATACAAAGAAGTTTTCTAAAACCGAAAATTTTAAAATGATCTAAACAATGAGTTTATAATTTATATTCATAAATGTCATAATTTATTTTAAAATTTATTAATAAAAATAACAACGGATCTTATATTTAATCTTAAAATTTACTATTTTTAATCCTTATATATATATATATATATAATTTTAATATATTTTATTTCTTAAAACTTAGGTATAAGCATTAAAATAGATAAAAAATAGTATATACGAGGACTAAGAGCGATTAGAGAGTACATTTGCAAAGAATAAAATGCATACTTTTGAAATATAAAAACAAAATTTAAAACTATTGCAATTTTAAACACTAAATGACAAATTAAGCTTTTATTTTATTAGTCATTTTAGTTAAAAAATGCCGGGTTATTAGTAACCCTCCATGTGAGTGTCACTCATTGATAGATAGTGAGCAAGTCTCTGTTATTTTCTATAATCTAGTGAAGTTGTCTGTGATCCTTTCTCACACTAACTTTTTTCTACCACTCTAATTTTTAAATTTCACGAAACAAGATGTTGACTAAATTCTAGAAGTCCTTCCCCCAGTTAATTCACATAAATTTAGCATATTATGAACTTTTTAACTTCCCTTTTTGCAAATCTAATTTATCTATCAGACCACAGCAAGCAAAAGGAGAGACGAAGATTAAAAGAAGCAATTATGAAATGAAATGTATATATCTGGAAAGAAAATGATGAGCCGAATCTATTTTAAACATAGAAAAGAGAGAATGACTGCGCTGGTGGGACTGGGGCCACCAAATCAAAAGCAATTTGACATATAAACGGTCCATATTCGCAGATCATGATGCACTTGCATTGCACTCCTCATATTTAAGTCAAATACTTAGTCAAGTTGCATAATTGCATTAGTATCAATAAGAATCTTAAGAGAGAGCACTCACACGCAACATGCTATAAATACCGTGAGGATCCCATAACTTCTCATATCACTTCCCTTTGAATCTATCTCTCTTTATTATAGTATCTGAGATAACAACAACCTTGTTCCTATCTCTTCTAATTGCTCCTTCAGTGACCATGGCTAAATTTCAGAGCTTGCAAAAACACTTGTTCATTTTTGTAACCCTAGTTGCCTGCTATGGTTCCCTTGTAGCACATGGCAGGAAAATAAATATAAAGGCACTGAAGCAGCACCTTCCACCACTTGAAACAAACTTTGAATCACCACACTATGAGGAATCTAGGAAAATGGAAGATTCAGGTGCGGGCTCCACAAATGCTTTCCGACCCACTACACCAGGAGGGAGTCCTGGAGTCGGGCATGAAATGATTACATCGTCAATGGCGGAGGTTTCCAAATCTGAAGGACCAGGTCACAGTCCTGGAGTTGGCCATGCTTATCACCAGAACAAAATTGGAGAGGGAATCTAAGCTATAATTGGAAGCACCAAAACTAGTGCAGACGCATGCATGTGTGCGTAATAGTGTCAGTCTTTAATGTTTTCTTTCTCTGCATGCCATGGTTAGATGTTGTAGTATGAGACCGGCTTTAGTTGCTATTGCCTGGGTTGGTCTCCCAAATATCTATCATTCAATTTGTTAGCATTTCTATTTATAATTGAAGGCAAAATAAATAAAAGATCTTTTTAAAAAAAGAATACACTTTCTCCGAGGAAATTATTACTTCCATTTAGAAATACATTTCTCAAGAACTTGCTCTGTTGTTAAACCTACCGTTTTTATTAATATATCTTTTTCTTAAAAATAATTATGAAATTTAAATGAGTTTATAAGAGCTCACTAAAGTCAACTTATCTAAAAAGTTAAAATATTTAATAAAAATCGAGAATAAATTAAATAAAAATAATAAATATAAAAATTAAATTAAAGAAAAGGAATGACACAACACTTGTGATACTATTATTAAGATATAACATGATACTGATCAATTTTTTTAAATTAAAAAAAGATTAAAAATTAACACTTGTCATCAATTTTTACATACGTTCAAATACGTTAGAAAAAAAAAATTAATTTGACTAAAATTAACCAAAATTAAAATTTAATTGAACAATCAATACAAATAAAAATAAATTAAACAAACGCAACCAAAATAAGCGTCCAATAATGTTTAAGTGTAAAAAAAATTGTGGCTAAACTCATTCATCACAAAACATTGAAAACATCATTAGATAGTATTTTGTAAGAAAATATGAATACATTATAAACAGCGGTTAGTAAAGTCTTTATGATGAAAAATATTATTTTAATTGATAATGTAAAAAAATATTTTTTTATCATAAGATTATGTAAGGATAATATATAACTATCTATCATAAACGAAAGACAAGAACATTTATTTCAAGTCTGCGTATACCTATTTTTGAACTACTTTTTTACCTCACCACTCACCCTAATGTTAACTTCTTTTACCACTTTCTTTACTCTTCTCCACTAATGCAATGAAAGTATTATGTATTTAGATCTCTTTGGTTTATCCACGCATATACTTCTTACTTTTTGGCACATTATAGCTTCCTGTCCAGAATTTATTTTACTCAACTCAGCTACCAATTCTTTTATCTCTCTCTTCCCCTCACCATCTACGAAACTATCATCTAGGAAATGTTGAGTTTAAATTTGTTGTCATTCCATGAAGAAGGTTTTGGAAATGATGAGTGGAGAGCTCGAGCCTCCACGCTGTACTTTCTTTAACTCTTCCTTTCTTCTTTTTCACTCACACACTCTTATTTCATTCAAAGGCTTTGTATTATTGTTCAAAATTTGTAGTGGAGATTCGTGGTTCAAAATTTGGGCATTAGATAAAAAATAATTTATTGTTGGTATTCCTTTTTATTAATATACACGAATTTATAATATATAAATTAAAATGGGTTTCGACGATAATTTAAATAAATATAAATATTAAAAGTAAATAAGTTTAATATTTATTAATTTAATATTAACTTTATTTATTTTTAATATTTATTTATTTCTTTTATTTAGAATTAGTTAAATCAACACTTATATTTAGAACTAGAGTTATGTAATGTTTAATGTTATTATTTTTTATTTGTTGACTAATTTACATATATTTAAAGTAGGTCTGACACACTTTTTTATTAATATTTTTTATTTTTTATTCATTTGTTTTATTTAGAGTCGGTTTGACTAATATTTATATTAATAAAACATTATTTTATAACACAGGCTTGAGCTACACAATTTTTAATGTTTGTATTTATTTATTGGTTAATTTTTATTTTCTTAGAGTGAATTTGACCCATTTTTCTTATTAATGATTTTATATTTTTGTTTATTTCTTCTACTTAATGTCAATTAGCCAATATTTATATTAAAAAAAAAGTATTTTTTAGTATCGGTTTGATCCATACATATTTTAATATTATTGATATTTATATATTAATTAATTTTCGTTTAGACTGGATTTTGAAAACTCTTTCATTAATAATTTTAATTTTTATTTATACTTTGTTTAAACCGACACTTATTTTATTCAACTTTTTTTAGAGTCAATTTAATCAGCGCAATTTTTAATTATTATTTATTTATTACTTAATTGTTTTCACTTTATTTTCTATATTTTATTTTATGTTTTATTAGAATTAAATTGATCGATTTTAATAATGTTTCTTTTTTTCATAGATGTTACTTAAATCAAACATTCTTATATAGTTATTCCATTTCTTCCGTATCTATCTACTTAAAAAATAAGAAAACAAACTATTAGGGATATTATCCTAAAACCCCTATCTGATCAGCTGACACGTGTCCAACAAATAAGTTTTTTCGTCATTTTGGTGTCCTTTAGGAATGGTTAGAGCAGCTGAAGACGTAATGACATTTTTGTCCCTATTTTCTGTTCCGTAGTTTATTTGGGTTTGGTTATTTCGTAATTTTGCATAGTTTTAAATGCATCTGAAACTGATTTGACGAGCTTTCATTTCGACGCAGAGGCTTGGTTTGAATGGATAAGCTTGCTTTGGAAGGAAGTTTACTACATAAATATGGAAGAAGTTGTGTTATTAGTTTTTGTTTGTTGTTTTCCAGTTCTTTCTTCCTTCCGTTTTTTATCCTTACTCCAGGTATTTCTATATATTTTCTGTATATTCTCCTTCCTTTTGCAGTCTCTATCAAATTTATAGTTTTCTTTCTATTACTTCTTCAAACCCTCACGATCTCTGTCAAATTTTATTTTCTTTTTGTTACTCCATTAATCCCTTACGAAACTCTATACATTTTTTTGCTTTCAGTGATTCCATCAAATTGCAATCTTTATTTCAAGTTGATTATTTATTTTGTTGTATCAATTCCTTTTTTCACAGAAAAATAAACCTTGAAGTTGATATATTATTTTTGTTATAACAGATAGTACTTCACCATCTCTCATCGTGAGGTATGTATTTTTTTCGAAGTTATGTTATTCCTTCTTCACGAAATCCTCTTTCATTCTCTCTTTTCAATCCAAAGTTGTTAACTTTATTTGATTTTAGGGTTTCCCTCTTTTTAATTTTCCTTCATTTTTATTTTTCTTTTGTTAATGTTGCTATTAATATTCAGGGATTTGTCAGTATATTTTTTAGGGTTTTAATCTATTATTGATTCTTTTCATCAATTTTTTTTAGTGCAGGACTTTTATTCATCAAAGAATAATACATTGGTACGGTGTTAGTGAAAAGGTATGTTCTTAGCATTTGAAGTTTTATTTTCTTAGTTTCTTTTATGCTTTTAATTGTTATCGTCAATTTTAGTTGGTATACAATTTATATTCACATCTTTTAAAATATTGATTTGTTACTTTTAATTGTTATATGGAAGTGTCCTGTGTTCTCAAGTTTTTACAACTACGT
>Ga0214542_1011531_pt1 | contig 12044 bp, 10 predicted proteins | sample CNSS1metaG_FD_160096 | JGI IMG/M metagenome (GOLD analysis project Ga0214542, IMG submission 160096) | Root nodule microbial communities from cowpea collected in UCLA plant growth center, Los Angeles, California, USA - CNSS1 | ecosystem: Host-associated > Plants > Roots > Nodule | place: USA...
CCAGAAATCACACAATAACCCATAACAAGGTTACCTGAACCTGCAGCCTCAGCTCCGGTCATGGCATAGACTCTGCCCGTCGCCTGAGGCCTGTTGCCTCTGTCCCTCCCCTGATGCTGCTGGGGTGTCTGAACCGGAGGGCGTGTCGTTGCCCTAGAAAGGTTGGGGCAATCTCTCCCAAAGTGGTCTTCCTTGCCACAGTTGTTGCACCTGCGGTAACCCTCCCTACGTGGACAAGCATGTCTCGGGTGGGGTCCTCCACATGTGTAACACTGCACTCGCCCCTGCTGAGGAGGAAGACCCCTAGACCCCTGAGGCTGATGGTGTGGTCTATCATACGGTCTCCTCCTCTCCTCATGTCTGGGCCTGGACCCAGATGGTCCGCCGATCCTCTAAGGCGGCTGTGGCTGCTGTGGGCGCTGGCCTTCCACCTCGCGCTTCATCTTCTCCATCACTCTGGCCTTCTCTACCAGAGCAGTAAAGTCCTTGATGGACAAAGGAGCTACCATCAAGCGGATGTCACCGCGGAGCCTGTTCTCAAACTTCCTGCATCGCCACTCCTCATCAAGTGGTAGGGTATAGAAACGGCTGAGGTGCTTGAACCTCTCAGCATACTCAGTGACAGTCTTCCCTCCCTGGGTCAACTGGAGGAACTCCACCTCCTTGGCGTACCGAATGCTGTCGGGAAAGTACTCGGAGAGGAATCTCTCCCTGAAAGCCTCCCACGATACGGGCTCATCCCTCTCCTCCAGGATGGATCGAGTGCTGCTCCACCAATGCTCTGCCTCCCCCGTGAGCATATACACAGAGAACGCCAACATGTTCTCTGCAGGGCACATCTTCGCATCATAGATGCGCTCCAGGTCCTTCAGCCATTGGTCTGCAGCGTCAGGACTGGTCTTCCCGTCAAACTTCGTCGGGTGGTGTTTCAGAAAGTCCTCCAGGCTCCACTCCCTAACTGTAGGTCGTGGTTCAGGACCAAACACAGGGGCAGTCGCCCTGTTCTCCTCCAACTGGCGGAGGGCCTCCATATGCTGCCGATGAGCATCCTCGGCAGCTATCCTCGCAGCCTCCATCTGCTGCATCACAGCCTGCTGCTGCTCAAACGACGCTGCCTGCCGCTGCATGGATGCCTCATGCTGCTGCATCATCGCAGCACTCTGCTGCGTCATAGCTGCTACCATTGCCTCTATGGCTCTGGCGATATCTGGTGTGTCCTCCTGGGATGACTGAGAAGCTCAGCGAGGAGGTGCCATAATCCACTGGCACACAGAAAATCACTTGGTTAGGCTCGATAAAGGCAAGAATTTAACTAAGAACACTCAGAAGATACACAGAGAAAGCTAAGTGGACATCCAAGTCCATAGACCTAAGGAATGACCGCTCTGATACCATAAATGTAACGTCGCATTTAATTATTAAACGAAATTAAAGAAAACGTCACGTGATAAAGTATAGCAGCGTAGTCTTGGGGTCCTTAACGCAACCCCTACAACCTGGCACACCACGATGCCAACATAAAACAGATACAATTCTAATAAGGTGTGTAGAGTAAGAAATCATAAGACGATACAGGGGCCGTAGCCCTAAAGAAATCGTAAATAAAATGACTCCAGCCCAGATGGCTAAGCTACTGAATCACCACTCCCTTGCTGACCACGAGAACCTCGCCCATCTGCTCCCATCAACCAAGTTGATGATCATCGCAAGGAAGAACAGCCACATACAACACAACCATGTAACAAAACGGGTAAGCTAGAGCCAACACATACTCATCATACAGTCAAATATATTTTCATCATCTCACATCCATATAACAATCAAACATGTTATGACTCTTCATTCAATACACTACGACTCGACTCGACTCATCCGGATACGTATAACCTAGTCGGATTCAGCGGATGCTTGCACTTGTGGTGGATACCTCTGCTCGACCTTGAGCTGCTCGATCCCTGAGCTATGTAATACAAGTGTTACGATGAATCAAAATCTCTCCCACCACAAGGTTAGCCCTTAATGAAGTTCAGGCCTCCTGTTACTCTCACCACAAGAGTCAGTCCGCTCTAAGTGAGACTAACTGGCCCCTTAGAGTGTAAAATAGGACTCTGATGGTCTAGAGGGGTTACTTACGTGGGGTAGAAGCTGATTCGGGGCTAGCTCGAAAGACTTAGGGAGGAACCCTAGCAGAGCTCTAGAGCGGAAGGAGAAGGTGACGGCTGCGGAGTTTCTGCAATAGTGAGAGTGAGTGTGGAATTAGGGCAGACTTAGGGACTTATACGTTGGGCCGGCCTTAGGCCAACTCACAAAGGCAGCCCATCAACTTTAGGGCAGAATATAAAAATGGGGCCTTACACATAGAACACTTAACTCATTTTTTCACTTATCAAAAATTCAATTAGACCTAAAAATTGTAGATTATCAATATACACCCTTTTATTTTAAGTTCAACTAAAACTATAAATAAGTACCTAGCAACCAAGTAACACGTCAACATTATAATACTCTTCAAAATTGAAGAATCAAGAAAGTGAAAGGGTCAATCTGAGCAACTAAGTGCAATAACAAGAGACCTTTATTCTAAGATCCCAACATTCATAGTGAAATATTGTATATCCTAGACCACATGTTGCAATTTCAACAAAATCTAACGGTTAATTAAGTGAGAATTGAGGTTTTACTAAAACAACTCAGAAACAGAAATAGTGTGATGTTCAACTACCTAAAAAATGCGAAATCAATTTCTCTAAGCACATGCATCAAATTTACAATCCCAACGACAAGAGTTAAGAAATATGTTTTAGTAGTATCATATCAAAATTTGAGTTAGATCTAATGGTTAACAAATAGGAATTGAGACTTAACCGAAACAACTCAGAAAATAGAAATCAAGAAAAACATAAACAAAAAACCACAATCAAACAAATCAACCCATCCAAACTAAAATAAAAAAATCCATCCAATAATCATGCCATCAAAGTTCATTTATTAACTTAAAAACTAGGCAACGATTATAATTAAACTGATCCCTTACTACTACTAATTATCAACTTGTCACATCTAAACTCACACAAGCATAAATATCTACAAAAAATCAAATATATAAGAAAGTTAGCCCCTTACCTTAAAGTAGTTTAACATTTGTTCCTTTGTTGAGTGTTCGATAACGAAATTGAAAATGATGAGGGTCCGGTGGTGATTGATTCCACTGGTGTTGGAGTAGTAATATAGATGGTTTGAATAAGGTGAATGATTAAGTACAAAGTTCCTTAAACCGTGTTGATTAAAGAATCATGGGAGTGTGAAATGTATGTTGGTAATGAAGCTGTATGAATGGGTTAGAGTGGTGAAGAAGATAATTAAAAGTGGTGAGATCTTTGGTTACGGTTAAAGAGCATAAAATTTTGAATTATTAGCTCATTGTTAGGTAAAGGAAAGGAGATGTTTCTTCACTTTTTATTTTTCTTACAATAAAATAGGATTAGGATAAAACTTTATATACTAGTAACTAGTAACATTACTATTATTTTACTAAATAAAATATTTTCCTGGGTCTTAAATTGTGTATGTGAAATTTTCTATAGTTCTGATATCTAACTTATAATTGATCAGGCTATACACTCTATTTGCTTCACTAGACGCGTCGGATAGACTATGCTTCAGTATACAAGTCTGTTGGACCATGATTCATCCTATGAGGGCTGCATGCATCTCAGTGTGCGAAGTTTGTTAAGGTTATCTTTCACAAAAAAATATTTGTTTTCCAGTATGAACTCTGGTCAAATTATCTTTTAAAAAAATCGTTCTGAAAAAAAAAAATATTGCACGTCTTTCAAAAACCCAAATGAGGAGTGGTAGAAAATGAGGTGACATTAACATTACAAACTTTTTTTTGGATAAAATTACAAGACATACTGAGGTATATGTTCCACTACAGTTGTTAGTAGCAGGACTTACAACAGCTACAACTAATTTCAGTTTTAATAATGGATTCAAAACCACCAAATAAAAATGTGGGGAAAAAGAAAGCACAAGAACTAATACATGACTGTTATAAAACTGAAATCTAAGTTCTTCATTTATATTTTTTAGACATAACTCACTTGGCCATCATCACCTTAACGAACTCCTCGTAGTTTATTTGGCCATCACCATCAACATCAGCCTCACGAATCATCTCATCAACCTCTTCATCAGTGAGCTTCTCTCCAAGGTTTGTCATCACATGGCGGAGCTCAGCAGCAGAGATGAACCCATTTTGATCCTTGTCGAATACCCGGAATGCCTCTTTGAGCTCCTCCTCAGAATCAGTATCCTTCATCTTCCTGGCCATGAGGTTTAGAAACTCAGGGAAGTCAATGGTACCATTCCCATCAGCATCCACTTCGTTGATCATGTCCTGGAGTTCTGCCTCAGTTGGGTTTTGCCCCAATGAACGCATAACAGTTCCGAGCTCCTTAGTTGTGATACAACCTGAAAATTCAACCCATATACAATAAAATCAATAACGGCTTCTAATTCACAGCCTAGTCCATAATTCACCAGTCCATATTAGTTACATTATTATCATTAACCAGTCACTCCCACAGAGGATAGAATGTATAATAGACTTTTTTCATACAATCATTTCAGGGTTCACGTACTATATAATATAGTCAAACGTTGTCATGTATGAAGCTGTCTTCCTGATTTCCGCCTTTAGCATCACGATCTTGACCATCACATATTATTGACCAGAAAGCAGAAATAAATGTAGAATAACGAGTAAAGACCATGATCCTTTCACGAACTATGTTTTAACAAAATTTATCTTTTATAACACACCAAATATTTTTCTTTTCTTTCCGACTCATATCAAACCTTTATTTCATTTGACATATGTCCTTTATCAAAAGTTTGGTAATAAAACTTTCTCGAAACATAATTTTCAAACGAGTAAACCACCTACAAGCTACTATTTGTTCCTTTCTTCTTTCTCTTTTCCCAAAGTTGAATAAACCAAAACGTCATACATAACAACATGACCTAGAACCTTACGAAAAATAATAAGAAACATTTTTCTTTTCGGAAATATATAAAAAAACACACGATATTACATGCAACTCACCTATCAAAAACAAAAAATTGAAACAAGCTACATATTTTCAATAGTATCCTCCGTCCCTTTTCTTTCATCTCCTCAAAAACCAAAAAGAAACATGAAAAAAAAAAATCACTAGAATAAAAATATTAACGTCAAAAGTTTTGCCCACTGAGCATAATTAATAAGTATAATGATGATAAACAGCATATGCATATATCACAAATGAAAAACCCGTATACTTGTTAAAGTAATATTGTCAAGAATTTATAATTGGTTGATTCATATAAACCTTCATAATTCGTAGATTTAAACTAATAATGACAATAATCGAGATCAAAGTCCACTAAATTGAAAAAGAAAGCGATCTTAAGATAAAATAAAATAAAATAAAATCAGACTCTGTAATTTCCAAATTAGCGACCGATCTATGAAAAGCAGAATCGCCAAAATCAAATTAAACACTCAAAGCATGAGAGAGCAAACCATCGCCGTCCTTGTCGAACAAGCTAAAGGCCTCCTTAAACTCGGAGATCTGTTCGTCGGTGAGTTGATCGGCCATTGATTTGTTCTTCGGTGAGTCAAGTCGTTCTTTCTTTTCTTCTTTCGTTCGATTTTCTTCGATCGAATATGAGAGTGAGAGAGAAAGCCCGTTTGAATGCGAATGCGAATTGATGGATGGTTATGGTTACAAACAAGTGTCGTTGGCGTTGTTTATAGAGGAAGGACCTTCGGTGGCATCAATCAATCAATGTTATCACTGTTACGTAACGCAACGCAACGCAACGCAACGCGGTATCCACACACCTTTACCGTCTTTTACTTTTCTCTTTTCGCAATTTCCTTTATTTTTAAATAAATAGAAAAAAATATTTACGACTTTAATTAAAAAATAGAAGAAAAAAACCATAATTAAAATACGAATATTTAATTATGAAGGTTTAATATTTTAATGGTTAAATATGTTTTTAAGAAATTGAAATCGTTCTAAATTCAAATTTTATTATTTTTGGTACTGAACTTTAGACACTAATGAATTTAGTTTTTCTCATCTAACCACATTAAATTTTATATCACGTGGTGAAAAATATTCTACTAAGATATATGACATATTACTACGATATTTGACATGTATAGTCAATGTAGCAAAAACTAAAAAATTACAATTTAAAAAAAAAATCGATCAAAACTAAATTATAATTATAATTAAAATTTAAATAAATTTCAATATAATTCAAATAAAAACTAAAATTAAAAAAAAATACAAAATTATCTATGTGTTGGCTAAAAAAACAACCTAACCTAACCCAAATGCAAAGTCCAACTTAACAAAAAATACTTGCATGACCCTTTATTTCACCAACCCGACTCACCACAGGTTCAACCCGGATTAGTCGGGTTCTAAGTGAATCGGGTCAAAAATCAACCTGTATTAAAATTTATAAAAAAATTTCAACCCAACCCGGACTGAACCCGTGGTGAGCCAGATTGGCTCGCGAGTTCCAACCCAATTTAATAGCTCTATTCGTACCCTATCCGCCACGTTAACATCCCTAGATAGGAGAGAGGTCGAGGGCAATAGCTTTAAGCAACAAAGATAATAAGTGGGAATTAATGGTGTGCTTTAAAAAGCATGATTTCTTTTCAGAAAATAAATTGCTTTCTTGTTTGTTGATAAAGTTTTTAATTATATATATATATATATATATATATATATATATATATATATATATATAGCTAGTATAGCTCCTTTTTTAGATTCATTTACTTATGACTTTTAGAGTTAGCTTTGTGTGTATATATAACACACCTCTTATAAGATTTCATACACAATCAATATTACATTATCCCTTTTTTCATATATTTCTCTCTTTGTTTTCTACATGTTATCAAGAGCCCCAAACGATCTATGATTGAGAAAGGACTTTTGCAGTATTTCCTTTTTCCTAAACCTTAAACCCTAAGTCCTAAGCCTCTTTCGTAAATTTTATGATTGAGAAGGTATTCTTGCAGCAGTTCTTCCTTCCTAAACCCTAAATCTTAAGCTCAAAGTCGTAACCTTAAGCCTCTTTCGCAATTTTTCATGTTGCACCCAATCACAATTTTTTTGTCTGCTTTGAGGCCTTTTTGGAAGTTCTGCACCATGTTCTTTGTGTCATATTAAGGCATTTGCAATCCTCTAATATTGGGTTTGTGTTTTTTTTTTGTTTGTTGCTTTCGTTGTGTGGTTTGCATTTTTATTTTGTATTCGGTTGGTTACGACGACTTGTAAAGAGGATTCTCTTCAGTCTATTAGTATGCAATTGGATGGTAAAAATTATTCATACTGGAGTTATGTTATGGAAAACTTTGTTCGTGGAAAGCCCATGTGGGGTTATATTTCAGGTGTTAAGGAAAAATCGATTGACACCAAAGCCAATGATTATGCTACTGCTTTAGAGGTATGAGAAGTTAATAACTCTAAAATTATCACTTGGGTCAATAATTTTGTCACACATATGATTGATGCTCAATTGGCAAAATATGATATGCAAAGGAGGTATGTATCACATATCTCAATTGTATACACGATCTAATTTTGCCAAATAATATCAACTTGAGACATATTTGTGCACTAAAGCAACTTGAGACATATTTAGAGGTATGAGAAGTTAATAACTCTAAAATTATCACTTGGGTCAATAATTTTGTCACACATATGATTGATGCTCAATTGGCAAAATATGATATGCAAAGGAGGTATGTATCACATATCTCAATTGTATACACGATCTAATTTTGCCAAATAATATCAACTTGAGACATATTTGTGCACTAAAGCAAAATGACATAAATATTTAGAACTTTTATCTATCATGACAACCTTATGGGATCAACTTGCCTTAACTGAGCTAGCAGAAATTGAGTGCTTTTGCATCATATATTACTTGTAGAGAATCACAACTTTTGGTTCAATTTCTTATGACCTTGTGCAGTGATTTTGAAAGTTTGTGTTTTAATGATGATGTTGTTAATGAATTATTAGCCGAGGAAATTAGACTTGTTTTCCAATCGTAGGCCAACATAGCCTTGTAATATCAATGTACATCATCACTAAATATACCTTCTAACAAATGGATCATTGACTTAGGTGCTACTAATCATATGTCACATTATTTGCCTTCTTTTTGTTTCATTATCACTTAACTCACCCATGTCAATTGCAACTACTAACGGTGATTCAATTTCATTATTTGGTATTGGTACCATTGTCACACCATCTCAAAATTAGGGTTGCTTTCAAGTGGTTGCCTTGTATGGTTGACGACGTGCTGATGGAAGACTTGGCATTGCTAATGAATAGATGTCTAGTGGTGTGCAAGCTGGATTAATCAAATACGAGTGGAGATCTGCAACTTCGCCGAAGCTCGCGATGGCACTGCTCTAGCGAGTTGCAGGTTATGGATGTGAGAAGATTTGCACTTCGCAGTGGTTCTAGCTCAAGGAAGCGCGATGAAGCAGTGCGTTTTGTTCCAACGAAGTTGTTCTCGTGGTTGCTCTGATGTTGATGTGTGAAGTCCGGTGATGCTAGCGTTGTTCTGTTGGTGACCTGATATAATGCGTCTTGGCTTGGTGAGAGAGGAACAAGATGATGAATACATGTCACTTTGTCACAGGTTCATATTAGTGTGTTAAGATTGAGGCCATGTGCCAACTGTTGGTTGGACATATTTTTAAAGTGAGGATTGCCACATGGCATGTTTTGGTTGGGCTGATTTTTGTAAGTGATAGATGTGATGCAAATAGATATATTGAATGTGTAAAAATAGATTTTGTGTGGCCCATTTGAAAAAGAGGATTGTATAAGAAGAAACTAAGGGTGTATCTCCTTGTATATTTTTTCCAAAATTTACTAATTTTTGTCTTATTTTGTAGCTTATATATAAAAATTTATTTTCACACTTTGAATGAACCAAATTTAACTTGAGCTGAATCAACAAGCATTAGAATATCTAAAAGTAATTTATGCAACTAAAAGCACTTTTCGTGACATTTTTATTTAACATGTTCAATAAGTTCAATTATCACAAATCATGTTTAAATCAATCTTTTAAGTAAACAAATCAATTAAAAGGTCAAAATTAAAGAGTAAATGAAGGCATAAATATGCATTCATCATCGATCTAAGAACATTTGTGAAAACACTAAGAATGAAGTGATTACAACATTATGGATTTATCTGAACCACTTCAGCTCTGTGCTGGCTAAAGTCCCGATAAACATCTTGCACCAAATAAAATTTGTGCTCCTAAAGATCAACATCTAAGCCCTAAAAGCCTTTAAATAATTTTCTGGGTCAATGTCTTTGGGAAAAGGAGGAACTTTAGGGACCATGAGGTGCGAAAGAACCTGTTCGTCCATAATCTCCCTTGAAAAAGGGTGACCCTCCTCTTGCTCTTGGTTAACTCACTTATGTTGCCGATCTCGAGAATCCTTATGGTCTTGCATCCTTCGCCTCCTCATTGGAACATTTACGTACCTCCTTATTCACCCATCATAGCTCCTTCTTATAGTGAGTGGGGGTTAGGATCGAGTTTTATTGAGTCCCACGGTGAGAGCCAATTTGGTCGGGTAGAAAACAAAGAGCCTTAAATCAAAGGCAAAAGATACAATGAATTTTGTATTCAAAATTAATAACCAATAGTTTCGTGTCCTTTGGTCATGGGAGTTAGCATTTTATTTATAAGCAAATAAGTTACAAATTGTTTATTCTCTGAAAGATAAGAGAATATATTAGTTACAAAAAATAGTAACAAAATATCAAAATACAAAGATAATAACCAATTTGGTTTGGTAGAAACTAAGAGCCTTAAACCGAAGGCAAAAGATACACTGAATTCTCTTACTCAAAATTACTAACCAATTGTTTCGTCCTTTGGTCGTGGAAGTTAGCATTTTATTTATAAGCAAATCAATTATAAATTGTTTATTCTCTGAAAGATAAGAGAATATATCTGTTACAAAAAATAGTAAATAAATATCAAAATACATAGATAATAACCAAAACATCATATCTCTCCAATACAATATGATTCGTTAATGAAATTTAAACCAACTACTTGATGAATGTAGGCCCAATTCTTGGCCCAATCTTCCAGGCTAGTCTTTGAATATGAACTCGGCTCATAGACAGTTAGTGTCGTGATTTCACTAGTCTTTCATAAGGTTGGACATCGACCCAAACAACAAACATTTCTCCCTTTCTGGTCTTTACTCATAAATGTTGCACTGACCTTTACCATGTCGACTATAAGACAAGTATGTGGAGAATTACCCATCTATCCTTGGATCAAGTTTAGAAATCAAATTGTTACCCCCTTAACTAAAAATTATCAACGTGTTAAAACGTCAAATAAATATAACAAATTTTGTTTAAAAGAATTAAAATATACGCAATTATAAAGTTTGGAGACTAAATTAAGTTAAAATTTCGAATCATTAGAAGTTGATAGATAAAAATATATTTAACCCTTAAAACAAAGAACAAAATGTATAATTTTATATTTTAAAATTTGCCTTCTAAATTCGTAAAAACTAAAAGATAATGCTACAATAATTAATTAAAAAATCATATATATATATATATATTATTTATCATATTTTATTTTATCTATAACTTTATTAAATCGATTAACTTTAATTATATAAATTTTTTAAATGTATTTTTTAATATGTATAAAATGAGTAAAAGAATTCATATTTATGAACTTTATTGTAAAAAAGCTATAAAAATTAAATTAAAAATATTATAAAATAACATTTTAACTATAATGATTGAAGTTAAATATTCATAAAATAAATAAAAAATTTATGTACATTATAAAAGTAATTTTATATATTATAAATATCATTTAGTGGATTTAACTTAATTAGAATTATATGTTAGAAATGAAAGTGTTTGTACATTACAAATTACAAATCTAGTAAACCCTCTCTTGCTTTAGAATGAATCTAGGAGAAATAGTATATATGGTTGTTGGGAAGGGACACCATAAACTACTGCGCTCAGCAACAGATTTTTTTCTTCTTCCCACACACCTTAAACGACGACTGTTTCAGACCCACGGTGCCGGTTGGTGGTGCAGCCTTTACGCCGATCTCACAAACCACGTTCTATCCATTATTCTCATCAAAACCAAACCCCTCCCTCCTCTTTACCCACAAACCCTAATTCAGAAGACAGGAGGTCGCTTTCTTCACCATCATTAGCGCGTAATTTTGAATTCAATTCAATTCTCCTTTTGCCATTTTCTTCCACTTTCGTTTTTCGTTGGCGTTGTTTTCGATTTTTCCATCTGGATTGGAGTTGCTGGAGCTCTTGGTCTTCTGAATTGCGCGTTTTTGTTTTCGATTTTTCCATCTGGATTGGAGTTGTGCTGCGTTTTTGTGCCTGGTTTTGATGTTTTCCTTCTGTGCTTATTGTTTTCTGAGAATTGTGTATTTGTATCTGATTTTGGTACATGTTTTGTGATTGATTTTCTGTATATCGCATGATGGGTGTGATTTTGTAGTTTTCCATTTGTGATCATGATGATGAACTTAAAAGCCGCCCCCCACCCCGTGCTATGCCTTTATTCATGCTGAGGTTCGGGGGCAATTGTGGTGTAGATTTTGGATTTTGTATAGGAATATGTTGTTGAAGTAATCAGTCTGGCATGCTGGTAGGAAGACTCATTTTTGGTAAGAATTATGTTGATGCTGGTGTTGGCATGGTTCAATGGTTGGTAGTTAAAGGTGGGGGATTATGAGGCTATGGGTGCTACGCCTTTATAAGTTTATTTATATGTTTAATTTAGTTTTATTTTTGTCACACACACACACACACACACACATATATATATATATATATATATATATATATATATATATATATATATATATATATATATATATATATATATATATATATTTATTGTGTGTGAGA
>Ga0214542_1011533_pt1 | contig 12040 bp, 7 predicted proteins | sample CNSS1metaG_FD_160096 | JGI IMG/M metagenome (GOLD analysis project Ga0214542, IMG submission 160096) | Root nodule microbial communities from cowpea collected in UCLA plant growth center, Los Angeles, California, USA - CNSS1 | ecosystem: Host-associated > Plants > Roots > Nodule | place: USA...
TCTCGATATTCGTTATTTTTGTTCAATTCATTCCTTATATTCGTTATTTTTGTTTAATTTAGTCTCAAATTTTGTTAAAATAGAACCATTTAATTTTTATAATTGACATTATTATTAGTTATTTTTTAAATTCAAGTATAAATTATAATATTTAATTATAAATTAAATATAATTCTTAGATTCAGTTGTTAAATAGAATATAATTATTTAAATATTATTAAAATATAATTATTAAAATTTTAAAAATATATATTAACATTTGTAAAATTCACATTTAAATTTAAAATATTTAATATTTGTATTGCATTTTAGATATTAAAATCTAAAACATTTTATATTTAAATGTTAATTTTACAAATATTAGTTTACTTTTTAAAAATCTTAGCTTTCTCGATCTTTTCTAGAGAACTCCCTACAAGGACATGTCATGAACATGCATAAGGAGCAACAAAAGTAGTATTGGTTTTCTTAGTAAAAGATAATAGTCAGATTTAGATCGAATAAAATTATTAGAGATAAGAGAAGATGATAGTTTAACAAACCATTGTCAACTTGCTTGTTTTAAAACATAAAGAGATTTGGTAAGCTTACAAACTTGATTGTTTTTCATATTATTCAAGCTCGAAAGAGGTATCATATATACTTATTCATTAAGATCTCCATGAAGAAAGACACTGTCAACATCTAATTGATGTGAATGTCATTGTTTAACAACACCAAGGGTAATGAGAAGTCTTATAATTTTCGTTTAGCTATTGATGAGAATGTATCAAGATAATCAATGCTCTCCAACTAGATGTAGTCTTTGGCTACAAGTCTTGCCTTGTACCTTTCTATACTGTCTTCAGTCATTTACTTTGTCTTATACACCCACTTGCATCCAATTGGTATTTTGTTAGTAGGAAGATTTGTGATGTCCTAAGTTTTATTGATTTCTAAGGCCTTGATTTCTTTATCATGGTTATGCATTTCATAATTACATATAACACCATATCCAATAAGAGATTAAGATCATATGAGTTATATTATCTTATCTTTAATCGGGAGTATGTTATTGTTTCCTTGTAGAATTTGAAATAAATTATAGTAAATCTAGTAAAATTTTATTTTTGTCAATAATTAGTTTGTTTTTTTATCTCTTATTTGAAATACGTTGGAATAAATTATAAAAAAATTTCAACTTTGTAAAATTTTATTGTTGTCGATGATTAGTTCTGCTCTTGTTTTTGTATCTCTTATTTGAATTACGAATTACTACTTTTTTGTAAATATGATATCTAACAGATAGACTATAATACATTGTTACTTTCATGTTGCAATTACTTTTATGTTATATTTCTCATCAGATTGTTATATCTTTACCATCGATGAATATTCTAGGGTGACACTTGTAATAATGTTTCTACAAGTAGAGTGTTATTAAAACTTAGGATCTTCGTTATATTATCACGATGACATACATGAGATATAGTTAAAGATTTATAAATGAGTAATATAATATTCAATGTTTATCTACATTCTAAATGATAAATATCAATTAACTTACAAATAGTATAAATTTTGCATTTTTTTTCTTTTAACTTTAAATCTTGTGACATCCTATTTAAATAGAATAATTCTATTAAATAAAACATCGCATAATTATGAATAAAATAGAGCACGCAACCAAAAGTGTATATGTATCAACCATTACAGTCATCCATAAAATAATGACAGGAGAAGTTAAGGCACACACAATGTCAATAATAGAACATAAAAAGAGCAACAATCAAAATAAGATTTGCTCACAGATCAATTAATTTGAAATGTAACAGTGCAACAAAAGGAACTCATCAGTGAGCCCAAAACCAACTCATGGACCACTAGACTGCTGCATTCCCATCATCCTGTCGACCACCAGGGGTTTTCACATTTGCTCACACCAATTAATTTGGTGATTATTGCAAAAAGGAAAAGTCAAATAAGGAAACATACACCAAACGAAAAGGGTAAGCTAGAGTAAAATATTTTTATCATGTTATTAAGCAAGTAAATATTAAATCAGGTTATAAACATACCAAGTAGTAGGCACCCAAATCATGTAATAAGAAACAAATGCAAGACCTTCTGACTCAATTATCCAAATTATACTCTTGATATAGAGTTCTAAAGGAAGTATGCACATGTGATGGTTTCTAAACTCTGCAGAGTCTAGACACAAGGGGTTATCACCCAACCACACCCCAAGGTTAATCCCATGATCATGTAAGGCCATTATACTGCCAAAGATTGGGACCTCCTACCACTCTCACCACATAAATCATTATACTTTATATGAGCGTGAACGACTATTAGAGTTCAGGATACCTTCCTTTATTTAGACATTTCCTATATCAAGGTATACACTAACCACACCATCACCAAGAGTTTCCCATGAAACTCTTTTACTAACAACATTCCACATGTCATCTCAAGCATTATATTCTCATGCCAATGCACAACCAACCAACCAAGTCATGTCTCATTTCATACCAACACATCCATTTCAGTCTCATTAAAGCATACAAAACAGGCATGGTCACATACTTCGAGCTTGAACCGTAAATAAAACAATCATAGGGCAATTTCAGCTAGTACAATGTTTCTTACATGAGTGTCGCCCAAGCTAGAGGTCCTCGCTCAGATGAGAAAGATTCTCTCGCTCAAGCGGGCCCATCTTGCCTAGGCGAGGGTTCAAAAATGAAAACCACAGGTTTCTACGTGTTCTCGCTTGAGCGAGATGACTCGTCACTCAAAACGGAAGCTCACCGCTTGAGCGAGAGTTCGAGTAGAAACCAAGGCGAGCTTTTGCTATTCTTGCCTAGGCGAGACATGCTCGCTTGGGCGAAAATACCAGTTCTCGCCATTGTTCACGCATGCAATAACCGAACATTCAAAACCAAACAACATTTCAATGTTTTCCAAGCAACCACAATTGCACACAAGCATTATAAACATGAAACAAAACTAAAAACAGGAAGACACTAAGAAAACATGAAAATCCTAACTTTCCTTACCTGGACAAATGCTAGCAAACAACACAGGCACCCAACAAATGAGCACCACAACTCTAGGAACAAATTAATGAGCTGAAAATATGGACACTAGAACGAAAACAGGGGTTACGAAGATGAACCCTAGACAAAACCAATGCAGCAGAGTTAGAAAGGAGAAAAGGAGGTTCGAGCTCAACTTACACGGAGGAAGAGTTCGAGTAGCTCCAAGAAGGTTCTTGTGCCCAAACAAAGCTTCTGGTTCACAGGAGAACAAGAGTTAGAACAACGTTTTAGTGAGAGAGGGAAAAAGAGAGAATGGATGAGTGAAAAACATAACTGAGGGGTTTTTCTGCCTTTGGACAAAGGCTGATGGGCTAACCTTAGGCCCTCCCTTACTCACTAGAGCTAGGCCCATTAAGCTTAAGACAGAAAAATGGGAATTACAAATCTAATGGTAATATTGATATTATACTTGGTAGAAAGTTCCAAGGCTATTATGTTATAAAGTCATAATATTACACTTTTAAAGAAATACAATTTTAATTGCGGGATGAAGGATATACTAGAGTAACTTTTTTAAATTATTAATGATTTAAAATGTCGTTGAAATTTGACACTTACAAGGAACACATACTAAGCAAATTTTACTTCATAAAAAAAAACTAATTTGATTACTTTTTAAAGAAGTAAAATTTTAAATCTTTAACATTAAATTATAATTTACTTTTTTTAAATATAAATTATCATGTCACCACAAAAGTAATTTGACCGTCTTTCAAATCTCACATTATTTATTATATCAAGAAATTTTGATGAAAGTAAAATAATAGATACACTATCATATGTTAAATGACATTATGATTTTCTCGATTAATATCACATTAAGTTATACTTATATTAGTGATGGATTTTGATCAAAATTTTCTTATGACTAAAATAATATATTTAAAATTTATTATTTAATTATTGTTATTAATGTAACAAAAATATATATAATTTAATATTAATTTCTTTTTGTATAGTTTTGAAGTTGTATTTTATATGAAAGTCATTTTAAATAAGTTTTTCTGATTCCATACTTTTACTTATTAAATATTTTTATATTTGAGAATGTTCTCATACAATAAATTTCAAAAAAGTTAATATAAAACTTTTCACATGTAATAAATCTTTAATATCATATTGCTCCTAGTACTAAAATCCGTTCATGAGTTAAACACTTCTATTCAAATTATATTTTAACTAAACATTTTTTTGAAAGATAAATATCATTGTTTGATATTTAATTTTTTTAATTTTATCCCGTATAAAACTTAAATTTATACTTAAATTTTCAGGAATGACGATGAAAACAAATTGATAAAACTAAATAGTAATGCACTTTTTAAGAAAAAATAATTTTTGTTATAATGTACCGTATATGAAAAAAAACACTTATCCTACTTTACTTCTACATTAATAATATATTATATAATATTCTTCCTAGACTTGGGCAAAACACATCTAGTGGAAAATCATTGATGTAGACCCTATATATTTATCAACACCTTATTAATTTATAAGATATATATAATATGATAAAAGGAGAGATAAGAACAAAAAGGAAAATAAATTTTAACAGATGTATATCAAATAAAGATGTGTATATATCATTGTCATAGAACTTCAGAAGAATCTAAAGAAGGAGAAAAAATAAAAAGGAAAAATAATAATAATAACATAATACTAATCAAAGAGAATCTAATTTTCCTGAAACAAGGGAGAGGACATTGAAGCTGCAATGCAAGTCCTTTTCAAGATGAAAAGGAGTTAAAATAATGAGGAAAAAATATCTTAAAGCAAAGTGCATCATGTGATAAACCCGAAAGAAACTAACTTCCATGTCTGAACCATGAGAAAACATATCCTTTGTCAGAGGATGAGTCAGTAGTAGTATTAGTACAATACAAACACAAATGGGTATGTATCCACAATTGGGGAAGTTTGGGGTGTCATGGTCAAGCATTTTGACATTCACTTTCCATTTCACAAATGACAGCCTGTAACCTTATTTTGACTTGTGCCATGTGTCTTCCCCTCCTTATTCCTTCATAAGGCCTTCTTTGTGTTTGTGTTTATGTTTGTGTGGAATTGGAATAACATAAATTACCATCACCTCTCTTCCTGCTCTGTAACTCCTTTACTCCCCAAACCAAAACCCTCATTCTAATCTCTCTGTTTCCAATTAATCAAATTCACAATCTCTTGTATCTACCTGTAATCAATTTTCTGATCTGAAAAGTTACACAGGTCAAGAAGAGAGGAAGAGGGTGTACTCTATTGTACTATACTATAAGGTTTAAGGGGTCCGGAGGAAGTCCGGGCCCACCACCACAGTTGTTGAATCTTAGGGTTCTTGTCTTTTTCTCTCTGATTCTAAAATTTCTGAGAAATTGATGGGGTCGAAACCGTGGCTCTACCCTGCCTCTACCTATAGAACTTTGGAAACTTTCTGGGATACCGATGAGGACGCGCCTGGTCCTCGTTGTGGGCACACCCTCACTGCAGTTGCTGCCACCAAGACGCAGGGTCCCCGCTTGATCCTGTTTGGCGGCGCCACCGCCATTGAAGGAGGATCTTCCTCCGCTCCTGGCATTAGTAAGTTCCTTTATAAACACTCTATTTGCTTTCTTTTCCGATTTTGGTGGCTGAATTTCCGTGCTTTACCCTTGCAGGGTTAGCTGGAGTCACAAATACGGTTCATTCATATGACGTGCAAACTAGAAAATGGACTAGGTGGGTTGATTCCACAATTTCAAAATTCTTAATTTTTTTCTGAATTCAGCTCATCTGTGTGTTTTTCAGTTTTCTTTTTTAAATTAGATTAATGATTGATGAATTGGTACTAAAGTAATGATTTTTATGCTGGGAGTGTTTAGTCTTAAACCAGCCGGGGAGCCGCCTTCTCCTAGAGCTGCTCATGCAGCTGCTGCAGTTGGTACCATGGTTGTTTTTCAGGTGATTGTCAGAATTGGGATTAATAAAGGGGATTGAGATTCATCTTCTTGACTAGTCTAGCCATCTTAACATTTGTTTGACTGGTTCCACTTGGGTAGGGTGGGATAGGACCAGCTGGGCATTCTACTGATGATCTCTACGTGCTTGACTTGACCAACGATAAATACAAATGGCACAGGTGATATTGGTTGTAAATAGATACGTTTTTATTTTTTCCTACTTCTAGAACTTTGACAAAATCACGCAATTTGTCAATGTTGCAATTGATTTAATTGTAGGGTTGTGGTACAAGGGCAAGGCCCTGGACCTCGTTATGGCCATGTAATGGATTTGGTTGCTCAGAGATACCTAGTAACTGTCAGTGGAAATGATGGTAAGACAAATTCAATACTGGGTTGTCTGTTTTCAAATCTTTCTAATAAAACTGTGGTGAATATTTAGTTGTTGAAAACAAAACAAGATATGAAGCATAGACTTTATTGATGGAACAATCGAATTGGCAAAATTATAGAGCATAACATGGATGATGAGCTTGACTTTCTGTAATTTGAATTTCATATTTGGGACCTTCAAAACGTGTTTTGGGCGAAAACTTCCCGAGACAAGCTTACCTGGACTGTGTTTTGGAACTTCCCCAAAGGGAACCCAATCACACTTGTGAATGCCTTGTGCATTATTTCCTTTTTCTAGGTTTTCTACACTTCAATAGGTTGAATGTATGCAAAGAATTAAGAAAAGTCACAATATAATCTATTAATAATTGGTGTTTTAAAGTTTGACTCTCTTTTACCAGTTCTTATTACATAATAACTTCATCTTATTTTAATTCAAAATTTTGAAAATAAATGCAGCTGAACTGCTAGTGGATATTTCTTTAAGTTGTTTTCCTTTGGCACTCATATGCTACTTATTTCTGTCTGAGTATAGAATGAGCTTGTTGTGTTGCTGTGTTGCGCTACATGATAAATAGTTTAATTTTTTATACCATGTGGCAGGGAAAAGAGTTGTATCTGATGCTTGGGTTTTGGATACTGCTCAAAAACCTTATGTGTGGCAGAAATTGAATCCAGAAGGTGACAGACCTTCTGCAAGAATGTAAGTCTTTCTGTTGTCCTTGCTAAAGAAGCCTTAACTGTCTGCATTGTTTCTACACATATGGATGTATTGAATCTTTTCTCTATTCTCCCTCAATTTATAGGTATGCAACTGCTAGTGCCCGCTCAGATGGAATGTTTTTACTCTGTGGTGGAAGAGACTCTTCTGGAGCTGTATGATTGATCATATTGTTTTAATCAGATAATCAAATTCTGTTGCTTTTAGAAAACTTAATGTGCTAATCTATCATACCTGAATTATCAACACTCCATTTGCATTGCAAAATTGTAGTGTACTGTGACAAATAGTCATATGAAAGCAGAAAAGTTTTCTTTGTTATTGTTTTGTTCTGACTTTTGAATCTTCTTCTCGCCTATTTAGTGAAATGTAATAGTATATATTGTACTTATCTTTTGCAGCCACTAGCAGATGCCTATGGACTGCTCATGCATAGGAATGGCCAGTGGGAATGGACCCTTGCCCCTGGAGTTTCCCCTTCACCAAGGTATCAACATGCTGCGGTAAGTGAGAGATTCCTATTGTAAATTTCTTATTTGGTCTACTGCGAGTTTCTTATATAATGTTTTTCCTTCACTAGGATTCCTTTGTTTCTTTCACATTATTACTTTGAATGATTTAATGTCAATCTTTATTCTTGACTATTCATGTACGGCAAGCTTCTCTTATTCTCGAAGTAAAGTTTATTGTGTACATGTATGTGCCCATACCCTGATGGTAAGAATTGGTCTTACTTTGATCTAATGATTAAAAAGCTCCAAGTTTCATTGTGGGGTCTCACTTTAAACCATAGTAGTAATGGTGTGCTATAGCGGCCTTGTGGAGCTTTACAGCTTGCTGTTGTGCATGGAGCTTCATGAATCATGGTTGATACCGCAGCCTTGCAATTGCTATTGCATGAGACTAAATTCCCCCTTTAGGATCCTCAAACATTGTTGTTTGGTGCTGTTTGCGAGAGGGGGGATATCTTGGGATTTTCCCCTCCCCCTTTATTTTATTAGAACACACCCTATTTTCCCACTCTCACATGTTTGGAAGGCTAAAAAACAACTGTATCTTCTTTCTTTGATGCAAACCATCTGACTCAGAGCTCCCAGCTGCATTTACGGCCAGCTCATGGCATTGTAGCGGAATTTCCAACCAATCCACACCGTATGGGACTGATGTAGTACTCATAAGATCTATTAAATCTAAGAAGGATTTGAACCAACTCAACCAAGAAATGCCATGTAGTGTCTTGGCCAAGCTTTGGAAGGACAAAAACAAAGGTAAAAAAAGATCCAATGGACAAGGTAGAAGATGGATAAAGAACACATCACCTTGAAAGGATAAGTGCATTATTGATTTGCCACTTGAAGAAAGTCCTTAATATACAAAGCTAAGCTAAGATTACCAAACTTTCAAGACACTTGAAAATCTCACAAAAACTCTAGTTCTCATTTATTTCAAATACATGAGAGGAGCCTTTTGTTTGTAGCATAGGATGAGAAGGTGTGTTCATGAAGTAAAAGGGGAAACGAAAACAAACAATTAAATGAATTGGCCAAAAAAATCAACATGCAAGGAATCTAAGGAAGTTGCAACTTCCTTGGCTCATGTGATAATGAGGTAGTTAGATGCATGAACCAACATCAAACTACTAGTTGTTGGAATTAGTTTATGACATTTAAACTCCTTGTTCTAGAACATTCTAGAAGCTTCTAGAAAATTTTAGAATTTCCAACCTAATTTAAAACATAGCTTCTCATTTTTGTTAGAGATTTTATTTCTGAACTCTCCAAACTCCTTCTCCAACTTCTTTGTTCAAATGCTTGATGCTCTACTGAAGTTGTCGTTGTCAAGATTTTTGCGCACCATTCTCTGGTCTCTACACTATTCATATCCTTTGGGCTCTGTTCTGTTCACATGAAAGAAGATTTTATGTTTTGTTTTATATTCCTTTTCTCATTCTTTTATTCAGATATGCAACCTTATGCTGGCCTTTATTGTTGTCATTTTTTATTACTAGACAATTGTTATTGACTTCTTTATTTTTACCTTAAAATTATGGCTTTTAATTTTTAGTTATGAATATAACTAACTTCAATTATGGTTACTTTTTTATTGTTAGCATTCATGCATATGTAATATAAGTTATTTAATTTAAATATGAAAAATTAATAGTGACCATCCAGCTATGGGGGTTTCGGGGGCAACTACTCTGTCACCACCCAGTATTGATAACTAAGCTTTATATTTCATAACCACTTGAAAGTTATCTTTCGTACACAATACCTAAAATAAAAGTTTTAAGCCATTTACCTCTACTTCGAAAATGATGTCAATTGATCTTCACCAACTTACCTATTTCTTTTGGTTGAAATGTTCTGTATCTGGGTAGATAAGGAGGAAAAAAGAGATTATTCTGACCAACATTAAATCAATATTGTTCTGAAAGATGTGATAGCAAAGATAAAGTACTAAGCTCTAGTAGAAGACTCCTAATCCTATTTTAATATATGTGGAATTAATAAGAATCATATAAGAATCTTTCTTTGAAGGCCAAAATATTCTGATAGAATCACGTGATATATGGAGATATCATTTGGATAGTCTAACAGCTCCGAAGATTGTTCTTTGATTGTATGTGGCGTCACATTTTATCAGGTTTTTGTTGGTGCACGATTACATGTTACGGGAGGTGTTCTCAGGGGTGGACGATCAGTGGAAGGCGAAGCTTCCATTGCAGGTAGCTTGCTTTTCTATGTTATTACCAATTATTTTATTGTATATTTCTTGTCACGGTTTTTTTTTTTTTGCCATTTCCCCCCTTTTTTCCATGCTTAAGTTTTCTTTTTCTTGCTTTGACAGTATTGGACACTGCTGCTGGGGTTTGGTTGGACAGAAATGGCATTGTGTCCTCCTCACGCCCAAACAAAGGTCATGATTATGACCCTTCTTTGGAGCTTATGCGTCGTTGTCGCCATGCAGCAGCAGCTGTTAGTACTCATATATTTATCTATGGTGGACTAAGAGGAGGTAAGAATTAAGTACTTGCATTATGAGAGATGCTGTTGTAATTGTAGATCTGAGAGTTTATTGAGACTTGAGAAACTGAATGAGGCGTATTCAATTTCTTTATTACAAAAACAGTGAAGCTCACAAGGATAGATAGGCCTTTCTTGTGTTTATTACAATGTATTTAGCCTTTATGAATTACACAACAAAGGTGCCATTGTTGGAAGTCCCATATTACTTGCCTCTGTTATTAGGGTGTGTTTTATACACCTGCAACCAACTGTGCTTAATGCCAATTCATTTTAAAATGAAATTTAATAGGACAATTGGAGCTTATATCCATTGTTTACATGGTTTGTTGATTGTATCTCTGTTATTTTTTGTGTGTTGTATCAATTGATCTACTAATTTTCTATGGAGGGGAGTGGGGGTTGTAGATCTCCCACACTGCTAACCTCCAATCTTATGGAGCCGTTTATATACCTATTGACAATTTCCCTTAACTCTAAATGGATTTAAGAGGGAATCTAATATAATAGTAGAGCCTTCAACCCAACTCTATTTTTTCTATGGTTTGTGGAGGGGATCTTTGTCATCTTTTGTCATGTATTGCTTGGTCCAACAGGCAGCTATGGGGGTGGGGTTTTGGAAAGTCGCACATCACCCACCTCAATTGTTACGGCATGGTTCATATACTCATGTTCAAATTGACTTATTGCCAATTGAATTTATGTGGAATCTACAATTTCTTGTGGGGCCCATGATCCGTAGCCACAGTTTCTGTGGTCCGTGGAGGGAATCTTTGTCAACTTTTTTTGTGTTTCGCATGGTGTAGTAGGTAGTTGTGGGGTAGTGTTGGAGAACCCACATTACCTCCTGTCTCAGTTATTAGGCTGGGGTTTATATACATGTTTGGAAACTTCACTTCTTGCTCAAATGGTGGAAAGCCATGTGTAGCATTGCAGGCAAATAGTGGTTATAATATATGATATTATTGCTCTCTAGGTTGCTCCATTTTGTTTTGTTTTTCTATTTTTAATTTGTTCAAGTTTGAATATGGTCTTACAATTGCCAAAACATGTGGAATGTGGCATTTTTGGTCTGTTCTGTCTGAGTTATGTTAGCATACTTGTGGAAAAAGGGCAAATCAATGCCAAGCTTACATCATAGTGAAAAAAAGGACAGAAAAGACCTCTGCATATATTTTGGCAATTAGATGATGACCTGAACCTTTTGATAATTGAGGGACCAAACTTAACAAATTAAAAAACAGAGGGACTAAAAAGGAAATATCACCTATGTTACATATAAATATATATATATATATATATATATATATATATATATATATATATATGTATAAAAAATTGAGTTGTGTGCTAATAGAAAACAGAAATATTGACATAATATTAACTCATGTTCTATTCGCTAGAGACTTGCCAAAGATGACTAGAGGTTGCACGGGGAGGTGAACAAAAGCTGACAGAGGAGTGGATGACTCCTTCCTTTATCCTTGCATGAAGCCATGAACAGAGGTATATGTATGGGAGAAGTATAAAAGGTTTTAAGGGAGTGCGGGAGTGATATAATGGGACTGAGTATGGGAAAAAAGTTATGCAGTCCCACATCCATCTCTCAAAAATTGTGACACCATATCATGAGCCGCAACTATTACACCCATAGAGGCCACAATAATCGTTTTGGTGCCAGACAACTGCAGCACAGTTGTGATTGTGGATCCAAGGAATTCTGTAGCGCAATAGTGCTGTTATTATGACGGCTATTTTACAACATTGATTTTAAGATGAAATCTAACATCATCAAAGCATTTTGTACTAATATACGTATTATATATATATATATATATATATATATATATATATATATATATATATATATATTTTATATTAATATAAATA
>Ga0214542_1011535_pt1 | contig 12038 bp, 3 predicted proteins | sample CNSS1metaG_FD_160096 | JGI IMG/M metagenome (GOLD analysis project Ga0214542, IMG submission 160096) | Root nodule microbial communities from cowpea collected in UCLA plant growth center, Los Angeles, California, USA - CNSS1 | ecosystem: Host-associated > Plants > Roots > Nodule | place: USA...
TATATATATAAATATAATTATAATGATATTTTAATTTTCACAATTTAATTTTTATTTTATAATCCCTCTGACATGATTTAATATTAAATATTACTTTTAAAAATAATAATAATGATACATTAATTCATTTTTCATACTAAAATATATCAAAAAATATAAAATAATAGTTAAATTGTAAGAGTCAAAATATAATTTTACCGTAAAAAATATATTTTGTTTTTTACAAAAATTCTTTAATTTATATTTAAGTTAATTTGAATTTATGAAAAACATATATTTTGTGTTTTCTATTTTTCTCAAGTTAAAATACCTGTGGTAAACATATGTCACATGCTTAACCAATGTTACATTTTCTCACCGATTTATTATTATATTTTAAAATAAATAACATATGGAGTATAACAAAATATTTTCATTACTAATTATTAAAATAACTATATTAAAAGTCATATTAAATATTTTTTTTTTACTAATTAAGGGTGTAAAAAAAAATTAAACCGAGAAAATCCATCGCCAACGTTTCTTTGTGTACGCTTTGTCTGAATCTAATATAATTTAAAACTTCCCATGTGTAAGTGTGGATAAAGACAGAGAAGATCATATTTATCCATTTCTTTCTTATCATACCGGAGAATATATCATATTTGTCGTATTCCTGTAAAACCGGTGAAGTCAAATGGTGCATCGTTCTCGGAGTGTTGATACCTGACGGAACGAAAAGGGGATCTCAATGGATAACACCAAACCTCTTATCGAACTTGAACCGGACGATGATGGCAGAATCAGAAGAACCGGTGCGTTTTCTTTCTAACTACCTCGAATCTTCAATTCCATCCATGAATTTGTATTGATTTCGTTTCTGAACTCTATAATATTTAGATTTGATCTCTAAATCGGTGGTTTTAGGTCCCTATACCCTCTGGAAGACTTGATTCTGGTAGCGTATTAATAAGTTTTTGGAAAAATGAAATTGTTCTGAGTTGATATTTAAGTGAGAGTAACTTTATCAACTGGTTGACGCTCTGAGAGAGAATTTTAAGGATACAAAAGTTAAAACAAGTTAACAATTTCAAGAATGCGTATTAACTCATTTATAGTACGAAAGACCAAAACTGAAAGTTTAACCGAGTATCTTGTGCAGTTTTGCGCTTCCAAATTGAGTGAACTTAACTCGCTCAACTCACTTTGGAAGTAAAATATACTGCAATGCCCGTTTAGGCCTAATCAACCTGATGTAAAATTGAGGTTTGCAAATTTCAGTTGTGTATTCTGTCATATGTAGTTGATATGATATTTTCAATAAAATAATTTATCTTTGATAAGGAACCAATAGTTGATGTTATGATTTGTTAAACATGTAGATACTATGGATAGTTGATTTTAGACATGAAGAATGGAAATTAGTTCCTTTATCTTCTTAATTGAGGTATTTATCTTAGAGAAGTGAGATTCATTTTGTGCATTTGTATATCTTAACCAGTGATCAGACATACTTTACCTAAGAAATAAAACATTGAAATCCAGATGAAGCTGAAAGAGCATATATTATTTGTGATGCTTGTTTCTGTTTGCAGGGAATGTGTTGACGGCAAGCACACACATTATAACTGTGGTGGTAGGGGCAGGAGTGCTGGCTCTGGCATGGGCCATGGCACAACTAGGATGGATAGCTGGCATAGGATGTATTGTGACCTTTTCAGCTATCTCCATTTTCACTTACAGTCTTGTAGCCGATTGTTACAGATATCCAGACCCTGTCACTGGCCAGAGAAATTATACTTATATGCAGGCTGTCAAGGCTTACTTAGGTAATTTCTGGAAAAAATTGACCCAAAATCTGAAAATTAACCCAATTTTTTACATCCCTCTTTTCCTTTACGACTGTGATTAGAATAGAAGTAAAACTAAAGTTAGGTGATTTTCATTTTCTATTTCTCTTTGCTACTTGAACATATATTGGTATCATTGCCTTCAATTAAATAGTATTGTTGTAAATTGTGAATTTGTTAGAGCTCAATCATTATCTTTCTAAAAAGTTTTCCTATTAATTTTTATATAAACATATACATGTTTCACCTTTTTCTAGGATGGTCTATGCATTATGTTAGTTCTTCTCTCAAATAAGTAAATTTGACACTCAGATTTTCACACACACACACGTGTATATATATATATATATATAGATATCCATTCAATATTAGTTTTTATTTCTTTTACATCTATCATTTTTGTCTTATCTATTAACTTTAAATTGTTGAAATTTTGGTAATATCAGTTTGTTGAAATTTTATTCACCTTATTTCTATTATTCTTTCAAATAATTCATATTTCTAAAAAAGTTAACTCTGTTATGGGGACAATTTTGTTTATTTTTTTTAGAAGTTCAAAATAACATTATTTATTCTATTGTCATTTATATTTGTTCCCTTCATTTAATATTTAAATAGTTTAAACATCTATGCATTTTAAGGTAGAATTGAAAATCATAAAATAAAAGTATTAATTATTTTATTACGATTAAGAAAAGTTATGAAATTTATTATTTATTTTAAAAAATATTTATTCTAGTAAGACTACAAAAAAAAAACTCTATTATTTTCTATTTAAAAAATGATAAAATAAATATTTTGATTGGTAGTGTTACTTGTATTAATTTGGCCTTGCTATTTTGGTAATAGGTGGAACAATGCATGTGCTTTGTGGATTGATTCAATATACCAAGCTCGCTGGGATCACGGTGGGCTACACAATAACTTCCTCCACAAGCTTGGTGTGCGTAATATAATTAAAGCTTATTTAAGAATTTATTTATTACGATTAGGTCTGATATTATTTGTGAATCATAATTGGAATTGTTTACAAAAATTACTTATCAATAAAAATTTAATTTTAACGAGATCCTAACTTGTAAGCAACTCCGGAAATGCTATTAATAGAATTGAATTAATCATTTAGAATACAACTATCAACTATAAAATGTAAAACTCTTTAGTAGAGATCATTTAACCTTTTTTTTTTTTTAATGGTGAATGATGATGCGTGTGATATGGCAGGGCAATAAGGAAAGCCATTTGTTTCCACAACGCTGGAAATGCAGCTTCCTGCAAGTTTTCGAACAATCCCTCCATGATCGGCTTTGGGATTTTGCAAATTTTTTTGTCTCAGATTCCAAACTTTCACGAGCTTACATGGCTCTCAACTGCTGCTGCCATCACCTCTTTTGGTTATGTATTCATTGGTAGTGGGCTATGTCTCTCGGTCGTTCTCTCGGGTAAGCGCTTTTCAGTTTTCATCATTAATTTTATCAAAATAATTTAATATTAATCACCAAAATTTACTTACACAACTGTCTGTTTTAGTTTTTCATTGTTGATATGTGCGTTCTTCCCTTCATTTTAATTATTCATAGGTCAAGATGATGTATATGTTTTAAGAATATTGATAATATCTTTTATTAAACTGTTATTATTAAATAATTAAAGATTAATTGTAAATTAATTAGTATTTAAATGTGGTGATGAATAATTTCTTTTGAAAACAAAACTAATGTTTTTTAGATACTTTAAATACAATTTTCTTAAAATAAACTAAAACTCCTAAAAGTATATGGTAATTTTACACTGGCCACGTGATTAGGTAACGTTAGCTATATTGTGGTCGTTGAAAAGAGAAATAGTTTTATAGTATGGGTGTTGTGGATGTGGTTACGCGTGCCTATCATGTCATATGTGGAATGTGATTTCTTTTTCTTTTTCTCTTAAGTTTAGAGTGAAAGTGAATTATTTAAATTTAAGAAAAGGATGTCAGAAAGTGAAGTACAAAGTAGAATTGTTTGAATTAAGAAAAAAAGAAAAAAAAATTGACAATAAACAAGTGGAAAATTGAGAATTGTTTGATTTAAGTGATGTGAGAAAATATTTTTTCTTAAATTGATATATTTGCCACATTACTTACCTAAAACATGAAAAGATTTAAAAAAAGAAAAGCGACATTCTTATCTTGTTAGTACTTGGACATTTCAAGACACGTTAACATGTCTACAAGTTTAACTATTACAAGAAAGTTAACAATGGAAGATGAGGAAATACTATGGATTTATCAAGACGGTTAGAAAGAGACGTGAAAAGGAGAACAGAACGGTATGGATATTATTATTAGTGTATGAGATACAAGGAGAGAGCCTTAATATAGGCAGCATGATAAAGAAACAGAAAGACTAACTAACAGAAACGTCTAGAAGCCGTTTATATGGATGAAGACAGAGATAACCTTTCTTGTTTACAGATAAACCAAGAAACAAGCATGCATGGGATTTAAAATTAAACTCGTGTGAATTATATGGTCGCAATAACGGAAAACAGCTACAACCAAAATGAGAAAAATATCATAGTTAGATGAACGTTTATAAGCATTTGATATGGGTTTGATATTGTAAAACCACAGTGGGAAGGTTATTTATAATCAAAGTAGCAGTTTGAAAGGCAATATTCCAGTATTTTAAAGGCATAGAGGCATGAGCTAAAAGACTTAAGCCTGTCTCAATTATGTGGCGGTGTTTACGTTCCACGGTGCCATTCTGTTGGTGCGAGTAAGGGCAAATATACCTATGATGAATACCTATCTTGGCAAGAAAACGATCAAAATGCAAGAATTCACTGGCATTATCAGTTTGTATAGATTTGATGGAGCATCCCTATTGATTTTCGATCAAATTTTTAAAATTGATAAACACAGCTAAAGCCTGAGACTTGAAGTCCAACATGTATATCCACGTGAATTTTGATAACGCATCAACAAAGGAGATATAACAACGATCACCATTCACAGAGCATACGTGAGATGGATCCCATTTATATATATGTTAATCAACCCAAGCGGATGTTGATAACACGGGTTAGAAGAAGAGAACGATAATTGGTGTATTTTAGACGCATCACAGGAATCACAAGAAACAGAGCCAGATTTATATGAAATATTGCATCGTTGAAGAATGTGTTAAAAGTCTGTAAGGAGGCATGACCCATCCTAGCATGCCATAGATCTAAAACAGAAGACGATGTAGTAGAAGAGTGGTTAACCGTAGGAGATGGAAGTCTTTGTAGCGTTGGAAAAACATAGATGCCGTTCCTTAAGTTGACCTTGAAGCAAGATCTCCTTTGTGACCTGATGTTTAACATTGCAATGATGAGAATAGAATTCAAAAAATACACAATTATCTTTAGCAAATTGAGAGACACTTAAAAGATTTTTGGTGATACGTGGAACATGAAAAAGATTGTTTAAAACAAATTTAGAAGAATATGGCAAGGAAGAAAGATTAGTTGAACCATTGTGAGTAATGGTCAAACCTGCAACATTGCCAAGTTTTAGGAGCTCAGAAGCAGTGTAATGGGTTTTAGAGGTATAACTTGTTGGATCATTTGTTATATGGTGGGATACCCCACTATCGGGATACCATAATAAGTCAGGCATTGAGGATATGGAAGAGAGTTGATCACATATATCCATATTGGAAGAAGAAACCTGAGAATTGTGTAAATGAATGGAGGGTTGATACTTTTGATCAAACCGATGCCAACAATTTGGTGCAGTATGCCCGTACTTGGAGCATATTTGGCATTGTAACCTGGTATTGTTCTGAGACTGTGGAGAGGATTGCCATAGTTGATGAGAGGAATTATTGAGAGTGGAGGAGCGACCACCACGAGTAGAAGAATATGAACGTGAGCGAGCACGGCCACCACGATCTTGAGATCCACGATTGTTGTTCCAAGAGGCAGTAGAAGCATTAACTTGCATAACAGAATCAGCTTGCTTTTCTAAACGTTCCTCGTGAGCAAGAAGCAAAGCTTCTATTTCTTCAACTGAATAAAGATCTATGCGAGAAAGAACCCAAGCGACAAACGCATCGTAATCTGCGGGAAGACCATCAAGAATGGCTTCTATGTGATCAGCATCTGATATTGGTGAGCCAATGGCAGCAAGTGAGTCAACAGTTTTTTGGATTTCAAGAATATATGTAGAGATAGACTTATCGTTCTTGGTATTCTTTAACTGCAATTTGAGCTTCTTGATCCGTGTGCGTGACTGGCTAGCAAAGTATATTTTTAGTTTCTGCCAGATTTCGATGGAGGTATTTAAGCCCACCATTTTGGTAAGCATTGGAGCGGACATAGAGGCAAGAAGCCACGCCACAATGAGACTATCTTGTTGCTGATGATGAATGTAGGAAGGATTAACATGTGCACGGGCTTCTGCATCCGGTGTGAGATATTTGGGTGGTAAAGAAGAACCATCAAAGAAATCTGGAAAATTGGAAACCCTTGATGGTGGCAAGAACTTGATGTTGCCATACCAAAAAGTTTTCATCGTCAAGTTTGATGCTAACAGGCATATTGAAAGTATGAGGAATGAAAGGTGTTGGGACAGAAGAGGTGGTGGAGTTGGAAGTTTGAGAGTGCGAAAGAGCCGAAGTCATGGTTCAGAGAAAAAAAATCTCTAAGCTCTGAATACTATGTTAGAAAGAGACGTGGAAAGGAGAACAGAACGGTATGGATATTATTATTAGTGTGAGATACAAGGAGAGAGCCTTAATATAGGCAGCATGATGAAGAAACAGAAATACTAACAGAAACGTATAGAAGCCGTTTATACTCCTAACAAAGACACCCAAGATAATGGCCTATTACACAAGATAAAGAAAATAAGCCAAATTTGATATTAGTGACATAAATAAAACAGTTGCAAAGAAATCGAAGACAAAACTAAAGACGAATTTGCTCATGACAAAAACTGAAATTTGCTGAAACCCGTTTTCCATCACTAAATCAGTTGCTAATTTGACTTCTAAATTTTGGTACAAAATTGGCAAGTTCTTTTGTTAACGATCTCTCTCAATGCCTGTCCAAGTGTTTAATTTCTCTTGCAAGGTTTGTTCTCATCCTCTTTTAGTACATCAAAGGAGTTGCTCTGCTTATACTTCTGTCAGTACCAAGTATGCTACCTTGTGAAATTAAGCGTTCTCAAAGAACCAAATGTTTAGCCAAAATAAATTCACTCAAGAATGTGAAGAAAAGTAAATCCACAAAAGCTCAGTTAGAAATTCTAAACTCAAAATGGAATTTTAGTGGTAATACTTCAGGGAAAGCCAAATAAAAATGACAAACTAGAATTGAAGCTTGTGAGAAGTAGGCACAAAAAGGAAGTCCTAGGGAATGGTTCTTGAGTAGATTACAAAAATAAAAAATAAACTACTAGAATTTGATTTGTTTTTCCTTTGGTCTTTTTATAAACAAGAGGAATTCTAAGATGCCCTTCGCTAAATACGAATTTAATCTGTAGGATTAATTAAGTGTGGAGTTTGCATCCAACAGTAAAGTTAAATTGTGAAAGAAATTAAAGAATTAAGTAGTGGCTTTTGTGTGATTCTTTGGTCAATTGAGTAAACTTTTCTTTTACGAATGTCTCCTTGGCTTTTGTTTAATTTCTATTGTATTTAGGAGATGCTTGCCTTTTCTTTTTGTTTTCAAACTGGACTGTTGAAGAATGTACGAACTACTAATTAAGGTCATAAAATTCAACTTCCAAATATTTTTTTGATTTTACTTTCCCTAAATGAAATTGCCTAAGGAGTCGAGAAAGCTTAAACAAACTAGAAACAAAATACATTAAAAGCCTAACTATATGATTTTGTCAATGAATTAATAGCGAATAAGATCTCAAAGTTGTAAAACCAAAAGCACACATAAGTTAAAAGTAATTTTTGGATTTAGTGCTCAAGACAAGAAAGGTAAAACATCAAATCAGTATAATTATGAACACTAAACATGACTTGTAAACACAATAAATAGGAGATGTGTTTGGAGAGAAATGGAGGAAAAAGGCTAAGCTAGCTCCGGATTATATATCTGATTTCTATGCATTTGTTTTTGTTCTCCCATGTTTTGTATTTGTCTCTTTTTGTTTGAGATTATCAGTGTGTTTTGGTGGTTTTTGACATAGTGGAAATCGATATTGACACTAATAGAGTAGTTTGGACCGACAGACATAATATTTTGTTGTAGTTAAGACCGAAAGTAATAAAATACCCGAAAAGTCAAAACTGAATTAATGTTAAAAAACAGTTGTTGTTAATCTCATGAGCAGAAAAGGATGGTCAAGAATGACTTTGTAAGTCAAGAGTTATAGTAAGAATACTTATAATCAAGTTTTGATTAGTGGGCATTAGAGGGAACTAGTATAAAATATTTTTAAATAAGTTGATGTTAGATATCTTAGATATCCTGACACTTCAAAGTCTATTTATCATTTGTCAACTCTTATGCAATTTTTGTTCGCAGGATTTGATCCCACATTTTACCTCTATTGAGTTTAATATATGTAAGAATGAACTCCCTAACAATAGGTTAAAATAGTTTTGATTTCCATGTGTTTGTTCTTGTTCTCCATGTTTTGTATTTGTCTCTTTTTTGTTTACGAGATTACCAGTCTGTTGCTGCTTGCATTGTTGGTGGTTCCGACATAGTGGAGATCACGTCCGCAAATGTGTTGTCCGACTAGTGTTACCTTTCAAAGAAAAATTAGTTCATATTAAGGAGTTTAATTAATGATTTTGGAAGTTCCGATAATCAATAGTAATAGTGTTACAGAGAGTAGGCATGAAAGATAATTTTTAACACTCGTTCCAGAGCTTGTATTATATAGGGCATGTTTGGATGACTTCCCTATACAGATTTTTAAGAAAAAAAGTGAAATAAATTTTTCAATAAATTAAAAGTAAAATTTAAAAAAATTTGTAGAGTTTATACAAAATAAGTTTCTACGCAAGTTAATTTTAAATTATAGAGAAATTAATTGTATTTCTTTTAACTTTTACGAGGAAATTTGTAGAAATATAACCTTAATCCTTGAATGTAGTTCCTTATTGCTTCGTTTGATTTTGAAGACAAAAAGAAGTCATTGCAATTTGAATTTGGATGTGTACAGGAAAAGGAGCTGCAACCAGCATAACCGGAACCAAACTACCCGTAGAAGATAAACTTTTGAAGGTCTTCACTGCAATGGGAAACATAGCTCTTGCGTGCACTTACGCTACTGTCATTTATGATATCATGGTACTCGTTAAAACTTGTAATTTTTAATCAATTTCAACCAATCACCATCACAGAAAGAAAGAGTGTTAAAGTATGGCTTGCATTCCTCTTTTAATAAATGAACAAAAGCATACAGAGATGCTAGTGATGAAGTTATTGCAAATTGGAATTATAGTTGTTAAAGTACTGAATACCATTATTTGATGATGTTTTTGCTTAGGACACATTAAAGTCGCATCCAGCAGAAAATAAACAAATGAAAAGGGCCAACGTGGTAGGGGTGACAGCAATGACAATATTGTTCTTGCTGTGCAGTGGCCTTGGCTATGCTGCTTTTGGGGACAACACTCCTGGGAACATCTTGACCGGATTTACCGAACCCTTCTGGTTGGTTGCACTGGGCAACGGATGCATCATTATGCACATGATTGGAGCATATCAGGTTGGATCATTATTTTTCCAGAACTTCAATTTCTTTTTCATCTTTCAAAATTACGCTACTCATCTTTTTAACTTGATTCCAAATTTTATTGAAATATATGCTTTTAATCCGTGTCATTATATTTGTTTAGTTGAATAATGACCTGATATTGCGATACTATTACGTGAAAATAAGAAGTTTCTCACCTCGAATATAAAGGTAACCGCCAAACATCAAAATGCTGCAATTTTTTTCAAAATTATATATGGATATATGTTAAGGGAATTACGAAAACCGACAAATCGTGCTTGCATGACCCGATTTTATTGTATAAAAAAAGTGTTAGACACAATTTTTGAATCTGTTTATATTATAATATGATATGATTTGTCTATTTTCGTAATATTTTTAAAATATATTTATTTTTATCATTTTGAAAAAATAAATTGTACCATCTAGTGCTTTATACAAAGGTAAGATACGGAAAATACAAAATTCAATAAATAAGATTTAATTGAACTTTTTATCTACGCTTAGAAAAATTAAACTTTTAGTCCGTCCTACAAAATTTCATTAATTTAATCTCATTTTTGTTTTGTTAATTTGATTTTTATTAATTGAATTATACAATTTTAATTAATTAATTAACTTGGCATGCAATATTTAATTACAATAATGACGTAATAAAATGTGTTGTATTATCACAACAACACATTTATATTGACATGACAATTTATTATCACCTTCGTTGACTATTAGGCATTAGGAGATCAAATCTAAAAACAACTTATTTATGAAAGAACGAAAACTGCAATTAAATATAAAATGAAGTACCAAACGATTTTTTAATAGTTGATCAAAGATAGATCACTATTTTTTAAGGGAAAAATAGATATGATTTTTCGGCAATTAAAGTTTGTAAATTTTAGTCAAGAATTCTTTCGTATTTATGTCCAATAAAGTGTCTGCAATGAATATTTGGTTACAGGTGATGGGTCAACCATTCTTTCGTATAGTTGAAATGGGTGCTAACATGGTGTGGCCACATTCAGATTTCATAAACAAGGAATATCCATTGATGATGGGTAATGTCATGGTTCGTTTCAACTTGTTTAGGTTAGTTTGGAGGACGATTTTTGTGATATTAGCAACAATCCTTGCCATGGTAATGCCATTTTTCAGTGAGGTTCTTTCCCTCCTTGGTGCAATTGGGTTCGGGCCTTTAGTAGTGTTTTTTCCCATACAAATGCACATTGCCCAGAAACAGATTACAAAACTATCACTCAGGTGGTACTGCCTCCAATTTTTAAGTTGCCTGGGCTTCATTATTTCAGTGACTGCTGTGATCGGTTCAATTCATGGGATTATTCAGGATTTCCATAAAACCAATCTTTTCATGTATAAACAATAGTTCCTTTGGTAACAATTGCAACTTTTTTTTTTTTTTTTAAGTTATTCCTTAGAAGTTTACTTGCACAGACCTAAAATGATTAATACAAATATTGCTCCTATAAGAGTGGTTGTCAATTGCCATTGTGCACCTTTTAACTATTTAAAGAACGAAGATGAATGATTGAGTCAAGAGAAAAAGAAAAACTAAATATAGATTGTTGTAACCAAGAGATAGGAAGAAGACCTATAAAAAAAAGAATACATTCAAAGTTGTATTTTGCTCTTCCATAAGTTTTAAAACTCTTGTCTATATTGATGTCAATCTTAGTTAAACCTTAATCGGGCGGTCACCCCTTATTTTCCTCTGGTAATTAAATTATGAATTCAATAATTCCTTCCTCAAAGCGATAGTACGAATGAGATCTGGTGATGACGACCTACGTTTACTAATTTCAGAAGATATTCGTATAAGTCTGCATCTCACATAAATCCACATTTAAAAAGGAAAAATTCTCGAATCAATAATTTTGTAATTTTATTATCAGAAAACATCACATATAATACTTTGACGACTATTTTTATTCGTCTACATGTGATTGTCGATTGATCATTTTGTAAAATGTGACGAAGGGTGAAGAACATACCTTAACTTGATTTAACTGATCTAATGAAGATAAAGAAACCTTTCAACCCACTCACATTGACATCAAGGTTTATAACACTTTCTAATGATTTGAAAATAACATCGTATTAGTTAATTTCAACTTCGTCCAAACCAATTACTTATATTTTATATTATGTTACATTTTGTTATATATAGAGAGAGTATGAGAATAAAAAAATAACAAGTTCCTCAACATATCTTTTATATCTATCATATATCTCATATTTTTAAACTCTCTAAAAATTTCAAATGTAACGCCCCAATTAATTAATGAGCGTAATTAAAGGAAACGTCACATAATTATAATATAACAGCGCAGTTCTGGAGTTTAAACGTAAGACCTTACAAAATAAGGCACACCACGATGCCACAAGAGATAAAAGAGTATCATAAAAGTCTGCTGGAACACTAGCATATAAAGACTGACAAATACATAGGCCGTAGCCCTCAAGATATCCCAAGAAAACTA
>Ga0214542_1011537_pt1 | contig 12037 bp, 8 predicted proteins | sample CNSS1metaG_FD_160096 | JGI IMG/M metagenome (GOLD analysis project Ga0214542, IMG submission 160096) | Root nodule microbial communities from cowpea collected in UCLA plant growth center, Los Angeles, California, USA - CNSS1 | ecosystem: Host-associated > Plants > Roots > Nodule | place: USA...
AAACATTTTTTATTATATTTTTTTTTTTTTGTTTTTTCAACTTTATCCTCTTAATTATTATATTTTAAATTTAAATAATTATTTATAATAGAAATATTTTCTTTTTCAATTTTATTATTTTACTAATTTTAGTAACTATTTTTTTTAATTGAAATAATTGTTCAAATGTATAAATGAACAAAATAAATAAACGGGCAACTAAATGAAATATGATTCCTACATAGTAAGTAAAAGTAAAATGTGCATCGAACAATAATAATAAAAACAAAAATAATAATAATAACTATTATAATAATTATAGTTATTAATAATGATAATAATACTTATAATTGATAGTAATAATGATAATTAATTATAGTTGATGATAATATCAATAATAATAAGGTTAAATTATTCTTTTGGTCCCCATTTTCCTAGCAAAATATCAATTTGGTCCCTCAAATTTTTTTTATCTCAATTTGGTTTCTATTTTGGGAAATTTGATGTAATCAAGTCCTTTCCGTTAGTGGTGTAGTAACGGTGTTAAATGGGGTTTAATGTGTCAGTTTCTAGATTTTTTGATTTTTTTTAATTGTTTTTTGAATTTTTTTTATTTTTTTAATATTAAAATTTTGCCACGTGTCAAGCTAACATCATGCCACGTGGCCGTAACAATGTCACGTGTAACAATTATGTCAGGTGTCATTTTCTCATTCTCAATTTGGTCCCTGTATTTTAATTTTTGTCTCAATTTAGTCCTCATTTTTTTAAAAATTGTGCAATTTCATCCCCCTCCAAATTGAAACAAAAATTAACGTTTATATAAATGTTATACAAATATTTTTATTAAATTCAATTTTTTTATTAAAATTGATAGTTTTATTATATATTTTCAACAAAACTAAGTTTATCTAAATTTGTTTCACATTCAATTTGACTTAAAATTATTTTCAAATTTTAAATTTATTTGTTTTTTATTGTTACATAAACTAGTTAATTTTTCTTAAATTTATATCATTATTCTTTTTACACCAACTAAAACATTTGTATAGAAATTATTGAATTTTATACATTTTAAAAATATGCAATTATTTAAAATATAAATTCAAATAAAAAACAATATTAAAGTATGATATAATAAAATATCAATATAATTTATGATTTTTTTTCTTATTAGCATTATTTTCTATTAACAACTTTAAAATAATTTTAAATAAAGTTTAATGTAAAATAATTATATAAAAATAATTATATAATTTTAATAAAATAATTTTAATGTTTTAATGTAAAATAATTTTAAACAACTTTAATAATAGTAATTGATAATAATAATAATAATTATATAAAAATAAAATAATTATAATATATAATGACAATAGTAATAACAATTATATTTATAATAATATCAATAATAATTATAAATAATAAAAATAATATTAATAATTATTATTATTATTATGGTGGTTAATAAATAATATTTTTGGAATGTCAATTTTTTAAATTAGATATAAAAGTAATTATAATAATAATATAATAATTATAGTTCTTAATCATAATTTTTATTAATGGTAATAATAATAATTATTAATATTATTAATAATTATTATTAATATAAGTAATAATAATAACAACGATAACAATAATAATAAAAATGTGAGAATCTAGAAAATCACATTAAAAGAGTGTTTGTGTTTAAAATAATGAGATCCTATTATTATTATTATTTTAATAATAAACCGCTTATATATAAATAGAAATTTCATAAAAGGATTTCATTATTTAGAAAACACTATCTTTCTAAAACTCTGTCCTCTACATTTTCTTTGACTTCTCTCTAAAATATCTTACCATTCTCTCATCCTTTTTGAAATCAGAGATCGCCAGAGTGATCACTTCGGTGAGATCTCCAAGTTTGTTCGATCAGAACCTTGAATTGAGTAAGTTATAATTCTGCTCTTTTCTCGGTCTTTTCTTGAAAATCTTGCATGTGTTGTAATCTGTATAGCATGTGAGGTTTGCGTATCATGTAAAAATTCTCTGTCGATCAGTGGCTCTAATGATGTTCTCTGATCATGTTTCTGATAATTTTAGGTTGATTTATGAGCATCGGCAATGGAAAAGGGGTTTTAGATTTTTGGCAGTAGATTGTGCGAGTTAATCAGGTAAGGGAAGCAGATAATTGGATTTAATTAGAGGATACAATGAATGTAATTGTGTGTAATTAGAATTGATTGTTTGAAGTATGATGGAATGTGAATTGTTTGATGTTTGGTATAAGTGAAATTGTGATTGCATTGTGTGAATTGAGGTTGAATTGGAAAATGAACACTTGAATCATGGCTCTAATTGGTATCATCTCACTTTGCTTAAAAACCATTTTGAAAACTAGACAACACTACCATGGAGGTGCCAATTTGGGTCATGAAATCAAGTGAAACATCTCCCAACGAAAACCAGAATATGTGCTATTTTCTAGTGTGAGGCTGAGCCTCAGAATTCAAGGCTGAGCCTTGAAAAATGCGAGAGGATCAGCGTTGAGCGCCAGCCTAGCGATGCCTGGCGCTGAAAAATGCGAGAAGAATGAGGCTGAGCACTAGCCGAGCGGTGTCCCAATGCTGGGACCCTTGTAGGTCTGGAACAAAATTTTAATGCTGAGCCTTAGCGTTGGAATCTGAGGCTGAGCGCTGGCTGCCAGATTTCATGTGTTTGCTATTTTGATGTGTTTCATTGCATTAACTGATCTGAAATGAATTATTTTGACTGTCTTGGTATGCTTTGAGTGAGATTGGGTGAATATGGACTTGTTGTATGTGAATTATGGAGGAATTTCATGGAGAAATTCTAAGTGTGGATGAGGTAGGGTATGCAAAGACATAAGGACTCAGTTTTGGTTGGTATCCTGACGCTCCAATAACCATTAAGGCTCATATAGAGTATAATGAGTTATGTCGTGAGGAGTAGTAAGAAGTCTTAGACATTGGACTCGATCAAGTCTTCGGCGCGAAGGAGACTTACCTGATGTTATGATTGGGTGATAACCCCTTGAGGCCAAACTCTGCAGAGTTTGGGAATCATACACCGGTGCAAGCCACCAAGAGGTCCGATGTTAATTGCATATATCCGGATAATTGAGTCTAGAGTTGAATGACGTGTGAGTATTGGAATGTTCTTGTGTGAATTTGTGATAATGGATTGTTATTATGCTCTTACTCTAATGTAACCTTCTTTAAATCATTATTAGGTTACCCTACGTGTTTTATGTTTGTCTACCCTTTGTTTTATTCTTTGCAATGATCACTTAAATGTGTGAGCAAAGGAGGGTGCAAGTGGAGAGTTTTCGCGTGGTGTTGATAGTAGGACTGAGCAGGAGTATCCAAAGGTCCTATAGATATGTGTGTTTTGTAGTAAGTGGTTAGAATTTACCTTTCCTTTCTTCTAGAGGTCTTGTACATACAGTATTGTCATTACTCAGTTTTGGATGACTGTATAAGAATATACTTAACTTCCATGTTTTATTTAGTAGTTTAAAAGCTATTAAATGAGATGTTACAAAATATATTAATAATAGTAATAATAATATTTTTTCTAGTAGTTATTTTCTCTAGTCAATAATATATAATAATACAATTAATATATTATTAATAACAATAATAACTTTATTACTAATAATGTTAATAATACTAATAGTAATAATATATAATAATAACATATAATAATAATAATTATTATTATTATAATAATAATAATAATAATAATAATAATATTAGTATTGGTTATAATTTTTACTACTATCATTATAAATAATGATTAATATAAATACTAATATTATAATAAATAAATATAATAAATATATTAGGGTTAAATATGTGTTTGGTCCCTTAACTTTTAGTGAAAATTGTAATTAGTTTCTTTTTGAAACATTAGCCTAATTTAGTCCTCAAACTTTAGAAATGTTTGGATTGAGTCATTTTAACCAATTTTTTTAAGTATATTTAATGTTTTAAACGTGTTTCATGGGAGCATCTGAGTTGTTTATCCCACTTGACACATTTCCGCTTCAGTGTTAGCTAAGAAACTGTCTTGAAACACGTTTGAAACGTTAAATAAAATTAATAATATTTTTTTAAAAGGATTAAATCCAAACCTTTGTAGAGTTGGAGGACTAAATTAGGCCAAGGTTTCATAAATGGACTAATTCCAATTTTCACTGAAAGTTAAGGGACCAAAAACATATTTAAACCTAAAAATTAATATTAATACTAATATTAGTACTATTACTAATATTAGTATTATTAGTATTAATATTGTAATAAATAAATATAATAAATATAATAAAAATTAATGCATGATTAATATAATAATACTAATATTAATAATCTATCGGGAAAGTTGGCGGGTAAGAGTGAATTCTTTGTAAATGATTGGAATTAGAGCATGTTTGTGTAGATTATAGAACTCTATTTAAATTAATGCATTTAAGCTCACCTGGCTATGCTAATAGAAAATCATGCTTACAACTCTTAAACTGGATAATGCTCTTTTGTTGTTCTTTATGGTAATTCCACCACATTTATGAGGGTCCATGCAACTTTAATTAATGAACAAAACTATGTTTGTTTATATTTCGATACATTAAGTGTTCTTGTTGTTTTACTTTCTTTCAAAATTTAAAATGTTTTTCATTATACTATTGTAAGTTTGTATTAATTTCTCTATGAACTTGCAGGCATTGGCAGCTTTTCATCTGTCTTTGTATTCCCTTACTTATGTATTACTTTCGATCGGGTGTAATCTCCCAATAATTGCTTTTCAAAAGTGTTCTTTTCTCTTTCTATTTCTTGAATGAGTTTATTCCTAATTACGATTGAGTTTTAATACTACATATATATTGGGACCATGTTAATGATTTGGTGTGTGAAAGAACAAGCTGAGTTACTATCTCCAAGGATAGCTACAAGAAAATACTTCATTAGTAATTAATTTTAGTGCTTAAAATTGTTAGTCATTATATTTACCAATTTAGATACCAATTTACAAAGTAAAAAAATATTGGTTACCAAAATAGTCATTATTATGAATAAAAAATTATAGTTGGTCACTAAATAGGTCTTTAAAATTAGCTACTATGGTTTTGGCTACCAAAATGACTTAGTTTCTATATTGGTCTATAATTAATTAATGACCAATTTAGTGACCAATTATAATTTTTTATTTATAATAGTGACTATTTTAGTAACCAATAATTTTTTATTTTTTAAATTGATATCTAAATTGGTCACTATAGTGATTAATAACTTTTGGTCACTAAAATTGATTACTAATGGAACATTTTCTCGTAGTGGATAGAAACCTACAATTTGGGAGTTATTTAAATCTGGTAGGGATTTGTCTCTTTCTTGATGGTATGTTATTAATAAATCTTATAAAATACTCTCACTAAAAATTGTTGTGCTTGGTTTTCTTGTTATTCCTCCCTTGGAACTTATGGTTAATATAGTGTACTAAAAAAAGTATGTTCTCTTTTCATTTGTCTCTTTATTTTCTAGAATTGAATACCTTTAACATAAAAATGATTGTTATGAGATATACTGTAATTCTGGTATAAGGTCTAGCATTTAGGTTAAAATATTCCATTGGTTCATAGTTTTTACCAAAATCTCAAATAAGTCCTAAGATTGTTTTATTCTCAATTCACTACAAGAATGTAAATAAATAGCTTCCAAAAGTTAGCATCGACAATATAACTCACTCTATAAGCATGGGCTAGACAAACATATGTATGTATATATATATGTATATATATATATATGTATGTATATATATATATATATGTATATATATACATACATATATATATACATACATATATATATATATGTATACATGCATACATATATACATACATATATATATATATATATATTAATTAAGATACACATGAGAGTTATAATTAATAAAAAATAATTGATTTGTACTTTTTAATTATTTACATTGATAACCTTTTATAACTAAACATTTCTCTGTCTAAACTTATGAAAAAGGTCATGCATATTATTGTTTTGAATGGTGTAGCTTGTGTTTATTCAAGAACTATTTGGATTGGTGTTCCTTTTCTGTAGGGTGGGCAAAAAATCTAATTTTCTTGATTCAATCCACTTTTGCTTCAATCCAATCCATTTAAAATCCATTTTATTAAAAATCCAATCCAATTAAAATTCATTTTAATGGATCTAGATTTCAATCTAATCTACATTTTATATGTTTTATGGATTGGATATCCATTCTATAAATCAAGATTTTCAAAAATCGATAATCAAAAAAATCCAATCCAAATTTTCAATTTAAATTTTTAGTTGGGTTAGGCTAAAGGTGTTGGCACGAGCAAGCTTGAAGCAAAGAATTGATAAAGTCGTGTGCATGAAGATCTTAAGTGTTTGATAAAGTTTGATGAAGATTAATGAAGATCCACTTGAAGATTTAGTTTTAGTGTGTTAAATCTGAAAATAACATGTTAAATGTAATGGTTTAGTGTTATACAATTTTGGTAGGCTATATGGCATAGGTTAGATGTCTTGTGTGCCTTAGTGTGTCTCTTTTAATCTGTTAAAATGGGTTTTAACAGGTTAAAAGGCTTGTTGTATATAGTTTCTGGTATGAATGCATTCAGTCAGTTGAATTATTTTTCAATCGACTAATTTCACTTAAGTCAGGTGAAATCAACTGACTATACAAAAAATTCAATCGACTAATTTCACTTAAACCAAAACTATATAAGCTATTTTTTCACTAGCAGAGGTGCGAATCTGAGTTTTTCTGAACGAAATCTTGTCATTCATCTTTGGGAAGCATTCTCTCTCTGCAATAGACAACTGCAACTCATGTTTGAAGATCTTGGTTGATCTTGGAGGCATTTTGGCTTGTGAGTAGCTTGAAGAACACATGTATGGTGTGCTAGGGACAACCACCATCAGGTTTGGATGTTCTTGTTGCTTTGGATGGTTTGCCTGATGTGATTTCAGGTCTGCAAGTGTGATTCTTGTAGGTTGTGGTTCTAAATTTTTGTGAGTCAAAAATGTTGTGTGTTTTGTGTTCAAAAGTGTAATCTTGGTTTGTGATTTGTAAAAATTTTGAATATAATAGAAACCAGGTTCAGGTTGTCTTGGTAAACTAGATGTAGCTTTGTGATTGAGTGAACCAGTATAAAAACAACTGTGCAATCTTCTTTCCCTCATCTCTCTCTCTTTGAAACTCTTTAAAAACTCAAGAAAACCAAGCAATTTGATCTTTGGTGTGATTTAATGCGTTCTTGTGTAATCTGAGGCTTTATACTTGTTATAAATACTGATTGGAACATGTCTTGTATGTAAAAGATTGTTGTTTGAGTTGAATTCGCAAATTCTGCATTCTGCATAATTCTCTAGTATTTTAGCCGACTGAATTGCATTTTTAATTGACTGTTTCATAGCATCAAGAACAATTTAGTCTGCTGTTTTATATTTTAATTGACTAAAAGTGTATTGGTCTGCTGTATTTACATCCAAACTTTCCAGTCCATTAGATTCAATTGAAAAGAGGTTTAAGCTTTCGAAAAAGTTTTATAAAGCCAATTCAACCCCTCATTCTTGGTTAAGCTCACCATTTCAAAACTAACAACTGGTATCTAGAGCAAGGTTCTTGAAAGGTATTCAAGTTTGATAAATTTTTTTTTGAAATGGCTGAAAGTAAACTCCCTTTTGTTGAAGGTGCCTCTATTGATAGACCACCTATGATTTGTGGCCTAAACTATCAGTTTTGGAAAATAAGGATGCAAATTTTCATTGAATCTATAGACAAGGGAATTTGGGATGCAATAGTTAATGAACCATATACTCCTAAATGTGTTGTTGATAATAAGCAGGTAGATAAGCCTTGGAGTGAATGGAATGATGAAGAAAGGAGAAGAGCTCAATATGATTGCAATGCCAAGAACATCATCACTTCATCTTTGAGTATGGATGAATTTTTTAGGGTCTCCCAATGTAAGAATGCAAAGGAAATATGGGATGTGTAACATCCCTATCAAATATTCTGGGTTTAAATAATAAAATAAAATAAGAAAATAAAATCTCATTAATTATAAATCCATTTCCCAAAAACGCGGGAAATTTCAAAACATTTATTAAACGAAAGTTATCCAAAAATCCATAATTTATGAAATTCCAATATAGTATCCAAATTCACAAATAAGTAAAACACTGTTTACAAAGTTCATAAAAATAATAATGATAAAACTCCAGTAAAAGCTCTTCCCAGCTAACCCTCTCTCCGATGCTATGCCTCACCAGCACCACCTGCAACATCATTTGCTCCCATGTAACGCATTACACGATCATCACCAAATACAAGTAGATAGGGTGAGCTCATAAACAGTTAACATATAAGTTAATAAAAGTCAAGATACACACATCTATTTTATTCTAGTTAATTCTTGGCCAAAACCTTAATCCCCAAGGCTTTTCAACCTTCACAACACACAATCAGTTAGCCTCAGATTCAGGGTTTATGATGCTCACACGAACCTGCCCGCTTCTGGTCCTGCCTCTACGAACCTCCCTGCTCGTAGTCCTACTCTACAGACCTACCCGCCCGTAGTCCAACACACGTGATCTACCAACTACGTACCTCCCCCCACGCAGCATCTATCAAGTGTGAGCACGGAACATACGAACCTACCTCGCTCGTATCCCCACATGAGAGTAATAGGATATGAACCTCCCCGCTTATATCATCACGTGTTCACCACCATCCATGAACCTACCCGCTCATGGCATAGCATCCCCTGATCCAAGTTTCATATCACAACATGATAACGAAAACAACTCAAAGCACACTAAGCTACACAAGGTACATACTCAAGCTGGTCTTAGGGATTCTAATGCTTCCACGAACCTGCCCTCTCGTGGTCCAACACTACGAACCTCCCCGCTCGTAGTCCAACTCTACGGACCCACCCACTCGTAGTCCAACACACGTGATCCACCAGCTACGTACCTCCCCGCACACAACATCTTTCAAGTGTGAGCACGGAACATACGAACCTACCTCGTTGGTATCCTCACACGAAAGTAATAGGATATGAACCTCCCCGCTCATATCATCACGTGTTCATCACCAGCATATCCCACACCAGGACCAACACAACAAGCCATGCAAAACATATCACAACACACCCTGCCACTACACCATCGCCTAGCGCAGCCTAAGCGTTGTTAGGCGAAATGACAGTACAGACTGCCTGGCGGTTCCACATCACTGCCGAGCGCCACAACTCACAAGACATCCTTGTTTCCTACTATCGCCTAGCGGTCCACTCTACACCGTCAGGCGCTACACCACTAGTGTGACACTACTGGTTTTAGGTACTCTGATTCCTTTCCTAGAATTCAACCATTCAATTCTCAAACATCCAGAAATCAATATACACATTCATACATTCTAAATTCCAACATCACAACACACATATGCATCTTTCAAATATAAGCACACATTCCTCTCTTTTATAATTCATATATACTTGCCTCTTAAATCAATTCCAACACACACTTTATTTTCCCCTTTCCATTTTCCTACCCTTTGTATGCTTACAATTCACATACCCCACATAAGACACAATCAAAGCTATATAGTTATTTCGCATGCCCTCACAATTCCATTACATTTAAAGTATGATTATCATGTTCCCATACTTTCCCAAAACCTGTCATGATCATGCACCACTCGATCATAGTGATATCATCAATAATGGCTTTATTCACACACTCATAACATCATACATTCGAGCTAACATATATAGGTTCATATATTCAACATGTCTCAACAAGCACTACCACAAACATACTCATCAATCACACATCTATATGTTTATATACATACATTAACCAATCAAGGCCATATCAGCACTTGAGCACATTTAATCATCCATTAGTAATCATACTATTAGGGAATTCAAATAACCAATCATGAGTGTCGTATATCTCCCTCTGTAGGGATCCAATGCAAATCACCACAGTTCAAAGTGAAGAAAAACATGTTGTGAATAACCTTCCAAAGTTTCACCTAAATCGGACGGTTAACGAATCCAGAAAGGCAGTTTTACAAAAACTGCGTAGACTAGGAAAATCAGTGGCGCCTAGCAGCATGAAAGCAACGCCCGACGATACCTGCTCCGCGAAAACACGAAAAATAGTGTTTTTTGTTAATAGTACACCACACTCATCGCCTGGCGGCAGCTCTTTACCGCTAGGCGGTGCAGACAGTTATGGGAAAATCCCAGATTTTTCCCGCACTCGTGAAGAACCCTAAATTCCCAAATCTCATTCAACATGCATAGGATACTTTCGCATCAACCCAAAATATCATAAAGTCTATAAAAAATATCACATAAATCACACTATTGTTCGTCTCGCCTGGCAGAAGCACCCGTGCCGCCCGGCGGTTCATCTGAAACAACCCAGAAATGGGTGTCACGCTCATGCATCGCCTAGCGGACCTTCAAAGCCGCCAGGCGGTTTTTGGAAATTTCCAAAAACTCAAAACCAATAGAATTTTAATGCAAAAAAGTCACCCAATCATACAGCATACCACATAAATCATACAATTTAATATGACAAATAGAGTAGCTCCCTTAACCTTGTATTCCTTGCGCCAATTGGAAATCTTAAAGTCCTTCTTGCACCACTATTGATCTAGCTCCAAGTCTTTCTCTAACATTTGTAGAAAAGTCTATCTACACTCTTCTTTATAAATCATACAATTTAATATGACAAATAGAGTAGCTCCCTTAACCTTGTATTCCTTGCGCCAATTGGAAATCTTAAAGTCCTTCTTGCACCACTATTGATCTAGCTCCAAGTCTTTCTCTAACATTTGTAGAAAAGTCTATCTACACTCTTCTTTCTCACGTTCTAGTGTCCTCCAGAACTCTCTCCAACAATCCACACGAAAATAAGTGAATTCATTGCACTCTAACTGATTATTCCACACCTCTTTGGTTTCTTTTACGGCTACTAGTGTTTATAGGTTTTCCCTAACCTAGTAGAACCCAATAATAATAATAAAACACAAACAAGTCAAGGCTAAATTATGCTAGCCAAGGTTCGAACCCACAACAACTTAATTATCAAGGCAATGTCAACCCATTCAACCCATTCATGTTTCATGATAATTCCTATAAATCTAGGATTTTATTATCACTTATCATGATCAAGCAGTTTATTATTATTAAAATGGTAAACAATAAAAAAACACATAATGGCATACACTAGACTTGAACCCAAGTCCTTTCAACATGCCTAAGTACTTTTAACCACTTAAGCTAATACTTTTCCACATTATAAAAGCTAACATTAATTGTCATAAGGGCTCCTACTACCCGTATTTTCTTAATTAATTAAATATTTAATTAATTAAATTTCTTGGGTCTTACCGGATGTCCTAGAGGTTACACATGAAGGAACAAGTGAAGTGAAAAGAGCAAGGAAGCATGACTTGATTCGGGAGTATGAGCTTTTCAAGATGCAAAAAGGAGAGTCCATAGCTGAAGTGCAAAAGAGGTTCACTCACATAGTCAACCATCTCATGGGTCTAGGCAAAGAATTTGACAAAGAGGAGCTAAACATCAAAGTGCTTAAGTGTCTTGATAGAAATTGGCAACCAAAGGTGACTGCCATATCTGAATCTAAGCATTTATCTATCATCACAATAGTTGCACTGTTTGGTAAGCTTAGAGAGCATGAGATTGAAATGCAAAGGCTAAGTGAGCTTGAAACAAGTGAGAAAAAGGTAAAACCCATAGCCTAGAATGCTAGTTCTAAGAAGAGTGATGAAACCGAGGAAGAGGTTGCTGAATCTAGTGACAATGAGAACTTGAATCTACTAGTCAAGAAGTTTGGAAAGTATCTCAAGAGGAAAGGCAACAAAGGTAATCAAAGGAGGTACAATTCTAAACAAAATGATTCAAGTAATTCTTCTAAATTCTCATGTTATAATTGTGGAAAGCAAGGACATATCAAGATTGAAT
>Ga0214542_1011542_pt1 | contig 12036 bp, 6 predicted proteins | sample CNSS1metaG_FD_160096 | JGI IMG/M metagenome (GOLD analysis project Ga0214542, IMG submission 160096) | Root nodule microbial communities from cowpea collected in UCLA plant growth center, Los Angeles, California, USA - CNSS1 | ecosystem: Host-associated > Plants > Roots > Nodule | place: USA...
ACATTATATATATATATATATATTTATATTATATATATAATATATATATATATATATATATATATATATATATATATATATATATATATATATATATATATATATATATATATATATGAGAAGGATCTATAATGTCAAACTGAAGTTGAATTTATGTTTAAAAAAATAAATTTAAAATAATACATGACTTTTTAAAAATAACTAAAAAAAAAAGAAACCAAGTCATCATCAAGTGAACTTTTTTTCTTAAATAAAATTTATAGTACTTTTTAAAAAAATAAAAAGATATCACCCTAAGAAACTTTAAATAGCTTATATAGTTACTTTTTTTTTTCGAAATGATATATAGTACAATGAGGCTTCTTAGAAGTTCCTTTCGGAACACTATGTCGGGTTGGCATAGGACAAAGGCGCCATAACATTTATTATACGATGAAGTTTCAGCGTTTTTCATGAACAGTAGAAAAATATATTGTGTCCTCTTGTGTATACTGGAATATGATTGCAATCACATGGATAGCGACTGATGGAGACTCTGTATTATGATTACATTATAGCCTTTGATTTTTATGCAGTGGAATGCCGTAAAAGTGTGATATATGGCTACGATATACACAAGTTCACTTCAACATATATACTTGTATACGCACCATAGAAATGCGAAACAACTCACTCGTCGATAATTCCGAGACAAATGGGATTTTTGGATATCCTATCTCAATCAAGCTTTAACTTTGTTATTTTGTGATCACTCCGGATAAGAGGACAAAATAAAAAACAACAACAACAACAACGGAGGGAGAAGGAGGACAAATTCATAGTACTCTCTTTTGTTTACCCTTCGTGGCTACCATTTTGTACCGTGTCGAACTCATGACCTGCAAAAAGATATATTCTATTTATCCATGCATATATTGCTTTCTGTTATTATGAAAAAAGTGCAATGGAACTGATTACTATACAAGATATATGCATATAGAATGGCTCGTCTATAATTACCAAGATTCATTCATTCCCCATTTTTTGATTCTTTAATAATGTCTTACTTCATTAGTCCTTTTGTGATGACAGATGGCAGAGATGAGCATGCATGAAAGCTGTAGGGCAGAAGTGTTTATATATCTTCTTTCTCCTTCATCTTTTACTTTGCTGATTCCCATCAAGCATCTTTCAAATCTGGGAGCACACTTGTTAAACACTAATTATTCTTCCCAAACAGAACGTGTATGCATGCATGTCAAAACTTTACTTTATTCATGCTCAACTTACTCGCATTCTATACAACACAAAACTTGAAAAAACACAAGTTATGTATTGTTAGGGTTTTTTGACGTTTATGGTTTGTCATATACACGTATGAAGGATATTGTTTGTCATTAAGTGGCTGGAAAATGATATTGGTTAATGCACCAAACCCTAGACAAGAAAAATACATTATCGATATCATATGATGCAGCACTAAAATGCAGGGTCGTCAGCATAGTTGTTCAGAAGAGTGACATATTCATAAGTTTTTAAAATCTCTGGTAATATACAATAAGAAGGTTGTTGGTGTATGGATAATATATTTTACATTTGGTTAATGATATTTTGAATTGACGTGAATATAGAGAAGTAATGATCGATCCACCGAGGGTTGTAAGAAACCCCCGTTGGCTGCGATGTTATATTGATTATATATACTACAACTTGTGTGCACTGCAGCATTTACAAATGTCAGGCAGAAGAAGTGTTATATAGTAACCTTATAAATTGATAATGATATCTATTAATTAAAATATAGATAATTTGATAGTGATGAAAGGCCTATAAATCACTTTCATACAGTTACTGAACTGATAAGAACTGATACTATACTTTTATATTATAACCTTTGGAAAATATATATTCTATGCATGCTTGATGTGGACCAAGATGCTCGTGGAAGCGTTGGAAAATCATTACTCATACTGTCTCTTTTCCCTTTTCTTTTTATATGGGATGCAAAGCCAAGACTTTACTAAAGGTGATTTTGACCATACAATTGAATTGTTAAACATATAAATATGTAACGTTTTCCTTTTGTCTAAATTTTCAAGGATTTCCCTGATATAGTACTAGCAAATTTTTTGTGAAATTCTCCATACTCCAAAGGGGAGGTAGGGGAATTAAAAGCAAAAGTGCTTAAGAACAAAGGATGTGTGTATATATATATATTTTAAATATGCCCTTAATATGGGTCCACTTTAACTTTTAAAATATGGGGTGGTGAGTGGGAGTATAAAGGCAAGCTGTGTGTTATATATTGGTTGGAATCATGTGAGATGAAGAAGACATAGAGGTTATTCAAGGGCATTGCCCCCACCTTTTTATTTTCTAACCCTTTTGTCTCTTTTTCTAGATTCCCAATAAACACTTAGCATAAGAATATGGTGGGTAATTGTTTGCTTAATTTTTTACTACCCAGAAAGTAGTGTTTGAGCAGTTAAGGTTTAATATTATATATAAAAAAACATGATAACTATGGAAATAAACGTGAATAATTAGATATTGGAGAGAGGAATTGTATGCCGCATTGAAAAGTTTAGTATCTATCTATCAACTTTAGAGGAATATTGTGGCCATGATTAGTTGAAAATGGTGAACACATCATGGCGTTGATCTGTGTATTAAGAAGAAGTAGGTTGAGTTGAATGAATGAAATGATGTGTTGGTGTTTGTTGAACTGGGGTTGGGGTTCCTCACCCGCTGGATCTTGAATAGACGGTGATTGAGAATTCATTAATTTATGTGAGTGAATGAATAATATTAATAATAATATAGTGGAGTACATGTTACGATGACTTTTTGATGGTGGGCTTAGCCAAGTCCAACACCAAATCCAATCCAAAGGGCCGTAATGAAAAGACGAAAAGGCCATTCTCTTGTCTGGCCCCCACCACCGGTAGTGGGGCATGGGACTTATACTCCCATTCTCATCACACATCAATCACTAACTGTGATCAAATTCAACCTTTTAAATTGGACCCACCAAATACCCCTACTTTCAAATCCATCATGCTCGCCCAGGCGCACCACAAACTATCAGTACGGAACACCACCAAAAAGTAAATAAGAATAAAACCCATTCATCTTTCATCTTCTTTCATCCTAGTTTACACTTACCCCACAACCCATCAACTTCAAACCGTTTTTCACACATCCCAATAATGCTTCTCCTCTATACTACGCACGCAGCTACTTCACACACTCCAACGTTCACCACAACATCATGGCTTTAGATTAAAACACCCATCTTTAAGAATGTAGCAAAAAACTTTTCCCCGTCGTCTTTCACTTCATTCACTTACTTAACTTCCTTCAGAGTCAATGTGAACTCTGAACTCTCTCACTCAGTGCCTTCCATCTCTTACTGTATGCTTCACTTATTCTCTTCCCTCCTTCTTCCAACAATATCGATCCCGGGATTAAAACAAAACCTGTTTCTCACCTTAAAATTTGTTTTAAAACTGTTTTCTCTTGAATGTCACACACAGTCAACTGTTTCAAAAACCACTAGTACTATTACAGAATCGGAGCTACTGTCACCAGCTAGAAACAAGATTTGAATGCAGAAAAGATAGCGCAACTTGCTAGTGTTTTCGTTCAGGCTATATACTACGACAGAATCGATAGGTACACTTCGTCAACTGTTTCTTGTCATGCTGCGTACACTTTTCAACAAAAATTTACTATCAACTAGCTAGACACAACAGAAGTAGAAAAAAGAAGATTTGTTATGCATTCTTTTTTTTTTTAACGTTGATAGTGACAGCAGCTTATCGCCCTAGCTAGCTTCAAATGTTATTTTTTTCTTCAGAATTTTTCCTAATGATTATTATTAATCACAGCGGCAGTGGCTGGCACAATATGTATGCAGTAAGAAGATCATAGTTTATGCGCCAAAATAAAAAATAAAATTCCGTCACATCAGTATCTAATTTAACAAGCATTTCCCGAGTGCAGCGGTTACACTGTAGGTCCACAACGTTAGCCAACAAAGCTAGGATCGTATATGCTATTCTCCATTAACAACATATTTAATTAATTTATACAGAATACACTTAAGTATTCTTGATACTGATGTAACCCTAAAGATTAAAGAACCCTCCAAATAAAGAAATACATTCATATTTCAATATAACCTGTCATGAAGTTAAACAGAATATATATTATATTATATATATATATTTTTTATATTCATATATATATATAGTAAAACATTTTCTACTACCAATGACATGACCTGAAATATATATATAAATAAAAAAGATATGGAATGCCACAGTGTGAAGCATGCGCCAATGGTGAGGCCTTTTGTGTATAGATTCTCTGGCCCTACTTCCTCCCCCTAATGGGTTGCTGCCATTGCTACCGACGGCGCAGAAACAGCTGCAATTACGTCTTTCGGGGACACGATTCCGGCGGGGACGTGCGTTTTCTTTTCCTCGAAAAGGAACTTGTGGAGGACGACCAAGCTCTTGGCGAGCACGTGGTCGTGCCAGGCGTCGGGGGAGCCGAGGAAAACCTCTGTGGCGTCGAGGCGGTGCATGTTCCGTTTCCACAACCCGTGGAGGCGGTGAATCTTTTGAATCTGGCGGTTGGCGAGCGTGCAGTTGTTGATCTTGATCCTGGCAATGGCAGCCTCCAGAAGTCTCTTTGTGGTTGTGTGGTCCTCGGTCCCAGAAGCTTCGGCGCGTAGGAAATCGTGGAATTCGGGCACCCCAATGGCCCTTCGGATCCCTCTGGTGTAATCGGCGCGGGGATCGAAGAAGTCGCGAACCTCGTTGACTTGACCGGCGTCGATCATGCGGTCCACACGTGCCTGAAGAGAGGAATGGAGCACGGGGAGAGAGACGTCAACCCAGAGGAAACAACACTGGTACCTTAACCTAAACTCGGCGTGGTGATTGACGAGCGCGTCCAAGTAAGAATTGGAGCCTCCAGCAATGATGGGTAAGCCATTCCTTTCCACAATGGAATCGATTGCGGAAGTGGCGTGGCGACAGAAGTCGCTGGCGGTGAAATTTATATTAGGGTCAACAGTGCCAAGCAAGTGATGTGGGACCCCGCCACACTCTTCTTCGGTGACCTTGTTCGTGGTGATGTCGAGGCCCTTGTACACTTGCATTTTGTCGGAGTTCACTATCTCCGCTGGTTGGAAGTGTTTTGCCACGTCGACGGCCAACTTCGTCTTGCCGGTACCCGTGGCCCCCATTATCACTACCACCTTGTCCTTATTCCGATGATGAAACAACGACTCCATCGTTAGCCCCTTTTGGAAACTTACTAGGGGCAGCTCTTGCTTGCAGGCACAGGCTGATATTGAGATCTTCATTTTTTAACCACAACCTGCAACAGTTGACAAAACCTTTCCTTCTTAATTCACTTCCACCTCATACTACCATTAATTTATAAACAAAATTCATTTTCAATTTAATCCACCACCAAATGGATAACTAACACAATTAAATTTATATCTTTGAGAAACAGAGTGGCTAAAGCAGGGGATAAGCAAAGTAACGAAGGGTATATAGTAAAAGGGGAAAAAATTAAAAATTACAGTAACCCAGATGAAATTTAGATGGACCACGGTAAGAGCACGTACCGTCAGTGTCAAAGACGCGGCGAGCGGGGGCAAAAAAAAAAAGGGTATAAAGGAGTAGTGTTGTGCACAGAGGTTTGGTTGTTGAAGAAGGAGGAGGAAGAGTAGTTTGTGTGTGGTGAATATGAAATGGTGTGGGAGGAATAGGAGGGTGGTGTTGTGTGAAAGGGGTTGAATAGAATTAGAATAGAAGGTTTTGTTTGGATGGATGGATGGATTAGTGAGTGGATTTTCTGGCATGAGAAACGAAGACACTGGTATTTATAACTTATAGAAGAGGCCCACATCGGGGCTTCGCATGAAAAGTTGAAGACCTTGGTATTTCAACAAATTAAAGTAATGAAAGAAGATAAGAAGTTAATAAGTCGTAAAAGGAACACGTAAGGAGCACTATTAGTATTAGTTTTAGTGTTAGTGTTATGCGTGAACTAAACTAACACTCACTCCTGGTCCACAGGGGAGGACCCAACCAAAAAGTGTCTGCGCCTCTCATCCAGTTTTCTCCAAAAAGGAAAAACAAATCACATCTTTATTTGTTCATTTCTCACACAACAAATTTTCATTTTTCTTTACAAATTAACATTATTCACTTTTTTTTAATTCTTTAATGCCTCATATTGCTCTCCATATTCATCAAAAATTTTAAACAATATTTTTCCTTCGTATATCACACCTGATATCACATTCTTACTCATTTTATATCTCACTCATCTTTCTTAATTTTACTTTAACAAAAATATTTTTTCAACTCATATTTATATTTTTAATAGCTTTTTCTATTTTTTTAAATTTTGAGCTTCACAACCATAAACTTTTTTTCAACTCATTTATACCGTTAACTGTTTCTGATTAAGTCTACGTTGGATTTTACCACCACACAACGGATATATCGAAGTTCTGATGCCATTATTATTATTTTCTTTACTAAAATAAATTCAAAAGATTTATTATTTCTAATATATGATTTGTCCCGATGAAAAACTATCTAAAAACTAAACATTTATATATATCACTTAACTTTTTTTTACTTCTATCCGTGAAATCCTTCCGAGCTACACATTACAACAGAATGTCATCCATGATTAAGGATGAGGGATGTTTATAGATAACAGATATGAGTATTTTTTTTATATTTGTAAAGTTAATGAGACGAGTACGAATATCATAATATCCATATCCGTAGATATTTGTATTTATTATATATATTTGTTAAGAATTTAAGTCTAAATCTAAGTCTAAGTCCCACTTTGATTAGAAATGAGAGAGTGAAGCACTATAAAAGGATAAAGACCCATAAATTCATTGTCTTAAGGTTTTGGGTTGAAAGTGGTGTCAATATCTTATATGGTTGGACTTTAGGTCTTATTGATATTGTATCTTCCTAGTAAAATTCCCTTTGTAGATCTAACAATACTCTCTCGTTTAAATTAAGAAAATATGATTAAACTTCAATACATTAATTTTTAATGAATTATGTTTTATCAATTAGTTTTAAAAAATCTTAATTTTTTTATAAACAGTCATTCAACATTATTTAAATAGGTTATTTGTATTTTATTTGAGATTTATAAATGTTATGCATTATATTTCTATTTGAATTTATAGTTAAAATATGTTGTTAATTAATATTTAATTTTCTTTTTGTAAATACTTGCGGGTACCGTGAATATTAAAAAAAGATGTGAATACTTACATGACAAATACTCGCATGTATATGGATATAGATACATATGCAGAATGAATATTTATCTAACAAGTAAAGCACAAAAGAGTTATTATTACCCACGTCTTATTCACATTCCTAGAAATTCAAAAATTTGAGCTAATATACATTAATATTTTCTCAAGAGAAACCATCGTGAAGTCATCAAACATAAATCATAGATAAAACCTGATAGGAAAAATATTAGTTCACACAGTAATTATCATTTAACAACTTTATGTATAATAAATGGACAAAAGTAAAAATTTTGTATTTTTAAAGTAAAAAAGAAACTAAAAAATAGTTAAATAATGTTAAATGGGGATAAAAAAAAAATGATGTCAAAGTAACATTGTTCAACCGGATATTGTGATAATTTTAACCAGTTCACGGGTCAAACAAGATATCAAAATTTTCCGATTATTCATAACTTAAAATTTTCACGTATTTTATTTTAGATTAATAGTTTGTTTAAATATTTTGTTTTTACACTTCATTTATAACTTTGAATATATTTTTTATTTCTTCATTATATTATAACACACGATATAATTTTATAATTAATTTTTCTCATTTTATTTGTCCTTAATTATTTATTAATACCACTATTTCTTTATATATATATATATATATATATATATATATATATATATATATATATATATATATATATATATATTATATATATATTTAACCTAGAATTTTAGTATCTAAATTTAATTTTTTTGAATAATTAATGTATTAAAGATCTTAGTAATAAATCTTGATTTTCTAAATTTTAACCTATTATTTTCTAAATATCCTCATATTAGTTAATACTAATTTCTCAGAATTTTTTTATATTTTATTTTATTTTCCACCCATTATAAGTAAACCCTATTATCAATCATTTAAAGTGTCTACTAAGAAAAATATATTGACATGACGTCAGGGAGGTAAAAAGTTTAACTTGATTTACATTTTGGTAAACCAAAATTGTTGTTTAACTCATGAATTAAATATGTATAATTCAATTTAATTCACATTTATAAAATTAAATATTTTCTAATTTAATCCGACTCAAATTTGTAATAAACTGAATTAACTTACGCACTTAATTCGTTTTAACATGTCTATATGCTGCTGCTAAGAGTATTAGGTTTCATTTAAAAAGTACAAAAAAAGAGTATAAGTTATTAGTTTTTGAGTGTATTTGACACTTTTTATACAATTAATCATTTGATAGATTATATACAACACCGAATAGGGAAATAATGAAATAAAATATTTTAGTTCTCAAATTAATTTTGTTTTTCTTTTGGCTATGCAGAGTAAATTCAGTTCCCTTTCCTTATTCATTTTGCTTACTGTATTTGAATTGATTTGATTTAAAAAAAACATGGAAATTTAATTCACAAGTATTTCGTTGCAAGAAAAAAGAATGCGATTGTAAATTTTTTACATACTAAAATGCATTTCAACTACGGTCAAAAAAGCCAAATATTCAAAATACAATCTATAATCATATTAATTATAATTAATTTTTTATTTCAAATTCAAATTTATACTTTTTATATTTTAAATTTAATCAAGTTAACTGAATTTAAATGAAATACCTTTTTAGATCTTTAAAATTTTGAAATTAATTTTCATCCTGAAATTTGTGTGATCAAGATAATTCTTTTATTAATCTAGATTGGGATAATTTTACGGATCGAGATGTTATCGGATTAACCTTAAATGGATATTTTGAATTAGTTTCATTTGAAATGCAATCAATTTGGTTAATAAGAAAATAATCTATTATATATATATATATATATATATATATATATATATATATATATATATATATATATGATAGAAAAGAAGAAAATAAATTAAAATCACCAAACACTCATATCCTAAAGAAAACAACTAAAATGTATTACATATAATAGTCTTGATTTTAATGTTAATTTTATCTAAATTAAATAGATATAGATGTGATATAATTTATTTTAAAAGTAGATTAAAGATATCAACATCCTTTATACGTAATTAAATGAATATATGTATTTTATTGAATTTAAATTTTAGAGTGGATAGTCAGATAATAGGAAATTCAAATTAACCCAATAGAAGCAATTGAATTAATTATGCTGAATTAACTGGATCCCACAATCAAAACAATATTCTCAAACACTTAAGTAATGAATATACTTGAATTGTGGCTTATATCATGTTTACAACAATTTTTTCCCGCAATATTAGCTGGTGTTTCAACATTACTTTACAGTTATGTTTTATTAAGTTGATTTTTGACATGACAATATATTCTCGTTGACTATTTGATCACAAGTTTTCCTATTTTTTTATTGGAATAATTGCTCAAAAGTATATTTCAGCCAAGCAATTAATTTCACAAATACCAAGTCTATTAAACTCTATAGCATTAGAACTTACTGAGAAGTATATAATAGATTTTATCCCAGTGACTAAAATTTGGTTAATCGAGTGTTTAATTAATATACTATTGGATTACTAGTGTTTTAATAAAAATGAAGTAGAACTATGGCTACTTTATTTTAATTGTCATTTGAAATTAAAAGTCGATATAAAAAACAGAGTAATTATAATTGACAAATCGCACATACATGCATGAGGGAGATAGATGGCTATCATGTGGATTTATGAAATAAAATTATAAATTAAAAACCCTACGACAAATTGTGCACATTTAGTTCACGGTGTGTTTAATTGGATTTGATAGAATTTTTATTTCATGGTCATTTTTAATATTTGAATATAATGGTTCGGTATGATCTAAAGTGTTAATAAATGAATCAAATTAGTTTCATCGATGTGGGCTCTTTTGCACAGCAAACTAATGTTTTTAATCTAAGATAGAGCTTTGGTAGTTATGAATCTACTATTAACACAAATTTTATGAATAATTTGCCTATATTATGAATTAATCTCATAAATATATTCAAATCATCAAATTCTCCCTTAATATATATTTCAAACAAGAATACCAGCATTTCTCTTCAACAACCATATTTCTTTTGTATTTAGAAATGAAATAATGGGCTGAGATATAAAAAAAGGTAAAAATGGAGAAGAAAATAAATAAAGATAAAGGTATGCATGGATGTAAATTGTCAAAAGTAAAACAAAAATTAGTAAAGAAAATTTATGAAAGTGGTGACTCAAATTGTTACAACCAATTTATCAGTTTTCTTCTTTACGGTGTTATCAGAATGTTTAAATTATATCTACAAATCGTCACCACTATTTTACATTAGTTTGAATAGTTAAAGTACAAATTTATAAGAAACAAATACATTAATGAAGTAAATGAACTTTCCACATTAGGCCATGTGTGCCAATTCTTTTTGTGTTTTGTAGCATCTATTATAAATAAATAACTCCTCTCTCAATCTAGTTTTAGTTATTGTCTCATTCGTACTTTTCTCGATGTCTTTTCTGTCTCAATCATGTTCTTTTATCTTGGTATATTTCTATTGATCTTTAGTAATAATTTCTTTTGATCCTCTCCTTAATCTTACTCGTTTTGGTACATCCCTCGTTTACTTCATCATTTCACTTCCTTCGATCTCCTTGTGTCAATTTGCTTCTTTATTCCTTTGTTTCAATTAACTTCTCGATCTTCTCAATAGATTTCAAACTACATGTACTAAGTCTAAAACCTTTATATTTATATTATTATTTAAGTGAACTTTTTATGTCAAAAAATTATAATATTAATTTAATTTTATACATAAATTATATATAAAAAGGTAGAAGGTATACATTTGAGAAAAATCCTATCCTTATTTAATTAAAAAAACTTGTAATATTTGTATCAACAAAAATCAGTATATACTATAAAAATATCTCTCTATATATAATTGAATCCGACTTATTTAGGATAAAATAAATTTTTACAATTTCTTTTATTATCTTTTATTATAATTATGGATCGAGTGAACCCTTTCTTGTTATATTATAATAACTTTAATTGAATTTACTATTTTAATTATTTTATATATGATAATGCATAGTGGACCACGCGGACCAGTTTACAAGAAAAAGTGTGGGACGGATTGAGTAAATTGGTCCACTGGTCCATTTTAGCCCACTCCATAGTCCATGCGGGCCAACAATGGTACTACTTAGGTAGTTCGCATTAATTTAAACTTCTATAATTTGATTTCTTCTTCAATCCATCTAAAATAAATTCTCTCTTTCACATTTCTTTCTTTATTTCAATCAAATTCAAATTCATTTTTATTTTCTATAAGTACTTTTAAATTAGAAATTATAAAATTGTGATCATTACTTATTTTAAAAAGTAGATTTATAATTTTTTTACTCTAATTTAATTAAATAAAAATAAAATTATTAAAATTAACATCCTAATATTTCATGTATAATAAAAAAAATTATAAAACAAATAATTTTTTTTGGGTCGCAAACCAGTTCACAAATCTCTGCAGACTAAAAAATATGGAGGATAAAACAAAAAATATAGAGGACACACCGAAAAAATGAGTCCATATTTTTTATGTACAATTGATAGACCCAATCCATTTTTTACTGGCCAAATACGGAACTAACCCACATTATCATGTACTACTTTATCATCTTTAATTATTTGTCATGTAGATATTAACAATTTAATATTTATTATTTTTCAAAATAATTTGACATAATGAATTTGTAAGTTTTTTTTTCATCAGCAATTTAT
>Ga0214542_1011544_pt1 | contig 12035 bp, 5 predicted proteins | sample CNSS1metaG_FD_160096 | JGI IMG/M metagenome (GOLD analysis project Ga0214542, IMG submission 160096) | Root nodule microbial communities from cowpea collected in UCLA plant growth center, Los Angeles, California, USA - CNSS1 | ecosystem: Host-associated > Plants > Roots > Nodule | place: USA...
ACTTCAAATTTGTAATAGGAGGAGTTGAGTATTTTATTAATACTTTATCTGTTTATGTTGGATATTAAATTTAAAGGTTTTGAATTTTCCCGTGTTTCTGGGAAATGGATTATTTAAATAAATGAGGGATTGTTTATAAAGCCTTTTAAATAATTTTCTGTAATTTCATTATGGTTTTGGACTTCAAATTTGTAATAGGAGGAGTTGAGTATTTTATTAATACTTTATCTGTTTATGTTGGATATTAAATTTAAAGGTTTTGAATTTTCCCGTGTTTCTGGGAAATGGATTATTTAAATAAATGAGGTATTTATTTTTGCCTTGTTTAATTATTTAATTTAAAGTAATATCCTACGGGGATGTTACACCATGTAACTCTTACATAGTTCAGTTTAGAAGTGTGGGCAGTTGAAAACAACATTATGATAAAAAAATTTCTGAACTCTTCCATTGGCCTAAGATAAAGTTACATAGTTATGACATAACTCAGTTGAATTGAGTGATTTGCTAACATTTAAGAAGTCCAACTTACTAAAATAGAAAGATAAACAAGTCTTTTTTCTGTTCTGAATTTATAAATGCTTATTCCACTTTGATCATAAATCCACATCTAAATCGTTTACTTTGCCCAATCATTGTTTATTCATTCAAAAGTATGCTAAGTCATTATTTCTTTAACGACATTTATCCTATTTTAAGAGAAGGGGCCTCATTGATATCATTTTTTAAAAATAAGGAGCTAATTGAGATTTCTAAAAAATAAAGGACCAAATTAATATTTTATTACAAAAATGGGAACCAAAGACATAATTTAACACACACACACACACACACACACACACACACACATATATATATATATATATATATATATATATATATATATATATATAGAGAGAGAGAGAGAGAGAGAGAGATATCAACAATTACTAAAGACTTTCACTTGGACCAACAACTTGTCTAGTCTCACTTCTATCTACAAACTCATGTGTTCACGCCATAACAAAAGAGAACATAACAACTAACACAAAAAGAAAAAGGTAAGCTAATGATAATTTTGAACATACATCACAATTCTATATAATATAAACTCTACAAATATTCAAGTCAACTATACATTCATATCCTCAAGTAACACATTTTAAAGACTCAAAGATATAATTATTCTAGACTCAAATCCAGATTTATGCATTGAATCGATTCCTATAAGTCATGCACCTATCATGTAATTATGAAATGAAATCTCATGATTGAATCTAATTCACTTGGTCTCAATCTCCCATGACAAGATAAATTCACTTATAACCTCACCAAAAAAGGGTCCCCAACCCCAAATCCCGTTATAGGAACCTTCTTCAACTCTCACCACCTAAACTTCATTCTCTATATGAGTATGTGAATCTAGTAGAGTTAGGATGACTTCACAATGAGGATCCCTAATCAATTCATAACATTACATTAAGTAATATTGCACTTCTTCGATAGAAGCACTAATGACCTCTTAGTGGAGGGAGCAATCACACCAACAAATGCACCGGTTTAATCGTTGTACCAAGCATGATTTTTTATTCATAATAGTGATTATTTTAATAACCAATAATTTTTTATTTTGCAAATTGGTATCTAAATTGAACAATATAGTGACTAATAGCTTTTGGTCACTACAATTGATTGTTAATGAAATATTTTCTTCTAATGAATCTAATACAAATTGTTTATATTGTCATATAAAAAATTGTCATGCAATAATTTTGTTACAAAAAAAAAATTACATTTATCTCTTTTATATAAATTATAGGCTTAAATATACATTTGGTCCCTATTTTCGTCAAAATTATTCAATTTGGTCCATATTTTCATTGTGTGGTCAATTTGGTCCTCATTTTTGTAAAATTGCATTCAATCAAGTCCTTTTAGCAAACAATGTTAAAATTGTTAACGACACAGTGACAACGTGGAATTGTTTAGGGGATGTGGCAGTCTTTTGTAGTGACGTTGGCACAGTGTTTATTTAGTTATAATTTAGGTAAAAAAAATTAAAACTAATTGCGTAAAAGAATGTGTAAGTGAAAAAAATTAAAAAGCTGGAATTGAATATTAAATGCAGCGAGAGAAAGTGGAAGTGAATACGTTAAACTTGGACATTCAACTCTTCGAGAGAAAGAGAAAAATTAGAGTTCGTGAGAAAGGGGAAAATTAGGGTTTGTGAGGAAGGGGAAAATCATGAACGATTGGAGATTGTGCTTCGAGATTATGCTTTGTTCGTGGGTGAAGTTCGTCTTGAAGTAGTGTGATCCATTGGAATGAGTTTTTTAAGACACATAAATCTAACCTTCTACTTAGAACAACCCTAAAATTGTCTACCATTATTCTTCAAAGTTCTTGCCATTCGAACCATTGCAAGTTCCCCACATTTGCAAATGGGGTTAAACCCATAACCTTGGAACCACGAATATGAGACCCACTGCAACTTGGTTGCCCCAACTATTACGACAAGAAGAGGAAGACGAATGATGACGAGACATACCTCACAAACACGAATTCAAACTAACCAAGTGGATTGTGTACACGTTCTTGCTGGCCACAGATTTCTTGCAAATCCTAATTCAATTTCTTCCCCAGTTGGATTTCATTTACTTTTAAACCTACAACGACCATAAAAATGAACACAGTGTCAATGTCAGTGCCAAAATTTGACACGTACCCCAAACAGTTTCATGTTGTCACTGTGTTGTTAACAATTTTAACGTCATTTGCTAAAAGGACTTGATTGAATGCAGTTTTACAAAAATGAGGACCAAATTGACCACACAACGAAAATATGGACCAAATTAAATAATTTTAACGAAAATAGGAAACAAATGTATATTTAAGTCTAAATTATAATACACATATTATTGTTGTTTAGTATTTTTTATATCTTTAACATGTAAAAATGTAACTGGTATTATTTAATGAAAATATTAGCATTAATCATTTGTACATAACACTTGCTTTAAGGTTTTAATATTTGTAACAAAATAAATTAAAAGATTGTACTTTAAAGTTCATTTCAAAGATTTAAAATATATATTTGTAAAAACAAAATCACACTTTTTGATATTATATCAATTTTTATATTCTTTTAATTCACTTTTTATTATTTTGAACTTCATAATGTAGAGTTTAAGACTTTAATAAGATCGAAATAAAAGATAAAAGTTAACAAGCTAATTGTTTTAAAATATAATACGACTGTGTTTGTATTGTCATTGGATGAGTCTATAAATATATATATATATATATTAGATGTACATTGATTAGATAAGTCTAGTAATATACCATGGACAAATATAAAAAAAAAATATTATTAAGTCTATTGGTACATATTAGACGAGTCTGTTCATGTAATGATTAAAAGAGTATAACAAAAATTGTTAAATTAAACCTGCAATATAATTTAAACGACTTTGTCCATACATTAATTAGATTAGTATAACAAAAAAATTATACTAGTCATTCCATACATTGATTAGACAAGTATAAGAATATACTAATTATAGGGGTATAACAAAAAATATTAAACAAGTTTGTTGATGCACTAATTAGACAAGTCTACTAATAACAATATACGTTAGATGAATCTATCCATATAGTCACTAGACAACTATAGCAAAAAACATTAGATGAATTATTTTACACATTGATTAGACGAGTCTATGAATATAGATTAGACGAGATTGTTCATACACTAAGTAGACAAGTATAACAAAAAATATTAGACGAGTAATTTCATACATTGATTATATGAGTATAACAAAAATTATTAACAAGTCTAGGACTACATTAATTAAATAACTATAACAAAAATCATTAGACAAGCTTATCGATGTATTGGTTAGACGAGTCTAACAATACATATTAGATGAGTCATTCATATGTTGATTAGAAGACTCTAGTAATATACATTAGACAAGTATTTCCATACATAAATTAAACGAGTCTATTAATAAGCATTAAACAACTTCTTCCATTCACTGATTAGATAACTTTTGCAATACACATTGGACGAGTTTGTTCATACACTAATTATATGACTATAGAAAAAAACATTAGACTGGTTTACCAATACACATTAAATGAGTTTGATCATACATTGATTATACGAGTATAACAAAAAACATTAGATGGGTCATTCCATACATCGATCACATGAGACTAATAATACACATTAAACGAATCTAACCATTTACTGATTAGACGAGTCTTACAACACACATTAGACGAGTTTGTTCATACGCTAATTAGACGAGTCTAACAATATATATTAAACGAGTATGTTCATACACATATTAGACAAATATATTAATACACATTAGACGACTATATTCATTATTTGATTAGACGAATCTTGTAATATACATTAGACAAGTTTATCTATATACTGATTAGACGAGTCTAACAATATACATTACATGAGTATATTCACATATTGATTAGATGAATATAACAATACTATTAGACAAATTTATCAATGCATGAATTAGAAGAATATAACAATAAACATTAGACTAATATGTCCATTTACTAATTTGTATTTTTAGGAAGTCTACTCTACATATTCTTTATATTTTTAAAGAGTTTATTCTATTTTTTGCATATGTTTTATTTTTTGTATTTTTACAAAGTCTATTATATATTTTTACATATTAATTTTATAAACCTATAAATATTTTTCACATGAATTTTATTCAAAATTTAATTATAAATTTATATAAATTTATTATTTTTTCTCAACATTTAAATATATTTTAGTAAAAACAGAAATAAACATCGAAGCTTCCGTTACCATAGGTTTAAAACTATTTAAATTTTAAAACATTTGCACTATAAGTGTTACTTTTAAATAATAAACTTATAGTGCAAAGCAAAAGTAAGAAAATATGAAAAATAAAACTGAGAAAAATGATATCTTTATTAATAATATATATATATATATATATATAATTAAATAAAATTCAAAAGAATAAAATTGGAACATTTTTAACATGCAAGACTGTGTGGCATATTCACTTTTATTTCTCAGTTGGGTTTAGTTTAATGTTGAAGCGAAAGGAGACAATCAAGACCAAGTAAATGTCATTGCATGTCTCAAAACAATTTAGTTCCATGCGTTTGTCTAATCACTATTGCGAGTTGCTCAAACATTGCAGTGACACAAAGAAGGTTCACTGCAACATAATCAAGGCCTTCCGAAATCCAGAAACATTTCTGCTAAACAACTTAGTCAATGCCTATGCTAAGAATGGAAACATCATTTATGCCCGCCTGGTGTTCGATCAAATGCCTCAACGGAATCTATACTCTTGGAACACACTTCTCTCCACCTATTCAAAACTGGGTCGTCTTCCTGAGATGAAACGCGTGTTTGATGCAATGCCAAACCGAGATATGGTGTCGTGGAATTCCCTTATTTCCGGCTATGCTGGTCGTGGTTTCCTTGGTCAATCCGTGAAGGCTTATAACATGATGTTATATGATGGGTCGTTTAATTTGACACGGATTGCGTTATCCACTATGCTCATACTTGCCTCCAATCAGGATAATGTTCGTTTGGGTAGGCAGATTCATGGGCATGTGGTGAAATTTGGTTTCCAGTCGTATGTTTTTGTTGGGAGTCCTTTAGTGGATATGTACTCCAAAACGGGGCTTATATTTTGTGCAAGACAGGTTTTTGATGAGATGCCCCAGAAGAATGTGGTTATGTATAATACACTTATTGCAGGGCTTATGCGATGTGGTAGAATTGAAGATTCAAGGCAGTTGTTTTATGAAATGCGGGAAAAGGATTCTATTTCCTGGACAGCAATGATTGCGGGATTTACTCAGAATGGCTTCGAAATTGAAGCTATTGATTTATTGAGAGAGATGAGATTAGAAAATCTTGAGATGGATCAGTACACTTTTGGAAGCGTGTTAACTGCTTGTGGTGGTGTTGCGGCTTTGCAAGAAGGCAAGCAAGTTCATGCTTACATAATTAGGACGGATTACCAGGATAATATATTTGTTGGTAGCGCTCTAGTTGACATGTATTGCAAGTGTAAGAGTATAAAATCAGCAGAATCATTTTTTAGGAAGATGACTTGCAAGAATGTTGTATCTTGGACTGCCATGCTGGTGGGTTATGGGCAGAATGGTTACTGTGAAGAAGCTGTTAAAATATTTTGTGATATGCAAAAATATGGGATTGAACCAGATGATTTCACCCTTGGGAGTGTAATTAGCTCATGTGCAAACCTTGCTAGCCTAGAAGAGGGAGCTCAGTTTCATGGCAAAGCTCTGGTTTCTGGATTAATTTCTTTTATCACTGTTTCCAATGCTCTAGTTACATTATATGGTAAATGTGGAAGCATTGAAGACTCTCATAGACTTTTTAGTGAAATGATCTTCCTGGATGAAGTCTCATGGACTGCACTTGTTTCTGGATATGCACAATTTGGTAAAGCCAATGAAACGATAAGGTTGTTTGAAAGCATGTTAGCTCATGGTTTCAAACCCGACAAGGTTACTTTTATTGGGGTTCTTTCAGCTTGCAGCAGAGCAGGACTAGTAGAGAAAGGAAATCAGATATTTGAGTCAATGATTAAGGAACATAGGATTATACCAATTCACGATCACTACACATGCATGATTGACCTCTTCAGTCGTGCTGGGAGGTTAGAAGAGGCAAGGAATTTTATAAATAAGATGCCTTTCGGCCCTGACGCAATTGGTTGGGCATCCCTGTTAAGTGCTTGTAGATTCTATAAAAACATGGAAATTGGTAAGTGGGCTGCTGAATCTCTAATAAAATTAGAACCACATAACACTGCTAGTTACATCTTACTTTCGAGCATCTATGCTGCTAAAGGAAAATGGGAAGAAGTTTCCATATTAAGAAAAGGAATGAGAGATAAGGGTCTGAGAAAAGAACCAGGATGTAGCTGGATCAAATATAAGAACCAAGTACACATTTTTTCCGCTGATGATCGGTCAAACCCTTTTTCTGATCAGATATATTCTGAGCTTGAAAAATTGAACTATAAAATGGTACAAGAGGGATATGTGCCTGATATGAATTCTGTTTTGCATGATGTTGAGGATACAGAGAAAATAAAGATGCTTAATCACCATAGTGAAAAGCTTGCAATTGCTTTTGGGTTAATATTTATTCCTCCTGGTTTGCCCATTCGAGTAGTTAAAAATTTAAGGGTTTGTGGGGATTGCCACAATGCAACTAAGTATATATCTAAGATCACCCAAAGGGAGATTCTTGTTAGAGATGCTGCCCGATTCCACTTGTTTAAAGATGGAACGTGTTCATGCGGAGACTTTTGGTGACAGGCCCAGTTGTTATATTCTCTGAAATATAAAGCAATTTCAAAAGTGACTACTAATTGCAGGGTTCTTCAGTATGAAGATACCTATGATACCTCTTTATTCAGAAGGCGAGTATCATTACCGCGTGTGCAATGCAGTTGTGCAGTTGTATGGACTTGAACGAAATTACAGAATATGGTGACCATTCCTGTTGACTTACCATCATTTTTGTCTTAATTTGAGAGAGGAACATTCTTATAGGCTGATTAATGTTTGACAACGTTTTGACGTATTTTGACGTAGGCGCATCTTCCATCATAGCTGTTGAAAATTTTCACTATCCCCTGTAAATCAGTGTTATGTGGGCAGTATTTGTGGGACAGTTTTGTCAATTTGAACCTTTTATTTGGTTATAATGGTGGCAACAAGGTTAGAAGCTATGAGTAACAAATACAATTAGTGGAGGAGAAGGTAATGGAAATGTTTCTTAGGACCGGGTAATACTGAATAAAGAGATTTCCTCATACGCTGAATCTGATTTTTTTCATCCACTTCCTTCATTCATTTGGATTCCACAACTTATACACATTACACTATGACCTCATGCGTACTGCCCAAGTCCTTCAATCCAATCCTTGAAACTTACAATTTAGACAGCTATCATATCATTTCAAATGCTTTTCGTATCAAGTTTCTGCTGAATCTTTAGCCTCTTAAAGGAGTGGGTACATTTTTTCTTACTTCAGCTTTCAGAGTATTTAAAATTTTGGATTCTGGATAAGTTTGTAAAAATGATGTGAAATCTGAGATCTGTATTACTCATAATTGTTCTTCATGAATGAGGTGAGAGACTTTGATAGAGTCAATTGTTTGTTTTAAGTTATTGTCATTATTTACGTCATGAATCATTAATTTATCTTTTTCTTCTGTCTGTAATTCAAGACACTGTTAATCATAATGAATTATTCTCTCATTTTTACCTAGTGGATGAAGGCATTCAGTCACTGAAAATTGAAAGTTAATTTTATGTTCTCTTGTTTTAGTTAATGTTGCTGGTTATAACAATAATTATGTGATTTTCATCCTCCCTGGTTTAATATCATGACAATTATTATATATATATATATATATATATATATATATATATATATATATATATATATATATGAGAGATTTCACATTGTCTAACATATGACTAAAATAAAGTATATAATGAGCATAAGTATCACCTTTTAAGTTATATTTCCAGGTTTGAATTAGATTTAAATCAACTTTATTAATGATATCAAAGTATGTTAAGGTGAGATTTATTAGATTTCTTATGTCATCCGCAGTTAGATGAATGTATAATCACCTATCTTTAATATAAGGGGTAGGGGTATGTTTGATGAGGATTATTCTTGGTTTCAATGAATTGTGGATCTAATTGAGGTTCGAAAGTCACTCATGATTCAATAATAATATATGAACAAATATGAGATTTACAGAATAATATTATTACGGATTGACCTTAACCCTCGAAGAATTAGGAAATACAAATTCTGACTTATAAAAGTGATAATAGACGGAAAAATACATAATAAAAATAGGTGTCACAGTTATTAAAATGGTTTAGGGAAGAATCCTAGCAAAGAATGCCTCTCACTTCAAATAATAACTAAAACATTCTCTTATTCCCTTCCTTCATAAAATTGTTTATACCCTTTTTTACATAATAAAAAAAGCAACATAAACAAATTTTTAAGTCTTTTATTTAAAGTCTAACAATTGAGTCTTCTGCTTTCATTCCAAACAAATAATACATGTGAGTAACACCTTCACATGTTGGGCCTCATCATGTAGTTGCACCTCTATTAAATTAACTACCATCTTTGCAAAGTTTGTTGAGCTAATTTAGTTCTTACTCTTGTCATGGGCTTTCCTAAGCCTTGTATTGAATCTTGCATTTTTCTTTGATCTTGAGTATAGACTTCATGATTGTTAAGGGTTTCAGCATCATTAATGATGTCCACATTAATGTTAGAGATACAACGACTAGTAATGATAAACGTAAAGTATTTTCAAGCAAGATTTAATGACGACCATATGCGGATATCTAGTTCTATGCTTGAAATATATAGTTCTCCATGTGATGAGTTTGTTGAAAATTCTATATTTTCTAGAAATATGATTAAAATAAAGTACACTTGTAAACATCATTTTATAATATGATTTCATAAGGATGAGTTGGTTAAAACTTGGAACAAAGTGAAGAAGAATGAGAAGCATCAAGTTGCTTAAAGATAGGAGAAGGGAAGACGATGTTAGCTAAAAAAATTGATCAAAAAACCACACCTTTTCTCTAACATAGAAAGGTGTCCCTAACACTCATTTGTTGATGGGGTCATGGCTACTCTCTAAATCTCAAAGTGACGTCATTTTTTGCCAAGTATTTCTCATGCCACTCCAACAAATGACGTTGTGTTGGTTCAAGCATCTGCTTGCATACTTCATTTATTAACTTGACACACAATTCATGACTAGTTGATAAGTTCATAGATGATAATAATCTTATCACATTTAAATAAATAAAAATTAATGGTTGTAGAGTAGAATTTATTTTTATTGTAATTTCATTTATTTTCATCGAATTTCTTTCACTTGTAAAATAGTATAAATAGTAATTTTGTTTTTTTTTTTTTTGTATTTCAGCCTATCAAGCTCAAAAAAGCTAAGAGGTGCAACATTTTGAAGACAAGCTAACAAGAAGCACATGGAAACCAATCAACACCCAATTTAAGACCATGAAACATTGAATTGAATTGAATTTTGTATGATTAAATGAGAAACTTGTAACAAACTTTATACTCCATTACTAGTTAAATTGTTAATTTCCTTGATAAATTCATTTTCATAGCTAATTTTTTTTTTCATTGGTAGTGGTGTTTTTCCGCTGTCAGTCCATTCCTAATTCAATTTTTAGTTTTTATTTTTTAATTCTAGGTTGGTTTGATCAACGAACAATAGTTTAAACCTATGTTGAAATATTATATAACACGATGTTCTTCAGTGATTTAGGTTGTCTCTGGTGTGTCTATTTTTTTTTTTTTTTTTTTTTTTTTTGAATCGTGTGATCATCTATACTTTTTGTAGTTTTCAGTTGCTAATTATTTCAATATATATGTTGCAAAGGTACATAGTAATTTTGCAATCACATATTGAAGGAGTTATTTTCAACAAAAGTCTTAGTTAATTCTTAGTTTGATTTTATCTGTAGCTTGAATTGTTTGATTGACTTTAAATGTTCATACTATGTGTTGAATCATATATTCATGTTGTGCTTAAATTTATAACTCAAAATCAAGTAGAAGAAATTAAAGTCAAATTGTCAAGGGTTACGTGTATTTGCAAAAGAAAAATGGATAAACAATCAAAAGAAGAAAAGTTAGAAATATATGTTTTAAACTTAGATACAATAGTAATTGTTGATTATCTTTTCTATGACAAATTAATTCTAACTTTATGGTAGTTTTAATATATATATATATATATATATATATATATATATATATATATATATATATATATATATATATATATATATTTTCTATAGGTAGCTTTGAATTAAATGATATCTTTTGCATTTTTAAGTGATTTCTAGTAGTAATTATATTTCCATATGGTTAAACATTGAATTAAGTGATTAGTAGTAATTATAGGTAGCTTTGAATTAAGTAATTATATTTTCTATAGGTAGATTACTCTCGTCATTTTAAAATGTTTTTTTATCTTTATTTAAATTATAGTTTTGTCTTGTATATTTACTATTTTGGTTAAACTTTGTTTCTTGTTACGATACTTCTAGTCTATCTTATCTTAAAAAAAACTGTATGTTTTGTCTTCTTTCTTTGTCTTTCTCTTCTTTCTTATCCTAAGTGTTTTGGTTCAATTATTTTTCTATTATTTGAAGCATACAATCAAATATTGTACTTTGGGATAATAACATTTCTTTGAACACTCCTCTAATTATATATGATACTAAATGTTTAGATTTAATATTCTTGATATATAATTAGGATAATGCAATTGCTTCTCTTAAATTTAATCCCCAATTTTAATTTGAATTGAATATATTGGATCAATTTTAACTAACAAATTAAAATTAAGACATTTAGAAACTCAAATAAATTTTGTTTTGCAATTGCTGATAAAATTATAAATTAATAATTAACATGAATTAAGGAAAAAAACTAAAGAATTATTATTTTATATAAACTTAATTGTAGATATTAAAAATAAAAATAAAAATATTACTTGCGAATACAAGCTAGATTAAACATTAGAAATTAAATATTTTCCTCGTATAAGTTCGTTTGATTTGCTTATGTGACAAAACATTCATTAGTTAATTAACCCGACTTATGCACATTTGCCAATTCTATAGTTAGAAAAGACATTAATTACTTTATATTTATTAATTAAAGAACTAATGGATTATTTTTTTTTAATTTCTTTATCCTTTCCTTTTTGTTTTTTTCCCATTTACGTTCATACCAAAAATGGGAAGGTAAGATAATACTGAGTAGAATGAATGTATCTTTTGCCATCAACGTGTTCCTCGTTGGCACTTTCGTACATCGCATTTATATATATATATATATATATATATATATATATATATATATATATATATATATATATATACATATATATTTTTA
>Ga0214542_1011547_pt1 | contig 12033 bp, 8 predicted proteins | sample CNSS1metaG_FD_160096 | JGI IMG/M metagenome (GOLD analysis project Ga0214542, IMG submission 160096) | Root nodule microbial communities from cowpea collected in UCLA plant growth center, Los Angeles, California, USA - CNSS1 | ecosystem: Host-associated > Plants > Roots > Nodule | place: USA...
TATATATATATATATATATATAGATAGAGATAGATAGATAGATAAATTAACAGATGGAAAGTGAAAACAAAATAATAAGGTCGTTGCAATAATAAAAAAGAAAAGTCGAATGGTTTGGCGGCTAATTTCTTTTTATGGTTTTGCTAAAAATTGTCATCAGAACATGGTTAAGAAATCTCTCAATAAAAATTTGTAGAAGATCTAACAGTTTCCGTTTTAGAAAGACTCCTTTGAGATGTGGTGCAATATTATAGGTTTGTAAGAAGAGGAGTACTAACATTATCTTAAACATATATCTCTTTTAACAAGTGATGCATTATTGTTTAAGAATTTATCAAAAACTAAAACAAAATAGCAAACTAAAGTTGTATTTTTTCAATAAACTTCATCTAATAACAGAGAGTGGTTTGGAGAATTTGTTAAAGGTGTGAATTTTGAAATAAATCCTGAAAATGTAGTGGAGAGGAGCACTTGTTTTTGAACTTTCAAATGCTGAAAGAAAATTGTGATGTCATACACTAACCTTTCACAGGATGGTTTTCTGTCATGAGTCATTACACTATGGATAAAGATATTATGGAAGGAATGCAACAATTGAGGTTTTGACTTTTTGGTGAGGTGCAATAGCTTTGTATAAATGTCAATAAGAAAATTTATAAAAGCATACATGACTATAATAAGGGACTACACAGAATTACACTTGGACCACAGTGCAATTATAGAGAAATTATTGTGTAGACAAGAATTATTTAATCTGACTAATCTTTATGTGACATGTAATTATATTTTGTAGTTTGTAGAAAGAATGTGTGACATGATGATTGGTTGGATTACATGAACTTGGATCATGTAATAATATCTTGCAGTTGTAGCATGTATTGAGTGATGATAATAGAATGGATGTTAATGTTTGGTTGTTGGGAAATATGCAGAAAAAGCAGGTTTAGGTGTTGGTGGTGTAATTGGTGGTTCTGTGGCATGTGCATGGCAGCTTTGCAGGTGCCAAAGAAGCATGTAGTTTGTTATCTGTGCTTTCTGCAGTCTCTTTTAGGTGGAACTTGCTTGGTGGCTTAGGTAAGTGATCTGGAATCTGATTCTATGGAGCCTCTGCCTGTAATTAATCAATCATGGAATGAACCAACACTGGACTCTGCTTTGGGAATTGGGATGACCCTACCAACTCTTTTTTAAGGCTGTCTCTAACTGTTCTTTTTTTATTTCATCTGTACCAAAATAAAAATCATGACTCAGATGAAAGTAACAAACAAGCATTTGATCACACCAAGCGTGTGGGGTCAAGAAATATTGGCACAGTATTTAAAGAACTGTTTTGCAATTGCAAACATAATGTTTGGTCATGTTTCAAGCATCTTTATTTAATCTGCTCTTTGTATGAAGGGTGCTGCATTCTTTGGCTGCTAATTTTTTTAGAGCCATGTTCATGGTTTACAGAGTTTGTTCTTACCTAGTTTTCAACCAGCTTTACAAATTTATAAAGTCATAAAGGTACATTTACCTGCTTGGGGGTTTTCTTTCCATCACAGGTGAAACATGGCAGAATAATTATACTGTTCTTTTCGCCTTTTGTGCAATTGAACGGACAAGTGATACTCCCCGATCCATACTCTACCATCTGCATGTTCCTGTCACCTGTAACTTCAGTTTCCCTGCAAAGGATGATGTCAACACTCCAAAATGCCCTTAGATTGAATCATTTGCTATATAAAAACTGTTACCTATTCTGTGATAGCCATGTGATTTTGGTACATTTTTATGAGTTGTAAACTATAAATACTTGACTACTCAACACATTGATCATTTGTTACAGTATTGTTTCAGTTTAATCACTAGGATTTTTTTCATTTTAACCAATAATCTCGTGTCCTCCTAAATACACAAACGTAAAAATACTCAAAAGGGAAAAACTTTATCCTTCACATTTGTCCTACTCAACTCGAACAAAATTGTTTCTAGTGGAGGATATTTACAATCTTTACCCTAAAAAAACTGCCTTAAGTTTATGTTGCTGCTAGCTGTATATTTTCGGTTTGACTATGTATGTCATGTCTTAGCCTTGGACTACATTATTGTAATACTATTTTTTTCACCTATTATTTTACCATTTCTCTGTACTCATACTAGATAGTGCAACTGTAAGAGAAGACTCTCAAATCAGATTCAGACGCAAATGATTGGATGAGTAACAGTGTTCCATCCAATCATTCCGCTAATAATTTATTTAATATATCAGTATTACCTAAAAATGAACTAGATCGAAACTTGGTGAGATTAAGCTTTATGCTGGAAACAACTCATGATTGTGATCCCAACAAAGCCTGCCCTTTGATATTTGTGTCTTACGAAAGCGTGTGCTTTTCCATGTGATTAATGTGAAATAACAACAAAAAGTTATGAAGAATCTTGTGATAGTCTTCTCATTACACCCGTTAATCCACTTGCCTTTCTTCAATCTCATAATTCTTTTCTGATTCTGTAGTGTTAGTTTTCTGGAATCAATTAACCACCTGGTAAAAATAGTTTGTCCTGAACAAATAACATGATTCTGGAGAAGAATGAAGAGATTGTTCCCCAACAGAACACAAGCAAGAAAAATCTAATTATGCTGCTTAGGTCCCAAAGTCAAACAAACAAACTATAGTTTATCAGCAAAACAACACATGAACAAAATAAACTGTAGATGAGGGGTAGGAACTTAAAATTATGAGTTATAACAAGCACCAGAAAGTATACACGATAACCAATTACTGCTACATACCCGTTTTATGCAATACTTCTTTGGTCTTCAATTGCCTCAGAACTTGCTCAAGAGCACGACATCATAAGGAGACTGATCAAAGGAAAAGAAGGTTGTGTATGTATGTAGGAGTGGAAGAAAATAGTGTCTGCTTTTGGTTGGTTGCTGAGGGGAATGAAGCCTGGTCCGAAATCACCCAGAAGAGTTACGTCTGAGACTACTTACATGAATGATCTCGAACCAGACGACATTCCCCTCAACTTTTTTATGTATTTATGGCAGACAGGGAAAGTGTGGGAGGTAGGGAAGAGAAAAAAGAGAATATGAGAGAGAGACAGATGACTAAAGTTTTTGATATGGCCATGCATTATTTTTTCATGGGGTCCTTATTATATACGTAAGTTTCAGAACAGATTCTTGTTTCTTCTTCTCTCATTTGGCCGTTGAGGAGATTCTTTCTTTGCTCACATGATTTGAAGTCCACTTTCTACACTACCCCTAACTTGCTTTTCACACGTAGGATTTTCGTTTAATAACAGGAAGCTGTTTCCATCAAGAATCCTCCATTCATATAAAATATGGTTTTTTTGTTTCACAAGTTAACATTTTTCGTCTGCAATCAAGTTGTTTGATTAATCCATCTACTTTGGAATTTGCATTATCAAATGACACCCAGTTAAAATTGTGTGTGATGTTATTAGAAGGCTAAAAACTCGACCACATAGTTAAAGCAAACGACACCCTTTTCACCTACTTAGCTAGGTACTGAGTCTAACAAAACTAGTACTGAAACTGGAGGCACATTATACCCTTATGGGTGTTACAATCAAAGTTTTGATATTCTTATATTTTTTATTCTTTTGAAGGTTTTGACCTTGAGTTTATACTCTGCTCTCAAGTAAAGGATTTCCCTTTTGCTTGCCACTAGGGTAAAGAGAAGATAGTGATGGACTTCGATGGGGATCCATCACACTGCAGCAATATGCCAAACTTGAATAACAAGTTTAATAAGAAAAAGTCGTTTAAAGGTATAATAAGCATATATGTACAAAGACATGAGAGAGAGAGAGAGAGAGAGTAGATTTTGTAGCGAAGAAAAGAGGAACATAAAAGTCGCAAAGATTTGTATTAATGTTGCCTTTTGTTCCAACTACTTTGTGACATTGCATCAGACCCTCAAGTATTGTGCCTTCTTAGAATGTAATAGTGTACCAATATGTGACAATAGGTATCAGCATTCATAAATGCGATATTTAGTGTGTTTATATAATATTATATATTATTACTGTTAATGTTAATATGCATAAACAAACAAAAATCGAGTTCCTGCATTCCAATAAAGTAGACATAAAAATATTGTACTAGTTTTTCAAACACTGGCCTAAATTTTTTACTGCCAACAGTCACCTGAGATCAGTCCAAATCTGACATTTACAAATTTTCATTTAGGGTACATTTTCTTCAAATGTTAAACACCAATTCTCAACACATGATTGTTCCTTTCGGCCAGTGTTCAAACTTCAGAACTCGGCAATCTCCATTTTATGTCTTCATAATTAGAACTTAGAAACATATAATAAGTGATTTAAATTTGAGATGAAACTGAAATAAAACCAAACTTGAATATTTAAAATTTTTTTACCTAGACTTTTAGGTAGACGCGCCTTGGACACATCCCACATACAAATGAGAAATTGTATCAGATAAGAGAATTTGGCAAAGTTTGAAACATGTGTGATCCAGCTAAGTGAAGTTAGTACACCATATATTCCTGTGGACACGAGTCTTCCCAATGGATTTTTCCCCCATCAAGTTCATTATCGAAACAAAGGTCACTGAATATGCTAAAGACGTTTCTCTAATACGACCAAAACAGTGTCTGGCCCGGAAATCTCCACAATGTGAAGGAAAACACATACATGAATAAAGTTTAAACAGGAGAAGCTCTTAAATTAAGACAAGATTTAAATTCAGTATCTGATTTGTTCTTGTGATATTTGTTTGAAGTCTACCTCAACTAGATATAAGACCGTCTCATAGTATAAAAAATTGGTACAAATCTCTCATTTTAGATACTAGTTTTGTAAGATTAAATTAAATTTAAAGTTTACTTCTTAATAGTATTTTGTGTTGTGGGTATCATTGTTCTCAAAAATTGAACTTATGATGACATACTCAAAAAATAAGGCTATCTACTGGGAAGTATGAGAATGTGCATTAGATGTGTATATTGTTAAAGATGTTGATGTAGTCAATTACTGAAGATATTAACACTTGAATTTTGTCCATATTTTAAGTCAAAATGAGCTTTTGGGGGGCCAGCAAATGTCCGAAAATGCTGGCAGAATAAAGTTTCCTTGATATAACTTCCAAGAGCTAATAGATAAATCTAACACCAAACAAGCCCAACAGAAAAAGGTGGATGAAATCATTACTCATACGCAAATTTATAAAGAAACCATTCCCTAAATGACCAACGAGTCAAAATGCCTCTTCATTCCACATTTCCAAGTTTCTTCAACCAGAAAAAAGGTCTCAGATTTTAAAATTCTGCCAGAGGGGACAATAATTGAGACACTCCTCCAAGAGAAATTTAACTGGTGGAAAAACCCTTTAGGGATATATTTTTCCTCTTTGTTTTAGACTATCCTACTGTGTGGCGGCTTACGTTATTACATTGACCTTCTACCTATAGAAATGCGTATCATCAATCACTTCAACGTGTTAAATCTTTTACTTTTTCCTTTGGTTTTTTTTTTTCTTTAGTTTTTGGTTGGTTTATCTAAAAGCTTTTCCCGGAAAAAGTAAACACGTCATTATACAGTTGTTCTAAGCTTCGGTGATTATATTATGTGGTTATTAATGTTGTCGTGAATTTTCCCCATGGTCAACAAAGTTTAGCGCCATCATTACGTTTGCAAATTCAGTTTCTTCAATGGCACAGTCAGATCAGAATTGTGTTCACTTCATATGCTTTTCTCTCTTGTCAAAACTTGTATCCAATAGTTTTTAGGTAACGTTCTTTTACAAGCCATCCTCCAAACGCAACTGGGAGTTTATCATATTAATTTTTTTTGCACTTTCTAAGTGCATGCAAATGTACAATACAACTCAAATCTTGGTGTATATATATATACACACGGTATGAAGACAATTTAATCATATATAACATTGTTAAAGAACAAATTAGGTGATTATTTTTCTTGATCGCGTGTTAAGGTAGTATTGTACATTTGATGAAACCTCAGGCATATAAGCTAATTAAAATTATAAACAGGTTAATATATGCATTGTTTATGTATTTATTATCTTATCTAACTCAGGCATCACACATATTTCTAGCATATTTTTCCTCTTATCACTCTTGATTAAACTTTTTTCTTTTTATACGTAGTTACGTTCAAATTGTAAGGTCCACTTTTTCTACCCAAATTTAAAAAGGGTTGTCCCCATGTGAGTTGGTCCTAAGGGCTGGCCCAAAGGGAAAAACAGACCTTAAGTCTGCCCTAACCCTAACCCTCTTACTCACTTTTAGAATCTGCCCCTTTGTTCTAAGAACTGCAGTCGTTACTCTGCTAGGGTTTGGAATCGTCATCACTTAGCAAGCTCAGCCTCATTCTTCCATTCCGCGTAAGTCTCTCCCAACTCAAGCTCTATGTTCATTTTGTCTCTCCCTTATGTTCTCAGTTAGAGCTTTCTAATGAGCTCGTTTTGGAACTTGTCCCACTGTTTTTCAGTTCGCGAAGTTGTTCCTTAAGCTATTGTCCTTCACTGTTCGAGTATCAAAGCCTTAGTTAACGTTTTCCAGGTACGGGGAAGTTAGGGCTTACTGTTTTATTTCGTGTTCTTATATGCTTGGTCTTGTTTCGTGAGTTGAATGTTGGGTGCCATTATAATCTGTGTGGGAGCTGTTAAAAACATGTTTTGGTCTGTTTGGATGCATCTGCTTGCGTGAATAGGGACGAGTTTTGGTTGTCTCGCCCAAGCGAGTACATCTCGCCTAGGCGAGATTAGTAGTAATTCCATGGCCCCTATTAGTGCGTAATTCCTTGAAATTCCTAGGTGGGGTTTTTCAGGGTTGTGCTTCAGTGGTTGGGACGTAATTCAATGGCCCCTGTTAGTGGGTGTCCATGGTGGTGCCCCCTCTGTATAACTAGGTAAGGATTCAAGGTAAGGTTGCATCCTGACACTCTAAGGAGTCAGTTAGTCTCACCTAGAGTGGACTGACTCCTGTGGTGAGAGTAGTAGGAGGCCTGAAATTCATTAAGGGCTAACCTTGTGGTGAGGGAAATTGATTCATTGTAACACCTGTAACACATAGCTCGAGGGTGAGCAGCTCGGGGGTGAGCAGAGGTATCCACCACAAGTGCAAGCATCCGCTGAATCCGACCAGGTTATATGTATCCGGATGAGTCGAGTCGCGTCTTAGTGTATTGCTTGAGAAGTCATAATATGCTTGGTTGATATGTGTATATGGAGTGGTGAATATGTATTTGATCGTGTGGATGAAAACTTTTATGCTCTAGCTTACCCTACTTTTATTGTTGTGTGTTCTATTGTGTGGTACTCTCTTTTGCGATGATCATCAACTTGTTGGTGTGAGCAGATGCGAGGAACACCCGTGTACAACAAGGAGGTGATGGTTCCATCGCATAGTTCGCTTGGACTGGACTTTAGTTCTTTGTGCTTTTCTTTAGGGCTTTGGCCCATGTATTACGACATGCTTTAATGCTCTATCTGTATCTGTGAGACTCTTCAATTGGTTTTCTTTCGGCATCGTGGTGTGCCTAGCTTTGTAGGGGTGGTGTTAAGTACCCCAAGACTGCGCTGTTGTACTTTTGTGTGTGGCGTTTCTTTTAATTACGTTTATAAATTAAATGGGATGTTACATTTATGGTATCAGAGCAGTTTGTCCTTAGGATGACCTGAGGTTGTGGGTTTGTCGTGCCTTGCGGGCGTAAGTAGTCATGTCTAGTCGAGTTTGTCAGTGAAACCAAAAGTTTTAGGAACAGAAAACGTCTTGATAGAGTAATGAGGGTGCACACTCATGACTAGATTAAAGGTTGTTTTCCTTTCTTAATTCTAATGGTTCGGGGAAAAAGGGGTGACAGAAAAAAAGGGGTTTGTTGTCTATAAGTGATAGACTGTTGCTTGGTATGATCTAGTTTGTCTTGCTGCGCCTCTGTGCTCTGTGTCTGATGTTTATAGAAATGAGGGAATGCAGATCCAATGTCAACTTGGCCTGCTTTCCTTTACAAGTGTTGGATGAGGTCTCTAAGACAACTTCTTGTCTCAGAGATAGGAAGTTGATGTGTGATGTATACCGTTGAGCAAGGAAAGCTAAGTTTGGGTTAATACTTTGAGAAAAGATGTTGGAGTTTAGCAACGATTGTACTAAGGGAGCTTCAAGGACAAGTTTGGGATCAAGTACCGCAAGTTTTCCAAAATGAGTTGAATCTAGAGGTTAAAACATATGGGAGATATCAGTGTATGCAAGTGTAACAATGTTTGAGGAAAATCAATCTGGTTCTACATTCCGGCAATACTAGAATTCAGAGTTCTACAGATACATGTGATGTTAAGAGAAGTGTCATTAGATATGCTTGTATGGCCATATCTAGTGTTTTCTTGGATCGGTGGAAGAGAAGCAATTGACAATATCCTGGGTTGTAGAAAATAATGAAATTGCTTGGCATCGAGCAAACTGAGAAAGATAAAGACCATGGGGGTGTAAAGAGACAACAAACCTCTAGTTGGAGGCTAAGATGGAGTAGAGCTTATGGATCAGTCAAGTGAGATGATGTTTCCTAAGTAAAGGGGAAAATGATATGTGGATAAAAAATGAAGTGGCACAAAGGTTTCGTACTAGGTTGGATAGTCAGAAGGAGATGATTGGTCTTTGGAGTTGATAGAAGGATGTTTCAAGGAAAAGTAGTTCATATGAGCAGAACAATTGACCTTGGGCTGAGACTAAGAAACCTAAGTGTTGGATCTTGTAGGAATGGCAAGAGCTAGTGGGGGCAAAATACACTAAAGAATGAAAGGAGAAGAAAAGTCTAAAGAAATTGAAATGGTGTATACGATAGTTGGTGCTGGAATGATTAGCATAAATGATCAAATTCGAGGATACAAGGTATAAAAAGTGGTGCTTGGGATGTGGGTTTGATTTTGTTTGAGATCGTATACCTCTTAGTGTCGGCCATATAGTAGAGGAGTCATGGGTGCCTACAAGAGGGAGTTGGGGTTGAGATAGTGGTTAGCTACAATGACGATCAAGTGAAGTTTACTTGGATGTGTTTCATGTTTCATGGTGACCAAAGGATTTAAATTCAAAGCAAATTTGAATTGTTTCCTTTGCAAGGTTGGGACATAATCTCGAGGGTGAATTGGTTGTTTTCCTAATCTCATTCTTAGGAGATGTGATCCCCAATGAAGTAGTATCCTTTGATTTAAAGAGACAAGTCAGTAGTGGTGTAACAAGTGTGGATCAAGTTGAAAGATGGGGGCATGGTGTCATGTGAATCAGAGTTATACGACGAAGGCAAGCGAAAAATAGATGCAATGAATCTCAGTGGTAGAAGAGTTATAGATTTATTCTGAAGTAAATATTAGAATTTTCGCTTTAGAATGGTGAAGTCCCCTTTTGCTTTTGGGTCTGAAGTCGAACTTGTGCTGATAGTTTCTAATTTGAGGCTTTATGCTGGGATTGCGAAGTAAGAGAAACAAACGAAAGAGTTGATGGAGACATAGAGTCATACACTCAGTATAATCACTAGGATGACTGCAAGTTTGGTGAATCTTTGAAAAGAAGTTGTGGTGTGTCAAGCCGTTCAAGGAGAGTATTGACTAAGGTTGGAGTGACTAATAAGGAATTTGGTTTTAAAAGGATAGATACATTGTTGAGAAATTGGAATGCTAAGGCTATCAAAAGAAGAGTTTAAAGGATTCTTCAAGTTTTATAACGGTCTCGAGGAAGGTTTCTCAACGGCGATTGCTTCCTTGTCATGGCGGACATGAAAGGATCGTTATTTTGAAAAAACAAACAAGTGACCTTATGTATGGATCAGAGTAGCGCAGCAGAGTGGTGGCAGGTGATGCTTAAAAATGGCAAGAGGTACGTGAGAAGAACTATCTTACTCATGACCTAGTGATTACCACGAAGACCAGTTCTTTAAAAACACCAAAGGTTGTGTTCTTGTGTGTATCGGGTAAAAGTGTACAATGATCATTCAGAGTTGGAAATGTGGGATTGCATAAAGGAAGTTGGACCAAGGAAATGAGGGGTGGTTGAATTATGTTTTCAAGTTAGGGTACCAACCTAGAAGTAGGGAAGTAAGAGTCGGTGTTCATTTCTAGGAGAGAATTCAAGATTTAGACTCTGGCAAGGTAAGAGTAAGAGTTTGTGGAGAAGTTAATGTCCAAGTTGGGAGGAGAAGAGGTGAAGAGATTTCAGTGGTCAAGTCATTCGACTAGTACGAAGGAATTTCTCAAAAGAGGTTAGGGGAAAAGACAAATCAGGCAATCTTAGTTGGAGGTGTATTGTAAAGCTGATTGGTACAGATCAAACTAGAGACTTGAAGTCAGGGAGAGTTATGGTTCTGAGGTTTCTGTAAAATGATGATTTCAGGTTAGGGGATTAAATGTGAAGGTAGGACGCCAAAACGATATGGTGAAGGAAACCGTTGAAGGTTTTAAATTGAAAATGGAATAACTCGGTAGGGAACTTTGTTGCCTTGGATGAAGCCAGCAAAGGAAGTAAGTGATGAGTTCAAATTTTTGCCCTCATTTAATATTTAAATTTGGGGATTTAATTGACTTTTCTGTGCTTAAAGATTGATTTAATTAGGATTTGTGATTATTGGATTTATTGAGTAAGTTTGGTAAAAGTGGCGTAAAAATTGATTTTAGTTGCATAAAATATTATTGGATATTCTAACGTTTGTTAATGCAGCTGGAATTTATTTTTGGTCAATAGTGTGATTTTAAAATATTCAAAGTTACAAAATAAGTCCAAATCAAGAAATTCTGAAAAAGAATAAATCAGGAGCTAAATGCACCCCCAGTTTTTACTTGCACACTCCTTTTAAAGTGGACCACAAAAACCTGTTCTACACCCCCAGTTTTCACTAAGTTGCACCCCTCCTACCACTTAAACTCCACTCAACCAGATCATGCCATGTGGCAATCCCCACTTCTTAAAATTAGCCAACCAAAGCAAGCCATGTGGCAACAATCCTTGCACTAACAAGCTGTCCAATGGAAGGCTGCCACGTCATCATCTTCATCTCCCAAAACCCTAACCCTAATTTTCTCCTCTCCTTCCATCACCATGGCAGCTGCCGCCACCATCCCCTCGTCGGCCACCACTGAAACTCGCCGGAAACAGCAGCAACCCCGCGTTGCACCTTCTCTGCACCACAGCAGCAACCAATCCGAACACCACCATCTTCTTCCATTCGCGCCGCCGTTTTCTACCACCATCGCAGCTCCGCGCACCACCACCACGAACCTGCATCTGCGCGAACCTTCTCCGCAGTGCCACCATCATCGCGACGCCATTTTCTTCTTCCCGCGAGCGTTCAGCCACTTCACGCGCAGCACACCTCCATCTTCTCGCGTAGAACAGCACCGCAACACCACCACAGGTCGCGCGCTTCACGCCATCTCCGTCAACCACCATGAGCACCGCAACTCCACCATTCACGTTCTCTGCACCTTGCGCATCGAGCTTCACACGCCACCATTGCAGCGCCGTCCATGCCACCATGAGCGAGAACGAACCATGGCAGCCACCGCACTCATCGGAAAACGGCAGCAGCTGCCGTCAGCCGCGCCGTCACGAGGGAGGGAGGAGGGTGTGAGAGTGAAACCCTAATTCTGGAGAGAGAATCTGCACTGTCACGTGTCAGCATCTGATAGGACAGTCAAACTGGTCAACTGGTCAACTCTGGTCAACTGGTCAAAGTCAGCAGTCAACTCTGGTCAAAACTGCAAATATGGTTAAATGAGAGGGGCAGAATTGGAAATTAGACAGGAATTAAGTTGCTAATTAATTAAATAAAAATAAAAGATTTTAGCAACTGACAGATAAAGCCCAAAGTCCAGTGGAAGCCTATATAAAGAGACTTAAGGGAGCAGAAGAGGGGGACACACAACTTACAGCTTAGACACTTAGAACTCTCTGGTTTTGGCAGATACCGTCTCCACCACATCTCTCATTCTTTCTTTTATTTTCTTTCTTTCATATCATCATGTATTCCATCAAAGCCATGGAGGGC
>Ga0214542_1011548_pt1 | contig 12032 bp, 1 predicted proteins | sample CNSS1metaG_FD_160096 | JGI IMG/M metagenome (GOLD analysis project Ga0214542, IMG submission 160096) | Root nodule microbial communities from cowpea collected in UCLA plant growth center, Los Angeles, California, USA - CNSS1 | ecosystem: Host-associated > Plants > Roots > Nodule | place: USA...
TGAAAATACCAATATTGATGCACACTCAAAAATCATTTATACCGATCCCTCGCGTATAAAATTCATAAGATTAGTTTCCTGAATATTGATTCCTCACATATTCAACAAACTATCCAGCATTACGATCAAGTGTTAAAAGCAATTGATATATTGAGATCTATTCCTAGCATCACAGTATATCAAGTATCATTGTTCAAATCAGATTTTCAGAAATACTTTCCAGTCAGATCTAAAAATCAAAATCAAAACATCTATTGATCAGATAGAAGTAAGCATTAAGAGTAGAACAATAATACCAATACTGAGTAAAACAGAAATGCTATATATAAATATCACCAGATTACATCCAAGTTCGAGTAGATTACATTCAATCCCACGGAAAGAGATTAGCCACTCATGGTAGCTATCAAAATCCTAAGAGCTAAAGAAGAAGAAGAAGAAAATGTGAACTCTGTAGCTCGTGGTCACAGCTCCAGCAATTCTGCAGTTTTTCTCCCCACCATTCCAAGCTGATTTCTCTTTCTGATGCACTCAGAATATATATCCACGAAGTCTCGCTCAAGCTACCAAAGTCTCGCTTGAGCGAGACAGCATTCTTCATCCTAAAGAAAGCCTCTCGCTTGGGCGAGATGTGCTGAAGCCAACATCTCGCTTAAGCGAGCAAGAGTACTTCAAGCTGAAGAAAGGATCTCGCTTAGGCGAGATTGGCAGCATCTGAACTCGCTTGGGCGAGTATGGCGGCAAGAGAGGGTCTCCACTGCACGAACTCTCGCTTAAGCGAGATTCTGCGTCGCTTAAGCGAGAATGGCGGTAGTGGCTTTGGCTTAGGCGAGAATGCTTTGGTTTTGAGCGAAGTTAACAGCATTCCTTCCCTATTTTCTCTATTTCTTACTTTCTCCTTCACTCTTCTTGAGTTCTCTTTAATCTTTCCTGAAAAACACACAAAATAGGATCAAATGATTTCTTTAAATCAAAACTTGGAAGCATGTGATTGAAACTTAGATTTAGGGAGAATCAATATGAAATGAACACAAATTTAAAGTATAAGTGCCAGAGTTTGTTATGAATCTTTACTAAATTTTGGCACTTATCACACATCTTCTCATTATAATTTATGTGAGATACCTATTCTTATATTTTTTTAAGATAAAAGGTTTCACAAAAAAAAATATGATACTACAATAGTGAAAAAATAATATTACTAATTTTCATTGTTTTATGACAAATGTTTTTCATCATAATATTTTCTTTTAGTAATGAATGGTTATAGAAAATAATTTTTCACTTAGGAATGTTAGTGTGAATAAGTGGACATTAATTCACTTTATGTAATGTAATTTGTGAAATGCAACATCAAAAGAAAATGTACATGTGGTATATGTAAGAAGAGTACCATTGAACTTATCATGGTTTAGGATTTTCTCTTAAATCCTTCAAATTTCTTAAGATAACATATTTTATTTCATCTATTCTAAACCAACCTACCATTTTATGATTTATTACAATAGTAGTTTTTTGCAAACATACCCATTTTTAATAATTTCACTTTTGCATCAATCCACCACTAGATAAAGAAAATAGTTTCATAACAAACCTTTCAAAAATACTTATATATAGTCACTCTCATACTTTCATTGTAAGAAACCCTAGACACCAAATATTCAACACTTTTCCTCCAAAACAAAACAACAAAAACAATACAAACAACCATTGTCTCATCTTGCACCCTATCTCTAAAACATAATCACCATCAAGTAACATCAAGTAACATGTATATAAAATACTCTTCCTACACTTTCATTTTCAACTACAACCGATACAAAATAAGTTGTCACATCATAAAATGCTCCACCCTACATTCATACAACCACCAAATCACTCTTGTTTCCCTACCACGTTAAAATGGGACAAGGATTCATTTCTCATATTTTATAGTTTAAATAAATAATGTATATTAAATTTCCATATTTTAAAATTAATTTACATGTTAACATTATCCTTATCGCTTTGAATAACATATATTTTTAAAAATTTTGGTTATATAGACCCTAATTAACTGCACAATAACCGATTATTGAAGTTCATGTTGATGTTTTATTACTTGTTCGCTTATTCTAAATTTGAAAATATTATATTTTGTTGAGACTTATCTTTATCTTTGAATTTAATTTAAATACGCTGACTTTCAATAATAAACTCTCATACATAATAAGATAATTTATTTTTACAATATTTCCCTTAAAAGTTATCAATGACTAAGAAAATATTTTAGTCACTATAGTGATTAATTTAGTTATAAATTTATACACTAAAAATTATTAAAACTAAAATAGTTTTTAAATTAGTCATTATAGTAAATTTGTCTCTAAATTAGTGACTAACATTAGCTATTAAAGTTTAACTACAAAAAAATTAGTTCTAAATTGGTCATTAATGGAACAAATTTAAAAATCAAAATTTTTAGTAACTAATGACCAATTTAGAAACTAATTTATTATAATAACTAATTTAGAAATCAATTTAAAAATTATTTTTAGTTATTAATAATTTTTAGTTTATAAGTTATTTAAATTGATCACTATAATAATTAATTTTTTTTCCTCAAAATTAGTCACTAATAAGATATTTTTTAGTTTAGAAATGTAAAGAATGTTGTAATAATATAGCTCTTGTCAATTGGTGCGTGAATTCTTTGTCTTACTATTACTATAAAATTTATTATTTTAACATCTATATCACTTCTCTTACAATTTCGAAAGAAAAATCAAAAGATTATTCGAGAAATTAATGTCAAAGTAATGGACGGGCGACAACAAAGATATATAATAAAAAAAAACATTATTATTCTATTCATATTTTGATGAATTTTATGATAATTATATATGTGTGTCTAATTGATAGTTACTTGAGTGATACTGATACTCAATTTAATATTTTCACGGGAGTCAAATGACATAAACTAATAAAGGGAAGACTAAATTAATCAATGATATATAACTATATAATTATATTTTCATTTTAAAAACTGATTTGATTAATCAAAATTAAATTTAATGATAATTGACGTTCCAAAAACTATTTTACTACCTCATTAGATTTAGAAATCAACTTAGCCCATTATTATAATTTTGTATACTAATATTCATTAATTTTTTTCCGCAGCTTTATTTATTTAGTAAATTACAACCGTACTTATTATTATTTTAGCGAACCACATGTGATATTATCATTCATTAGTTGAACTAAAAACAAAAACTTCTTAATTGTTTTGCTTGTATTATATTAAGTAGTTCAAATATCATGAATTATTAAAAACAAATCTATAATTATATTTTGCACTCGTGCAATATTTACGAATTGTTTTCAATATCTCTTTTTTTATTTTATTAATATATATATATATATATATATATATATATAAACAAATGATTTCATGTTTTTTTCAACTAAATTAAAATTGTTTTAAAATGGTTGCTGGTATTTGTTTGGTGAAAATTCTGAAGTACAGAAAATATATTAACACTAGAGTTTATATTTGTTACTGTTATTATCTTACCATTACTTTCTTGAATGGTTATGAATAGTAAGTTATTAGTAATTTATTTATGGAGAGACAAGACCAGATATAGTAAAATGTCACATGCTGTTGCTGTGTCTTGTTTCCTTCTTTTCCTTCTCAGATTATTCTCACTTTTTCACCCCTCTCACCAAGAGTCTTATCAGTTAAACAATTTGACAAGTATTCTTGTTAATAAACTTAGATTACAAAACCCTAATTCATCACAAACAAGTGTTTTGAACAAGTGCTGGTGTTCTTGTTGTTTGATTTGAAATGTGATAAAGCTGGTAGCAGGGAAAGAAGTGCTATAATTAGATTACTTTTACATTATGACTGATGGATTATTATTGTTTTCATGTCATAATTTGATTCTGATCGTGATTGATTGAAATTACTCACATGCAGCTTTCTGGGTTGCCCTAATTCACCTTCTACCTGTCAGATCAAATTAATATATCAACTTAAACCCACTTTATTACTTTTGTTAATTTAATCAAATTAAGTTTAAATTTTTTATTAACACCTGTTTACAGATATGCCAAAAATAGATAAATGAAAGGAAAAAGGGAGAAAATGTACGATTTTAACTCGTTTAATACTGATAAAAAAAAATTAATTTGGATGGAACCTATCGAAAAAAAAAATTAACATGCAATCATCATCCTCACTTTTTGATACATAATTTATTATGGGTGATTTGTATGTATATGATATGATTATACTATGTAACATTAATATCGTTTCATTATCAGATTCGAAGTATAATTAGATTGAACATAGTTATATTGAAAATGATATTAGATAAATAGATTATATTTAAAAATATTAACTTTGAGTTTTTTTCTTTTTCAATCCTGAAGTTGTGTTCTTATACTGAAATTATAATTGATTTTATTGAAAACAGTTATAATCAGTGTAAATTACATTTGCTGTGCTTACTCAGTAATATAAAAGAGCAAATAATTATGATATCTCACGTCCTTTTTATTCTTGTCGCAGTTATTTATTCTTGTCTTATTAGTAGTAGAATCAGACGCTCAAATTTAAATTAAACCATTTTTGTATGCATTCCAATTCAACAATATCAATTAGGATTTTCTTGTGAATTCACGGCGGATCTTGATCAAAAATTTTGGAGGGACTAGAATAATATAATTTTTTTATTATTTGATTGGATCATTAGTATAACACTTTAAAAAATGATTCTTCTATAAAACAATTGGATCGTTAAATTGGATTATTAGTATAATGTTTTAAATACTTTAAAAGATGTGAAGAAATATAATTTAACTGATTTTCATCTTCACGTGTAGCTTCCCTTTTACTACTCCTACAAAATAAATTCATTATTTTATTCTTCATCGATATGTTTTTTTTTAAATATACTAAAAAATAATTTATCATAATCTAATAAAATATTGAAAGACATAAGTATTAGAAGAAAAATATATTATAATCAAGTCACAATTAAAAATCGGTTATAAAAAACATATAAATACATGTTTTGTTTTCTTCTATTATCATAAAAAGTAAGTATACAAAAGGCTCATGAGATAAAAAATAATTTTAATAACTATTAAAGTAATATTTCATCATCAAGTAAGACAAGAGATAGTTACATTTTCTTTCTTCAATAAATGAAGGAAACAGATGAGAAATGAGAACAAACATAATGAGTACGTGTCTAACTTCATTTTTCTTCAAAAAAACATATGATAGTGAGAGATGAGTACAATTTTGTCAAAATTTTAAAAGGCAATGACAAAAGAAAATAAAATTATTTTAATAAATGTTTGATTTAATTACTCTTTTGGTTATTGTTTCCAAAAATGTAAGTTGATCTTCCCATTCTTTTACTTTCAATTTAGTGGCAATTTGATATTTTTAGACGAAAACAGATACTAGAAGACTAATTAAACCTAAATATTTTTTTATTTTTTATTATTTATTAACATTAAATATTGTATTTTATAAAATAAATAAAGAGACACAATTTAATTATCATCAATTTTTAAAATATACTATTTATAATTTTAAAATTTTCAAAAATTTTAAAAATTAAAAAAATGGATATATAATTTTGAAAAAATAAAATAAAAAATATTTGGGGGGCCTAGGCCCCTCCCTGCTCCTATGAGGCTCCGCCTCTGTATTCATTGTTCTTCTTTGACACAAACATGGTAATTTGTTGTACTTATCCATTCATTTTAAGATTTTTGTGAAAAATGTGTATCCATTAATAGCATAATTAGGTCACTTCCAAACATGTATAATAGAATCCGAAGCCAAACTCCTTAAAAAGCTACGATACTCATTATTTTATTGGAGGTTAAATATATTTTTAGTACTTCATTTAGTAAAAATTAAAATTAGTTCTTTTTGAAAATTTTAAACTAATTTAGTTCCTGATCATTTTAAATGTGTGAATTTAGTTCTTAATCTTTTTAAATGCATGGATTTACTTATTTAAATAAATTTTCTTTTTAAGTTTATTTGACATTTCAAACACGTTCCTCAACTAACATTGAAGCATAAATGTGTTAAACGGTATAAACAAACTCAAATATTATCATGAAACGTGTTTGAAACGTCAAATAAACTTAATAAAATTGGGTTAAAATGACTAAATTTACGTTTTTCTAAAGTTTAAGGATTAAATTGGACCAAAGTTTTCAAAAAGGACTAATTTCAATTTTCACTAAAATTAAAGGACAAAAAATATATTTAACCTTTTTAATAACTAAAGTTTCTTAGATCAATCATTGACAAAAATTTCATTCCAATAACAAGTATAAGTTGGTAATTATATAGCGATATACTTCCTTCAAGTAAGGTACTACCCCACGACAACTTAAAAGAACATACAAATACGCAACTTTCTTATTTCATTCAATGTAGAAATGATAAATTTTTAATGTAAAAAATGATAAATATTTTAAAAAGGGTGACCAAGATAATTCACAAAAGAACATGGCCCTTTATCATTATTTCTTAGCACTCTTTTTCTTCTTGGTAGAATATCATAATGTTAATAATATGAAACAAATGTCAATATTTCTTCATTTTATAGATAACAAGTCTTGTTCTTGTGTGAATATTTTGATTCACTTTTCATTCATATAAATCAAAGAATATTGTGAACTTATAATAGACTTGGATTTGTCTTTCCAATTCTAAGCTCTAAAGTCTGCAAATTATTACAAATTAAGACACACTCCGGACTTTTTCACTCTAAAATTGCTAACATGTTAACTCTCATTTAAGTTTATTCAACATTTACTCTCATTTAAGTTTATTCAACAAAACTTCTTTGTAAACATAAATGTTTATTCCATCCTCCATCCCACTTCTTTCCATTGTTAAAAAATATTTGTCTGTAACAATTTCGTAAAGATATCTACAACTTAATCTTGACTTGCTACGTGAATTGGAAAGTTGTATTGGAGAAATACTCAAACCTATTTCCAATGCAGCTCTAAGATTCTACTTAATTCTTTTTGTAATCTTGAAACATCTTGTTAAAGTGCCAAGAACTACTCATGCAAAGTCATATTCCTTCTCTCTAGACTTATAAAACTATGTTGCTTCTAGCCTCCTTTGCAATTTTTTGTTGCAAATAACTTTTATCATGAATAAAATATTCAAATATGGTCCATGTGTCAGCATATTTATTATCTACCACTAAATCTTAAACTTGACAAATTAAGTCTTCCAATGTAAGTCTTTTTGTTAACTTTTTGTTTTGAAGATCAAATAATCCTATGGAGAAAATATTTGTTCAAGTTTACACGATATAATTAAAATATTATCCTCCCATAAGGACATGGAAAATTGTTTAAGAATGAAAATGATATAACTCTTATGAAGTATGAATATTTTATTATTTGACTACAAAATTTATAAATAGGAAAAAATAACTATTTAAACTTCATTCAAAAAACCATCATCCCTTTACAAATAGATTATTTTTACCTTCTCTAACTCCTCTATAGAGTTCTGATGAATTTATCCATCCCTTCTTAGATCAGAGTCTACAATAGAGATTCCGGTGAAGAACAGAGCAAGTCTACCTAATCAAAATTGCTTTTAAAGTAAGTTACTCTTTGCCTTTTCTTGAGATTAGTTTTGGAAAGTTTTGCATGTATTGGGGTTGGAAGCATTGCATGTGGTTCGTGTATGGCAAAGATGAATCTTTGTTATTTTAAGGTCATATGGGTTTTCTATGTGTAGGTTTAGCTTACTTGTGAGAGTAGTAGAGTTGGTATTGAACTTAAGATTGAGCAAACGAACTTTGATAGGTAAAGGAAGCTAAGTTATGATATTTCATTAGGGTAGATGGCCTGAAAGTGAAGGTAGAGTGGTCATAATTTTTGATTTTATGCAACAATTGTGTGTTTATGAATATATTTAAATTGTTTCAATCTTGAGATGAATACTTAGAGATTTGTTGTGTTTTTAGTCATGAAAAGCCATAGTATTTCAATTTCGTCAAATTGGTTAGATTTGTTATTATTTTAGAACAAAATATTTATGGTTAGGCATAACAAATGAAGAAAAAACTCAATTTGAACCTATTGGACCTCGTCATATTTTGTAGGTTTTTAAATTATGGAGAGTTGCTAGGTGAGCAAAACTCATTCGCCGAAATTTCATTAATTAAAAACCTAAGAGCTTTGGTCATTGGGCTAGCTAACTCACGTTGGACAAAATTTAATTAATTGAAAATCTAAGAGTTTTGGTCACTGGGTGATAAATTCTTGCTCAATGAGTTATTTTAATAAAAACTCTCAATGGTTTAGTTGTTGGGCAAATATTTTAAGTTAGGGCGACAACAACAAAAATTCACTAGGTGTACTAATGCTTTCTAATTGGGTGAGAAAAATACTAGTTGGACTAATTGCAACATGTGCTTAAATCATTAGGTGAGTCAACTACTAGTTGAGCGAGAGTGATTTCTGAACTTTGAAATATTAAGCTAAATGTTCTAAATGTTAATACTTTTAATTTCTTTAACTGTATTACTACATTTTATTAATATATTGTATTTGGATATTATTAGCCTATATTGGATAATAAATTATAATTTCTTATATTTAAATTGAGTTGAATGTATATTTATGAATGAAAATCTATTATGGTATGATTGTGATATGGCATGTGGTGTGTGGTGAACATAGTTAGTTTTAGGAAGGAATAATATGTTAAGATGTTTATGTCTATGATGGGAAAGTAAATTGTGTCTAGTCAGTCATAGGGAATCATCCTTACTAGGATGCTACTGAAACTCATGTGGCTCTTATACTAAAAACATGACACTTATAACTTTGATACCATTATTAATTTAAACATAAAATAGAAAATGAATTCCTTCATCCAGTAATAAAAGAAATACATGTCTCATTGTTCAAAAAATGTAAAATTGTTATCTTAATGAAATGTTTACAAATGAAAAGAACTTTTTTTGTTTGAAAGTACTAAAAACAACTAAGGAAAAAGTTACTTTTCCAAGAACTACCCACATAACACTCTTAAATGTTGTGAATCCTCAACATGTGTACTATCATCTAATCTAATGATAAATTATGATCATCGCAATCAAACACAACAAACATAAGAGTCAATTATAAAAACACATATCCTACAGGTTAAAACTAAAATATATAATTTATCATCACAATTTATCCACATAATTTACATAGTTTCTAGCATTTATAGTAACTCATATACATTTGCAACATTATATGAATACAAGGTCTCAAACTTATACAGAGTCACAGGTTCACAGAGAACCCCCACCAACTCACACAAAGTTACCATATATCCTATTCATGTGAAAGTGTTAACTATAACACTCCCATGGAGTTTCAAACCTTTCTCTCACACAAAGTTTATTCACTATCTCACTCACATGGAGCTCCCAAACATGTTTTCCCACACAACTTAAGATATCTCAACCCACACAAGGTTACCAATTGTACCACTCACACAAATTTTACCAATCATTCGCTAACACAGCTAAAATTCGTGCTCACATAGAGACTTACAAAGTCAATCATACTCACACAAAGACTTACAAAGTTTATAAGATACCATTACCCATACAAGGCTACTCACACAAAGCCCACCTTTTTGCTGAGACACGCAACACATATCATTCATACAACCATACCTCACATACACATAAAACAAATGTTTAACAATAATTGTTTATAACACATGCAAACCAGGCAACATATACATTATATTAAAACAAGAATACAAGATAATGTAGTAAGGGAGGATGAAGGTCTGTACAAACAGTTTTAGAAAGTAAAAGCTTTACCATCAACTCAACATTTTGTTTGAAAAGTATTGCTCAACAAGGTCGCTACAAAAGACAATTTACTTAATAGACTGATTAATGTGGAAAACAAAACATGTATGTTGTGTGGTACTAAGTCATTTATTTTTCACGTGTACAATTGTTGCAAATACTTGGAACTAGTGTGATAATTGGGCAAGTATATGTGCAACTTACCAAAATAGTGCACAAGCTAACTTCTTTCTATTTACTCTTCTTGGTTTAAGTTATAAAGGAAATTGTGCGTGGAAATGTATGTGGTTTGCAATCATATGAAACATATGGACCCATAGAAATAATATATTGTTAGGGAAAGGAAAGTTGGATCCTGAGGAGATTATTTACCTTAGCACAAATCAAGGCATGGGCTTGGATTACCAAAAAAAAACCTAAAAGCTAAATTCTCTTATTCGAATTGGTTTTTTTGTCCATCTATGTGCTTAAAGTCTATATCTACCTAGGTATGTGACAGAGGGGAGAGAAAGTGAGTGTTGTAACTTTGTTTGCATTAAACCATCAATGAGAGAGCAATAAGACAAATCTATGTAAAAGCATTTGGAGTGTCATTTGGTTAGTTCTTTCAAGGTTGCATGGGACTTTTATGGTTTTTTATTTATTTATTCAAATGATGTTTTCTAATCTCAGACATCTTAGTCCAGATCTATCTTTTTTGCAAATATAATTTGATGGATAAAAATCCATAGGAAAGAGATGTTGTTCATGTTTTATTAGAAACTTGTGCAGATATATTAGACAGAGGTTGATATGTCGAGAACAACAATAGAGAAAATAAACTTATAAATTGAGAACTAGACATGAAGTTGTGTTTTTCTCAATGGTAACACGCTATTATGAGTAAATGATGGAATATGCAAGGGATCCAAATTATACAAGGATGAAGAAAGTGGAGAGAAATGGATTGTTTTAGCTAAAGATCAAAACAATTGTAATTCTCTTTGTTGAGATCTTTGCTCCATTTAATATAATTATTTGCCTATTAAAAAAAGGAGAATATAATTCATTCCTATCACTAATAAATATTTGTTAGCTCACTTCAACACCTAAAAATATTTAACATCCATTCATGAAATTAACATAGTTATAAATCATAAAATCCTTCCTTTATTACAAACTCAACCCTATACCACATAATAATAACATGAACCAAAATCATATCCAAACAAATGACAAGACTTGTTAGTTTTCCTTACATACACATAATTTGCTCCAACAGGTAAGCCATGGACAAAGCCTAATTTCTAACATGCATTTTCATCCATCACGGTACATGAACACAATCACCCATAAGTGAATGATAGAAAAGAATAAACTAGTAAGCTCGTGTTGCCTAGAAACTTAACATTTCAATTAAACATCTTCAATGTTCACTCTCATGTTCCTCCTTGTTAGTTTCAAAAATCACTCATGTTTCTATTAGACTACTACACTACTTTGATTTGTATGTTTAATCACTATTCCAACTTGCCTTTTTAGGAAACCCTCAGCCCAAAATCCAATTTTATCTTCTACGGGATTTAGGGGAAAAAAATCAAAGAAAATTGTTCAAAGATATATTCTTACACTAAGTTTCTATTATGTAATTTTGTTCTGGTGACAACTTATAGTAAATGTAGTTTGACAGGAGGAGATCTTTGAATCTAATTCAACTTATGAGCCTTCTAGAAATAGAGTCAAGTGTCCAAAATATGTAATGTAAAAAATGTATAAGTTAGTTACCCACTTAATTTCTAATATATGTTTTAATAAATGAATTAAAATTGTATATTGATATTAATATAAAAATAAATGAGTTGTTTACATTATTTCACACATTCTATTTAACACTATATTAGAAATTGTATCTTGATATTCTAGCTCAATTTTAGTTTGGAATGTAGTTTATAACACGTAAAAATTTGAATGTCATTGAGTTAAAAAGACTATATTTATTTTTAAAGTTTGAAGACTAAAATGTCAAAATTTTTTAAAACATGAACTAATTCCAATTTTACTTCCAAGTTTAATAATTACAAACATATTTAATCATAAATAAAAACTTAAATATTAATAAAAAAAATAGAGACATAATCAATTATATACATCTCTATTCAAATTTTCGTATATATATATATA
>Ga0214542_1011552_pt1 | contig 12028 bp, 9 predicted proteins | sample CNSS1metaG_FD_160096 | JGI IMG/M metagenome (GOLD analysis project Ga0214542, IMG submission 160096) | Root nodule microbial communities from cowpea collected in UCLA plant growth center, Los Angeles, California, USA - CNSS1 | ecosystem: Host-associated > Plants > Roots > Nodule | place: USA...
ATTTATATATAAAATATTTATATATATATATATATATATATATATATATATATATATATATATATATATCTTTGTTTTCTTATGTACTATTAATTATTTCTTTTAAGAAAAATTACCTTTTGACAAAAAAAATAACAAACTTAACAAAGTTCCTAAAAAGGGAATTAAACTAGATTAATTTCTTATTTTTAATTAAAATAAAGTAATAAATAATTTATTTTACTTGAATAAGAAAATATTTGTCAAAACTTTGTTAAAAACACTTTGTTATCTTTTAATCAATGTACAATTTATATTTGAATCCCAACTAAAATGTTGTATACATATAAGGATAATTTTTTATCCACTTTTAATCTATGACATCAATTACCTTTAAATTATCACATCACACTATTAAAAATAATTAAAAATAAATAATTAAAAAATGATCAAAATAATAAATTAAAAAAATAGTCAAAATATTATTATCTTCCACAAAAATAACAAAAGATTAAGAAAAATTCAATTATCACATGTTACAATTATTCAAAAAGTAACAAATGACAATGACCCAAAGAGCTTGGGATCTGTGTCTCATGGTAGGAAATATTTGAATAGCTTTGATCTTGCATTCTTCATTGTACAAATCTCACTCAATAACTTAAAATCTTTTGAGAATTTGGGCCACAATTCAGCCCATTCAAACCCAACAGTAGATATTTTAGATTTCACGTGATAATAAGTTTCACTTATAAGAAACAACAAAGTGCATTCGAATAAATGTGCTAAGTTGTGCTCCCAATCTTCCTCAATCCATGTAACAACCTCATCAGGCAAAACAAAAAAGTTACAACCAAAGTGTCCTGAGAAGAAAGTGAAAGCCATATATTGAACATTTTACTAAACAAACGATTTCATAAATGAGGAAAGTTCTTCCCATTTATGACACTTTTTATCTTTGATTTTCTTCATCCACCCAGGTCCTATATATAAATCATGCTAAGTAAGAAAGCAAAAAGAAAAACAAAGAAAAAAAAAGGTAAAATCAAAAGGATACACCAAAGTCTCAAATTATATTGGTTTTTCCTAGCCCAGTTATACCTTTTTTCCTTTTCTTACAAAATCACTTGAATAATTACACAAATTGAGTTATAAATCCAATATTATGTATGTGGAGACAAATTGTCTTATCTTTAGTCGATGTAGACTTCCAACATATCCCTTTACGGAGTAGAATAAAATGTCCAAGAAATCTCACTAGGATAGACTTTAACCTATATCATGTTAGAAGTGAGTTTTAAACTTAACTCAATCCAACAAAACTGACTTTAAGGTGAGGATTGTACTCATTTATATATTGTGAATTTGTTTTATCTCTAGTCGATGTAAGATTTTCAACTGATGTATCAAAACCATGTTAATTATATAGATGAACTTGGAAGAAAATAATATATAATTTGGATTGTGTATGAACACAGGTCTCAAGAAGACAAGAAGCAGTGTGAAGCTTAATTTTAGCCGAAGGATGGTGATGTTGGTTGATATGGTATGTATTTTTCCATGTGGAAACACTTTATTGTAAATCCTTTCAAGTACATCTTCACCACTCTCTCTCTCTCTCTCTCCACTTTATCACAAAAAAGGAAAAGGGGGCAGGACCAAAAGCAAAGATCATCTTTTCTTTTCCCTATCCTTTCAACTTTCAAAAACCAATTTCACTCATCATTTTCATGCAATTTGAACACAAAACTAAACACACAACTATACTCCCTCTCACCCCTTCCTTCCTTTGTTTATTTCATCTTACTCCTTTTTTTTCCCCTCTTTCACTTTTGCATTTTCAAGGTAAGCACCAAGGAATGTGCCTCTTGTACCCTTAAAATAATGGCTACCCTAATGCTTATTCCAATATTTTATAAATCCCTAGGAAGGTATCCCTAGATATCTCCCTCTTCTTATCCCTTTGCCCTCTTTGTCTTGCTTTAATAACATGCCAAACTTTACATTCTCCATTGGGATTCCTTCACTCTTCACTTACATGTGCATATAAATCTATGTCCTCTCTAAATTCTCAAGGGCTATCAATAATAGGGATATGAATTTGTGAGTTACTAAGTTCTTCATGTTTACATTTCTGTTGGAAAAGCTCAAAAGTACTTTTATCTTTAAAGTAGTACATTATTCTTCTTATTTCATACATTAAGATTGATAATTCTACTTTTCTTAGTTTTTTTTTTCTCTCTTCTGAAAAGTAATTTCATTGTTCATGGTAATCTTATCCTCTCTAGTAAAACACAAACATAATTTGTATAAAGAGAAAAAAAAAAGTTGCTCAAGTGAAGCCAAATTGGCCAAGAAATGCGCAATCATAATGGGTGTGTGTAGAATCTCCAACTTTAATCAAACCATTTAAAGAGAATTAGTTTGAGGCAAATGGGGTTTGATGGATGCCATGTGGAGTGATTAGCGGCAAGAAAAGAGGGTTTATTTTGTATTATTATGGTACACATGCATTGGAAAGTTTTTGCATAGAAGAGTAAAAAAAAAAAGGCATTTTTAATATTCCTATGAAGTAAATAAATGGTCCAAAATAAAAAAAATGGAGTCCATCATAAGGGGGAAAATGGCAAAGAAGTTTTGCTTAGACATATTGGGTCCAAGATGGAGGCTTTGTTTAAAGTACTCTCTTTCATTCTCTCTCTCTTTCTCTCTATGCATTCCTATTTTATTCATAAAACCAAAAGACCTCTCATTTATATGTGATGTGTATGTTTTGTGGGGTAAAGGATCCTCAATTAGATTGTCCTTTTGCATCCAATTTTCCTTTGTAATCATGAGTTTCTTCCTTTTCCCCATTCTTTTTTTCTTTTCATTCACCATCATTTCAACACTCATTTTATATTTTGTTTTCTTGTCACACAAAATACCCACAAAATTAAAATACCCATTTCACCATGTACTCTTTAGCATTAATGATATATTAAATCATGGGAAGATTCTACGTAATAAAATGACAACCATATAAATTAAGATTTAATTCAACTTTTGTAATTAACACGAATTAGTGAAGTATGCTTTTGCATTTTAGCCGTGTATGTTATTTGAATTTGGAGGAGTAATTTTTGTGTATTTGTGTTGAAATATTTTGCTATGATGGAGCATAATTAGAAAAGGAGTGTGTGTATATAAAGACAACATTATTGAATATAATGAGGTAGGTGAAGATTAGTGGAATGTGTAGATTGGATGCTCAAGTCTATGTCTATGCTATCCTATTGATTGGCAATATAGTAGTTATCAATTTCATATCAAATCATCATTTTGTGACCATATTCATAATTGTGAGCATGTACCTAAGTGGAGACAAGACAAGTATTTTCAAATTTAGGTTTAATTTTGTAAAAACAAAATGTTCAAACTTAACTTCATTGTTTGATTTAGATGATAAGATATTAGAGTAAGGATAATTTTTTAAGATAATATTACTCCCAAAATATATATATATATATATATATATATATATATATATATATATATATATATATATGATAATCGAATTAGTTGTTTCACTTGTCTTTTTTACAATACCTAGTCTAAAATCAGTCATGGATTAATTATTAATTTTAAATATTCTTTAATTAATGATTTTTTTTTTTCAAATAGATTAATTACGTTTGAGGTCATTTTGAAAGTCTAATCTTGTCTTGTGGAAAGAGTATATTGAAAATTTTACTTTTCAATATACTAATGATATGAGGACTAAAGAAACTAGAAAAGATTATGAAAAAAAATTACTAATTTTTTCATTACTGTTAGGGGTAATTTAAAAAAAAGAAACATATAAATTTAGAATAAGTTTATTTCTACTAATTATATTAACTATTTCTTAACAAAGAGCAAGAAAGACTATCTAAGTCAATAAACCTACATGACAATTATGATTAGACGGTGATATAATATCTTTATAATATTTGTGTACGAACAATTTTCTCTTATTTTTATTAATTGTTTTAAATAATTTTCATACACTACTTTGATATTTCACACATGGTAGAATAAAGTGAAATAAAATTGTTTGTAAAATATTTAATTCATAAAAAATATAAAATTGACGGTAAAATATTATTGGTGAAATTTGAAATTCTAGATATTTGGGATGAAATAAGTTAATATGGGGTGTGGCTCTTTGTGCAACACCAGAAATTCGATTTTACTAAAATCTTATATGGTGTAAAAATAGTGAATACCTTATGGTGTGTGACTCTTTGAGCATAAATAGGAAAAAATAATAATATTCTATAAATTATTTACACATTTGAAAAGAAAACTTTTTTCATGTAAAACATAATGATATTTCAAATAATGTATATCTTTCTAAATTTGAAAGTCTGAAAAAGTTAATTTTTTTAATTTGTTTATAATTGTATATCACAAATATTACTAAAGGCTTTATTTTTATGGCCCTCACTGTATTTTATGTTTTGTTGAGAGTGATTGGAATGGTTCTTGATGACCTTAAAGCCATGTTTGAATAGTGGAAAATGATAAAGTGATTTTTTTGGTCGAAAACAATGATAAAATCCTTAAACATGTCCTTTTCTGCAATGACTTGCTTTCATGAGTTGCAAAGATTCTTCACCAATTTTTTGTTAAATGCAAAGGTAAATTGTTTGAAAGCATCACTTTTTAGAGTTCTCATTTGCTAGTCAAAACCCAATTACCATGTTCTCAATTGAAGTGTCACTGAGTTTGGTTCCAAATATAATTGTGTGAGTGAATCAATGTGCTTCACTTTTTCCTTTTCATTTGGGGGAAGAAAATAAATGTACCTGCACAATAGGTGTTGGTGAAAATTTCCTTTTTATATTTTAGTATCTTCTATTCCCAATGTTATTTCAAAAGTAACTATATAAAAAAAATACTATAACAGTAAAGTGAAATACAATGAAACAATTACTAGGTGATGGATGATTACTATAATATATGTTTTTTTCTTTTAAATGTCCCTTGTACTGTACAGTAATTTAAGCAAGGCAAATGATCAATAAACAGAGTATCTAAGTAAGTGACTTTATACTTAATATTATAAAATTAATTTATTAGATAAAATTTACCCTTTACTTATATTATGATTTGATTGTATTATTAGTTAACATGAAATGTTTCCATATTTGACATCTTTTATGGACAAATATTTTAAAGATTCTTGTGTCTAAGTTTATACCTCTTGGACTACATGTAATATATACTGCGGATTCTCCGACTACATTACAATATCTTGCACCTTATACAGGAGCAGCTCTGACTGAATATTTTATGTACCGTGAACGTCACACTTTAATCATCTATAACGACCTCTCAAAACAAGCATATGTTTATTGACAAATGTCTCTTCTATTACGAAGACCACCAGGTCGCGAAGCTTATCCAAGGGATGTTTTTTATTTACATTCGCATCTTTTGAAAAAAGCCATTAAATTAAGTTCTCAGTTAGGCGAAGGAAGTATGACTATTTTATGTAAACTAAATGCACAACTTGGATATATATATATATATATGACACATTTACTTAAATATGAATAATTTTATAAAGTTGAATTAAACATGATGATTAAGAGTAGACAAGGTTAAGAGAAAATCAAATTAATATGATTTATTAGTGTAATATACTTAATTACGTTATATTCATTTTTTTATTTCACTTTAATTTCTCAAAAGTCAATTCAAATTTATTTGAGTTGCTTATGAGATTCAAGATGAATTATTTTACTTATGTGTGGAAATAGTGAAAGTTTGATTTCATATTAGTCAATAATGAAACTTACTAAATCATCACTAGTAATTGGTTCCATTTTCTCAAGACTTGTGCGTTGGATTAAATTTAGAGATTCTATACACCTCTCATATCTACTCATAGAGTCACATCCTATAAACAAAGTCCTCCTTATATGTGAGAGTAAATTTATTACATGCTAGATATAGTTCTTTTTCACATCGCACTCAGGTTATAGGAATTCTCTATCAACTCTCACCAACTAATATATTTCTCCATGTAAGTTCAATATACATCCTACAATCACTCAGTATAGTACTTTTTCTTGAAAATAACTATATTCACATCATACATAAATCATATCAACAAGACACAATAGATTTATGACACATGTCCTGACTCTATCCAGGCTCACAAACATACCAGTAGTAGATTATGACTAAATCTTGACTCTACTCACTACACAACACACAAAAACAATAGATTGCGTTTGAATCCTAACTCTACTCGGCCACTGACCCATACAAAATAATAGATTACGACTAAATCCTGGCTCTATTCAACCACACACCCACATATTTTCATTTCTAAATCTTAAAACATTGATTTTTTATATATAAAACATTTTCCTTTCACTCAACGATAAGCTTATCCAGCAAGACACCTTTAGAGATATACTCACCTAGTAAACACTTGATTTGTTCAAAGACAAATCACCTCTGACTTTCTGGATTTTAATTAAAAAAATCTCAAGGTGAGCATTGACTTGACTAAGGAGAAAGTACTAGAAACTCATCATATAATAATTTGCTCAATGAGATCAGACTTGCCTAGCTACGTTGAGCTCTCTGAATTTAATTAAAATAAAATCTGCTTGACAAATAATTTACTTATCCAATGACCTAAATACTTGGGAGCCTTTTGCAAAGGCTAGCCCACCAAGTCTTTGACTCATGAGGAGTAAAACACCTAATTTATGATGATCCTTGATTTTCAAAAAAATATCATAAACTTAAAAAGAAGTCAAAGAAAGGAAAAAGAAAGTCTTAAAAAAACAATAATCTTTATAAAATAAAATTTGAATAATAAATTTTTTTATTGGAAAACTTGAAATTTTAATAATAAACTTCTATTTTTTAAGTATTTTTTAAATCTTTACATAAAATCTCTAATCGGACAAGTAACACGTTACAATCTAAAACATCATTGTGACTTTCGCAATCCGTAAGTCAGTCATACCCATTCTACTTATTCTACATCAAGATTTTGGGCCATATCTTAATCAAACACTATATTAACAATATAAAGAAATAGATAAACTTTATCTATTTGAAAAAGAAAACTGAAAACCATATTCAGTTTGAAATAGATTAAAACAGTTTAGAAAACTAAATAATAGTTCATTTTTAGTTTGTTAAAGCTAATTTATAGTGAAATTTCGTTTGGAAGAAAGTAATTTAAGTTGTTTCTTACACTTAAATCACTGTGACAGCACCTACATAAACAAAATGCATCTCTCTGTATTCTAAAACACTTATAATCACTCACTTACATTTTAATTCTAATTAAAAATAATACTAATATTTACATAAATTTACGTAGCTAATTATTAAAAATTAGAAAAAGATATACAATTGGGGACGCAAAAATAATCCCAACATTAAGCTTAGTCAGACTCACACAGGGGTGTTCTTTGATTCAACAATATTAACATATAAAGTAAATTTAGTTAAAACTGTTTAATTATTAAAAAAAGAAAAAGCCAGAGTACGTTAACATGAAATGATAAATAACACTAGTAACTTTAGCCTGGAATTGATTCCTTGCAACCTAGGTTGATAACATCATTATTATTAATAATCATGTATCGTGAATGTTATGATACTACTAAAAGTACTATGTTACCACGGTAATTTTATCATTGTTTTGGAATTATTAAGGTTCTGACACCCTGTTGATTTTCCAGTTTTCCAAACAAAGCTCAAAATATTGAAACATTGAGAATTTCAGTTGTTCTTTTCAATTAGAAAATGACAAAATCTTAAAGAAGCATGGGAAAGCTCATTCTCACTGTATAAAGGGTTTTGGAGGGGACAGAACCATTAGTCTGCTACCGAATCTTCAGTTTCTCACTAAAAAACAGAAAACAAGATTAAACAATTTGCCTCTCCAAATCACCAAGTGTTATCTTCCTGTAATCTTTGTTTTGCATGCTTCAATAGTACTAATCAACCACTTTCCATGTCATATAATAAAATATTACCACACCAATCTCCAATGCTGCACAATTTCTCTCAAAATTATCACACACTACTTTATACTAATTAATAACATACTCTTTCCTTATATCATTATATCATTTTCCTTAAAATACCGGCCCTGTACCATTCAATATTACTACTTTTTTAATTTGCATATCATTAGAGTTAATATAAACAGTCTAATTTTTTTTTGGAGAAATCAAATTTGAAATGCGATAAATATTTCTGTATTGTTTTTCACATTTTCAGTAAGCATCTTTTTATGGACTAGTAGATGTTTATTGTTCTTATCAAAATTTTATGAGTAATTTCTAAGATAAAATGGAAGATTTTTAATAGTAAGATGTATGGTTAATGTTAATTTAATTCCGATGATAGGAACAAAAGAAAAATTCTTTTGTAAAAAATTCTCTGACGCTTAAACCAATAAAGATTAATAAATCATATTAAAATAATAAATAATAATAGAATTAAATACCTATAAATCTTTTGAATTATATAAAATTGATATCAATATTTTAAAAATAAAGGTTAAATATGTTTTTGGTCCCTGAACTTTCAGAAATTTTAGAATTAGTCAATTTCAAAATTTTGGACCAATTTAGTCATTTATCTTTCGAAATACGCGGATTTAATCTTTTTAATCTAATTTTGTTAAGTTTATTTGATGTTTCGTACGCATTTTAAGATTGTATTTGAGTTGTTTATACTGTTTGACACATTTTTGCTTTAATGTTAAGTCAAATACTATTATGAAACGTGCTTGAAATATCAAAAAAACTTAACAAAATTTGATTAAGGGATAAAAACATATTTAACCCTAAAAATAATTATAATAATATATAATTTAAGTTTTTTATTATTTTTGGATCTATAAATTAGGCCTGATATGTAGAATTATAATATTTGATGATAGAATTTTACGAGTAAATAAGCATACAAAATTTAGTATGCAAAAGGGTAATCATTAGCACTTGGAGGAAACTATACTATGATGTTATAGTGTTTGAAATTGAAAGTTGTAGTGAGTATGTGTATATGATATATGAATGATGGTGAAGGAAATAAAAATATTGGAAAGTGTGGTGAGAATAGACACATGCACATAGGAAAACAGTGGTCTATTATTGCACACACAAATTTTGGAGATGTAACGTTGGTAGACTATGATGTTTGAAATGCTACGGGGGCAAGAAGAAAACATAAATACGCAGTCCATTTGAAAAAGTGGAAGATGTTGATTGAGAAATGGGGCCAGAAGCTAAAGGGTAGAATTTTTGTCCAAAAACATATACTTATAAAATGTGGATAAAGCAACGAAATTAGGTGATTAAGCAAAGGGTGACATGCATGCATAGATTGAGAAAGACAAAACCATTTTGTTTGGTGGACAAGGAAAGGAAGGTATGAGAGGAGAGAGAGAGAGAAGACAGGTGAACACTTTACGCTTCATTTCACACGTACCGATCAATGTCTATACTCTCTCTGTCTAATCTATAATCTTATCAACACACCACATGCATACCTTCTAATTACGTATCTGCTCCAACACCACTTTCTCTTCCTACCAATATATATTTTCGTTACCTTTAAACTAATTTCATAAACAATTAATTGCTTTAAAATATTAAAGAATTTAATTTAATTTTCGTACATTCTGAAAATAAAAGTTTTATATTAGATTTTTATTTTTATTAATTTTTTTCAATTTAATCCTAATATTTTTATTTTAATTTGATTCTAATTTTTGTCAATTTTATTTAATTTAATCATTTTTCCTAACACCGTTTAACTAATTAGCGAACAGTTCACAGTATGTGATATATGTAAGTTCATGATTTTTTTTTAAATTTTTAAATTTTCTTTAATTTAAAAAAGAAATTTCACGCATCAATCTAGCATCGTGTCATGTGTCAGTGTAGCGTCACGTGTCATTGTCGTATACTAAATTTGGTGTTATTTTTGTTTAATTCAATCTTTTTTTAATGGATTACCCAAATTAAAATCAAATTTAATTTTATACAAATGTTATAATAATATTTTTATTAAAATTCACATTTTTATTAAATATTTTTTATTTAGAATTTAAAAAAATATAACAGTGGTGACTAACAACACTGACTTAAAATTTTGAGATGTTAAGAATCACATCAAGTACTAAATAATTGAAATTAAAATTAACACTTTTTACATTATTAAAAGAAATTATTGTAATTATTATTGTGATTAAAAACAAAGAAAATAAAATCTAAAAATAATTATTTTTATAAAATGAAAATATTTATATTTATTTAAGTTTGATAATTTTTTTATAATCGATTAATATAATGTTTTATGACATTTTTATTTAATAGTTGATGTGAGTTTTAATATTTTATGTGATTTTTAACCTTCTAAAATTTTAAATTTATGGTGTTAGTCTCCATTCGTTCTAATTTTAAATAAAATCTAACAAAAAATTAAAAATATTTAATAAAAATGTGAAATTTAATAAAAAAATTAGTATAATATTTATATAAAAAAAATAAATTTGGTTTCAATTTGGAAAGAAATAAAATTATTCAATTTAAAAAAAAAAATCGGGATTGAATTGAACAAAATTAATTTTAAAAATAAAGACCAAATTTAATATAAGACACTGACATGTGACACGGTTACTTCCATGTGTCATGATGTTGGTAACACATTGACATTTTTTTATTTTAAATTAAAAAATTGAAAAAAAAATAGAAATAATAAAATAAAACACCAAAAAAATCACGCACTTACACGCGAAATGCACAGTTCACTATCAATTATTTAAATGACTTTAGAAAAAAATTTGAATTGAACAAAATTGAGATGCTCAACCACGAATTCTTTAATACACTGAGATTAAGGAGATTGGATGATTCACTACGCCATTCAACGAGATCGAGAGAAGTAGAGAGAGTTTTCACCTGACTATACAAGCTTAAGATGAAACTCGTGCATCCATTCACTCAAAAATGACAAACAAGCTGCATTTTTGTATTCTCATCTCCAAAATTTGTTTATTACATGTATAACTCTTTATTTATAGGAGATGCTACTATTTAAAAGTTTCTAATCTCCTTCTAATTTGTGATTAACCAAGTGTGTAAAGCAAGATAATACTAAACCAACATACTATGCAGGCTTCTAAAACTTGTGCCTCCAAGCTAGTATTACTTATAGTTTCAAGAATTACAATTCATGTTCTCCATATTCTCTCAAGTGAGTTGTTGAAGCCACTCCCGCTAAGCACACAAGTATGACCATTGAGCGCTAGGTTCGTTGGGTGTGAACTACCTAGGCGCCAATATACTAGAGGAAATATTTTTCTGAACCATACTTCTAGTCATTCTTGAAGTAACCTCACTCAAGTCCTCATCACCAACAATTCCCACTGTACTAATATATCTCTCCTTGTCAATTAATTTTTACTTTCACTACAAGAAAAATCATTATTACCGACGGTCAAAATCCGTCGGTAATGACCAAAATCCGTCGCTAAATCAACATTACCGACGGATCATCGACGGTCAAAAATTCGTCAGTAAAATGCTTGTCTGTAAAATTTTATCGACGGAAATCATGTTCCGTCGATAATTATCGACGGAAAAATCCGTCGATAAATCTGTCGGTAATTACCGACGGAAAATATCCGTCGGTAATTACCGACCTAAATATCCGTCGGTAATTACCAAAAATCCGTCGGTAAATTAATTACACTATTCATCTTCTTCCTCCTCCCTCTTTCAATTTTTTTTTCGTTTTTTTTTTCGTGGTCGCCGTTAATGTCGCCGCCGTCGTCGCCGTCGCCATCGCCGTCGCCACTACCACCATCGTCGCCGCCACCGTCGCCGCCGCCACCGCCGCCGCCGCCGTCGCCGCCGCCGCCGTTGTCATCTTCTTCCTCTTTCTTCTTCTTCTTCTCCTTCTTCTCCTTCATCTTCTCCTTCTTCCTCTTCTTCTTCTCCTTCTTCCTCTCTTCTTCTTCTTCTTCTCCTTCTTT
>Ga0214542_1011554_pt1 | contig 12026 bp, 8 predicted proteins | sample CNSS1metaG_FD_160096 | JGI IMG/M metagenome (GOLD analysis project Ga0214542, IMG submission 160096) | Root nodule microbial communities from cowpea collected in UCLA plant growth center, Los Angeles, California, USA - CNSS1 | ecosystem: Host-associated > Plants > Roots > Nodule | place: USA...
ATATTCATCTCTTTTTTTTTTTTATTATTAATATATATATATATATATATATATATATATATACTACACACTTTTTATTTTTATTTTTCTATTTGTTTGGATTGTTATGCAATTAAGTTCAAATAATATATGTCAATTAAATATTTTTTACTTCTCACATTTTAATATTTTTATTTATTGTGTTTTTTTTTCATGTGTGAGAATGATTAACTCTTAATTTAAGTGTTGAATAGTATAAACATTTTCGTTTATTAGGTAATATAAAAAAAATTATATTCTTTATTCTCTTAGTATTAACATTTTTGTTATTTCATTTGAGTGACTCTTTTATTTCGCTAAAACAATTTTCATTATCTTTCTAAGAGTTCAACTAAATTGATATTTGAAAAGTTTTCTTAAATTTCTAAGGTGTTTCTCATCTTATCTTACCATTAGTTATATATTTATTTATATGGTCTATCAAATTGTTTTTAAGGCACACATTTGATAATTTTTTACTTGTTTATTTATCATATAAAATATTGTTTTGATATTTTTTAATAAATATTTTTAATTTATAATTCATTATCATAAATGTAATTTTATTACTATAATTGTATGAATAAATTTTATTTACTATAACACAATAATTTAATGGAATGAATATTTTTTATACCGTCCAACATATATTGAAGTTTAAAAGATGAAATATTGATATTAAATTTAAATTTTTATTAGTTTAATGTTTATTGTTTGTGTGATTTTGATCAAGTGATGTATTATAACTTTTAATAGTATATAAAAAAGAAATTTCATTAGAATTTTAAAAATTGATTTAAGAGAAATTTAAAATATTTTTCAAGTTGAATATTTTTTTCCCGTTTATATTTTTTAGAAATATTTTTAAATTTATCAACTAAGTTTCATTAATGTTTAAAAGTTTAATAAATGTTTTGGTTCTTATCAAAATTTATTGGTATTATAATTTGAAACATACACAATTATAATTGTTTTCTAAATGTTTGAGATTGAAGAAACGAGAATATTCCATTTTGATATTGAATATTTGATAATATTATGGTCACTGTCGTAATTTTTATATTATTTTATATAATTTAATTAATTGATATGAAAATAGTGAGAAAATGGATAAGAGTGCGAATATGAATATATATTTGTTATCTCGTGGAGATGAGGTTAAAACAAAGATTTGATATAGTTGAATTTGAGTACATGGATAAGAATATGAGTTTTTTTCTTTAAAGATGAGTATGAGATAACAAAATATGTTACATTATAATTGTTTTATATTATTATCATTGTCGTACACTTACATATATTTAAAATTTTAATTAATTAGAAATATTAATTTTAGATTTTATAATTTTTTTATTTTTATTGTGAAAAGGATCTGAATTAATTATTTTAGTATGAATTAATTAATTATTTTAGTCCCTAGCATTATAAAGCACTCGTTAATTGCTTAAGGAAGGTTGTTATAATCTTAAATGATATACTTTTAGCTGTTAATTTTAGGTCTCTAAAATAAATATGATTTATTTATTATAAATGAATGTTAAAAATAAAAATAATATAGTTAGTTCAAATTTTAATGGGATGAAAACTAATTTTCATAAGAATTGAAACTAATATTTCTTCATTTTATAGGAAAAAACACTACTTTCAAATTTTATAATCATGATAAACAGAAAATAAATAATACAAACTAATATCAAGACTCATTCCTTATGTAAAACCAAAATAATTTTTAAACTTTATTAATATTTCAGAGTTAGCATAACAACCAAGTGCTTTTATGAAAGTTCCGTATAACAAAAAAAGAAACCTATTGGACGCAAGTCGCTAAGCAAAAAAAAAAAAAAAAAAAAAAACTTTAGGACTTAGAGGAGTCAAACTAATAAATAATATGACATAACTAATTTAAAAGGACTTTACTATAGCTTCGGGGAACTTCCCTCCAAATATACAAGCAACTACTCATAACATAACAAAAAAATTCTAGAAAGCAAGTTTGAGTTTATATTTTATGAAATGCCAATATAGAAGAAACCACGTGAAAGTGTCTTATTCACAAGCAACGTACAAAATTATAAATTTCAGCTCAAAGTAAGGTACAATTGCACTACTTAATTTCATTTCAAACACAGCAATTTCTTGGATTTGATGACCATGTTGGGTGGTTGGGTGAAACGCCTTTAACTTTAAGCGTCTTCCTTTCACACACAACTATAATTATATAAGAAAGAAATGAAACAAACTTTGTCAACAAAAGATAGAATAAACTCCAGTCCAGCTTTTAACTTTAATGCTATAAATAATTCCCCTTCAAATCGGATATCTATCATTTCCTTAGTTTGCTTTTTTTTTTTTTTTTTTTCACTGGATCTTCATCAGTTGGAATCTCAGCAAAGTGAATTAACTGCTCATGTAAATCACGATATGATTAACTAATTTTTCTAATCAAATAGTGGAAACAAAGGAACACAATCGTAATTGGTTCTCAATAAAGCAACACCACTAGGTCGTGAACTTTCTGAGACACGACCATTGACAGAATGTGCCGAGAAAAAGCAAAAGTTAACTTTACTGTTGTTCTCATCCACGCATGATGATGGTGGAGAACAAAAAGTTTCACATTATAGTTAGGAACACATAAAAATGATGTGTGAAAGAATAAATATTTTAAACATTAAGATTTTCTTTTGCAAGTCACTGAAAGTTTACGAATTCACTCGACCTTACCGTATTCTTCGGCATCACCAGCTATAAAACATTATTAAATTATTATTGACTTGACCACGGACTTGTTTTAATGTTTCAATTCCTCATTTTTTACTTCGATTGTTTTGTTCACGTGACACAATATTTCAATCGAAGAAATTGAGTTGACCGAGGATTTGCTTTGATATATTGCTTAAAAAGTTCCTTTGACATCTCTAGAATCCACAGAGAAAAAAAAAAAATATTCCCTTGCACATGATCAAATACAATAACGGTAGTTATTCGTTCCAACGATTAATAACTTAAATATTTTATAAATTATTTATTATTACAAAATTGGTTCATAATGACTTAAAGTTAAAATCTTCAATATATTATTTGATTACAATATCACCGTGTAAGCTATTATACAATTATCCAAATGTTGCTTGAAGCTGCTATGTATGGATATTTACACAATCAAACTTTTCAGACCCTACTCTTCTAAGTACAGGGATTCTAATAAATGTAGCATTATTTTCAAGCATGATGAGAAAAGCATTATTCATCACACTTGCCACCAAAGAAACAAGAGAAAAAGGAGTATTAAAACAACAATACATAGAAATTTATAGACAATGAGATACTCCAATTCTCCTAAATCTATTTCTATTTTTATAAGTTCATGAATTATTTCCTGTAACCTTTAGTAAATCACAAGTTGGTGACCTCTGGTAACCAGAAGAAAGACATGTTTATCTGTGGTAGATTACTCTTTATGGCATTGTTTGATGGCACCTAATGTTCTTGCAAACATGGACACCATTGGTCTTGAATCTCTCAATCCTGGGAAAGGTGTAATGGAGTTCGACTCATGCTTTGCAAACTGATATTCACTTCCCTTATCCTTAAGGACAGTGGAATCCTCTTTATTGGTCAGAGAAATATGTTTATAGGTGGAATGGTCTTCAGAATCACCTCTCTCGTTCAGCTGATCAAAAACTATCGAGGGAGAAGTTGACTTTGGCAAAAAACGATTTATCCAGAGTCCTTCCACAGTTTCACTTTTATGACAGATTTCCCTTCTCTCATACAGTTCATTCGATTCAGCATTCTCATTATCATTTCTTTTTTGTCCAGTTGAGGGTGAATGTAGTGGTAGTGATGCCATTCCTTCCTTCTCCTTAGTTATCCCCAGCTTGTAATAATTTTCATTCTCCAATGAGTTATTTACCCAGTGTTCATGACTGTTGAGAGAATTTATAGGACTGGTATGAAGTCTCCTTTCGGATACTTCAAGTTTATTTGATGGAAAATACTGTCTGTAAAGGCTATTGTTCTCTGCATAGAAGGTAATTGGAGCAACATCTATTCCATGTACCTTATTTCCTACCTCAAAATCTTTAGAACCATCTCCTACTTGAAATTTTCTTGCTCCAACATTCTTAAATTTTGCACCAGCCACCGACTGAAAATTGGATCTGAACCCTGCATTTTTTAGCTTCGGATCTTGACTCCTGTTGCATGTGAGAAGTTTCTGATCGGTCTGTTGAAGATGGTGATGAGGATTTTCGAGGTTAAGAGCCAAAGACTTGTTCTCATCTTGAGTTGATTGTGAGCATCTTTTCAGCATGTTTGAAACCAAGTTCATGAATGAGCTATCCGGTTGAACACAGGATTTAGAACATGAAGTTTCTTGAATTTGCTTTTTTAGTTTTTTACTCCCAATTATCACTTGCTGAAAGTTGCTTCTCTTCTTACCTGCCAAAAGTAACCCAGAACTACGGCAACTTTCAACATTCAAATGAAAGTCATCCTCCTTTGGTAAACTGACATTGGAATCTCGATCCGATAGTGACTTCTCCTTACCTTCATTTCTTGTCATACGAATCCTGCTATTACATGGAGAAGTAATGATTGGAGGGTTCTTACTACATAGCACCATCATTTCATTTCCCGTGGATTTGTTTTTGTTCTCATTGGATTTTGACTCACAGTTGAAAGTTTGCAAATCATTCTCCGCAGATGATTCGAGTTTTGGTAAAGGGTTGACGCCAGAAGATATTAAACTTGTTCCGTGAGCAGCGGAACCATTACATTCGATTACATGCTCAACCCTAGTACATAATCCATCTTCTATTTCAACTACCTTGTTGAGAACACCAGTTTCCGTGCCTCCATTGCAATGTTTCATTGAAGGATTTTCTTCCAAGCCACATTTAGGTTCATCTGTTTGAAGTAATAAATTATGCATTGGCCTTCCGCCAATCTGACCTGTAGGAAAATCATGATGCAGGTGATATTTCAGGGATGCACAAAAGAACGAACTTGCATTTTCTTTAACAAAAAGTTTCAGCTTGTACCCTTTAAACACAAAAGAAACTTAAAACTGCCAGAATGATGAGAATTGTTTTATATGATCCAGGAATATTGATATAATCTGTTTACGAAGAACAAGAATGCAGAACATGTACCGAGAAAGAGTAAGAAAAGTTTCCAAAAATGGCTAAATTCCAGTCCTGTGAGTATCATAGAAGTGATGATTACAGCACATACCTGAAAAAGTAGATTTATTTCCCTTTCCCTCAGATATTATAGCTGTTCCAATGTCAGCTTGAGCACAAAGATTATTCTCCAAATCATTCATCAGATTCTCCTTCTGATCGTTTGACAACTGAAGTGTTTCTATTTCAATGTTCATTTTCTCCATGTTATCATCACCGAATCCTGCCAGATCATTGTTCTGGGGGATTGAGCAAATGTAGTTTACAGGAAAAAGTGATAATAAGTAAACCAAACAAATTGAGAAGTTCCAATTAATCAACTATTTAAATAATTACGATCACAAGATTTTTCCACCTTCATTAAAGCTTACTTGAACTCAAAGATTTATTGTAAATCCACCTTCCCCTACACTACAGTAATCACAGTAGATGTTATTTTTACCTGTACCATTATCACCTTCACATGTTTTATGGTCGGGGATGACTAAAACTGAATCACTTGATGGGTGCCTAGAGGAAGTATCTGCGGAGGAAACATCATTGTTTGAGCATATGACTGCAATAGGTTCTACAAAAACGTCATTTACTGGTTTATCCGTTGCAGAACTTCCATCAGTAACGCTTTGGAGCAGAGCAAGAACCATACTGCTTGGTTCAAAATCCCCAAACATGGAGGCCTTTTTATTTGTGTAACTTGAATCAACACATTTGAGACTGAAACCTTTATCTGGAGACCAAACTATTTCAGACAAGGGATCGGTGGAAGAAAATGTCTTGTCTATTTTACAAGCTGCATTTGCACCTGCACCGGAATCATTTTTCAAATTTTTCCAAATGCGTGGATTAGTATAGTTTACAACGAGTTCAAAATCAGTCTTTGGTTTTATTTTCTTGTTTTCTGAACTCATCTTCACCATTCAGTAGATGACGGTCCTGCAATATTATAATGATCAAAGATCGCCTTTTAAGTAATCATCTGAATAAAAATTGTATGTAGGGTATGAACAGCAACACAGCTAGCTCCTTAACACTAAGTGTGCCATCAAATTACTTGATTTATAGGTTACTCAAGTCATTTTTTAGATGCATCTAACAAGGCATGTCGAACACATGCATATAGATAGATGCCATCAAACATTTTTGCAAAATCTAATCCTCCCAAATAAAATACTATACAATCAACTCTTGATGTTTTCACTCTTTAATATAATAAATTCCCATATATTCCTTTTTCTATTCTCTTAAATTCCGGTTATCATCTATGTGATGTGCAGAGCTCAAAGAATGCATTATCAACACGATTTTATGCACTCTAAAACATTGTTTTGAGTGAACTTACTATTTATAATGCTTAAAATGCAGGAACAGCAAAGATAGGTACAAACTTGGTGTTGTCTTCTCTTCGTTACAGGTGGACATCAATAAGTTCAGGGAAGAAGTGAATGATTAGATGTGATCAAGTTCAAGGCCTCAAAGCTCATTCAGTCAATTCTATATACATATCCATTGCATATAAGACCAAATATTACAAACTTATAGTTATAAAAAATTGAACGTGATGCACATGCACACCCTATAATCACGTGAAAAGAAGTAATCGAAAAAAAAAAGGAAATAGAAAAGATATTCACTTTCCAAAATAGGAAATTTATACGTTTTATATCATACAAAGCTGAACATAACTATTGCATATGAGAAGACCGTCATCTTGTACATATGAATCTAACAGAACACAAGAAGATAAACATTAAACAAGGTACTTTGAAAATTAAGAAAGAATTGAAAAGAAACATACCTGTTGTAGATTAGAAAACGGAAAAAGAAAATTTGGTTTGGTGGTGTGTGTGGCCGTTAGAGAAAGAGGAGAATCCAATTGAAGTTGCCAAACATCCTAGAATGGCATTAGCTGTCACCAGAAGATGTTCATGTGAGGTGTACTATCTGCCACGTAGAAACATGCCATTCCACTCACACCCCTACGTTATTCTACACTATAGAGTAGGTGTAGTGTACCTTCACCAACTTTCCATTATTTGCTTTTAGTCCTTTTTTTCTTCAAAAATGTGATCTATCACAAGTGCTTGTTTTATCATACTTATCATATATACAAGGTTGGGATGGTCCGTTTTATTCTACTTATCAATATTTACTGGTATAATCTTATATAGCTTGGATTTTTTTTTACTCTCCTTTTCTCTTTTAAACATATCTCCTTTTCTAATTATCATATTATTTTCTACTCTCCTTTTCTAATTATCATATTATATAGTTTTTACTCTCCTTTTCTCTATCAACCATTTGAAAATTATCATTAATTTTTAATTTGTATATGATAAATGCTTTATGTACCGTATTATGAGGGTGGGTGTGACATTCAGGGACCACTTTGCAATTTCAGTGAATTCAAATGCCTAATTGACCCGTTTTACAAGTTGCAGATAGCGATATCAACCCTGCATTCATTATGCATTACATCAAACAACAAATAGGGATGGTGTCTCGCCACTGGGAAGGAAGATTTAGCTAGGATTATGATGTGACAATGAGTATTTATTGATTAGGTCAAACATCACCCTTTCAACATTCTTATCATTAATGTTGATCTAACTTTCTTCACCAATTAATTTTTGGCCTTTAGTTACCATTAAAATAAATGATATAGTAATCACACAATCAAATTTTCATATCTCATTCATCTCATATCATGCCTTAAATTAATATAGTGTAAATTTTGAGGACATGACTGAATGTCTTCTAAAATTGATTCATGAACATTCAATTGATCATTTGAATATTTAACGTACTTAACTATATGTTTAACATTGAATGTAGTTAAATACATGTTTAACATATAATGTTGAGTGTAATAAAGGAAAATGGAATACTCGATAATGCAACAAAAACTTTATATACCAGTTAAAAAATATTTTTTATATCGATTTTGGAATAGGCATATATACAACTGGTATAGAAAATTTCAATTTTTCATGTCAATTCTAGACACAACCCACATAAAAAGTTTCAATCTCAAAATTTTCATGAAATTATAATTCCATCATTTTTCGGTATCTTTAAACTCTCAACATCGCCAATGCCCTTCACTCCCTACTCCTCTTCCCGCAACTCTTCATTATTGTATTTGACACATGATTTCATAAATCAATAGATATAGAAATAGTGAAGTGTTGAATGCTATCATATATAGAAAATATTTAAAGAATAATTCTGATGTATTATTTTAAAGAATAGGGTACCATATATATATACATACAAGAGTGCTATAATTTCTCATCTATTAAAGGAATGAGTGCACAAATTTGCTCAAAAAGATAATAATGCCTAAATTATAGCTAATACAATATTTGACATATCTTAACACCCCCACTCAAGTTGGTGCATGGATATCACACATTCTCAACTTGAATAGAGACTCATTACACACTCTACTTGACACTCCTTCAGTGAGAACATCAGCCAACTACAATTCTGATCTTACAAAAGGAAAGGAAATTATTCCAGCTTCAAGTTTCTCTTTGGTGAAAAGTCTATCAGTCTCCACATACTTTGTTCTATCGTGTTGCATCAGATTATGAGCAATTGTTATAGCCGACGTATTATCACAGTACAAACTCATAGTTTCATTTTGTTTAAAGTCCAAATCTGATAGCACATTTTTAATCCACAAAAGTTCACATACACCTAGTGTCATGCCTCTAGGTGTATTATTTAAAGATTTAAAGAATAATTCTGATGTATTATTTCAAAGAATAGGGTACCATCATATATATACATACAAGAGTGGTATAATTCTTCATCTATTAAAGGAATGAGTGCACAGATTTGCTCAAAGAGATAATAATGCCTAAATTATGGCTAATACAATATTTGACATATCTTAACATCATATAACTAATCTCATAAATCTCATAACTAGAAATTAGAAAAAGCGAAATAAAGCAAGGGAGAGGTAGAAGACAACAACGAAGGATAATAACGAGACCACTGCGATGAAGACTAAAACCTATGGAATGCCTTCAAGATAGGAAATACCCAAATCCTACATCAGCGTCGGCGATTGCTAGAACACTAAGGGTCTACAAAGACGAGCGAGAGCGACACCAGCAAGAGCGCGAGATCAACCTCTACAAGAACGGATGTACCCACCAATGAGAGGGAGATGACGAGAGTGACAACCAAGTGCAACATGTGGGAGAAGATGAGAGCCACCAACGAGAGGGAGAGCACTACGAGGGAGGATAATAGTGCAAGCAAAACAATTAAGTGTAGCATGAGGTGGAGAAAGAGAAGATGAAAACTAAATATCTTATGTCCATTATAATGAAGAACCTAGAACTGACATGACATCTATTTTTTAAATTTAAAATAATATATTGCATCCACTTGTTATGTTAGTTCTAAGTATAACCAACATAGAAAATCCTCTACTTTGTTATTAAATTGTCACTACATCCATTTTTTATGTCGATTTTATTAATAACTAACATAAAAAGTTTTGTACTTTAATATGAGAATGTCATCATTCTCACTTTCTATGCCAATTCTAGTGATTTAATGTAATAATTTAGTGTAATTTTCATGATTTTTTTTTATCACCATCTAACATATATTGAAATTCAAAAGATGAAAGATCTAGGTTAACGTTGAATTATTTTTAGTTAATCTTTGTTCTTGGAATGATTTTGATCAAAATGATGTATTATAATTTTTATTAGTGTAAAAAAAATAGATTTCATTAGAATTTAAAAAATTAAAAAAAAAATAAATTTAATGTATTTTTTAATTTAAATATTTGTTTTCCTTTTATATCTTTTTAAAAATATTTTTAAATTTTATCAACTAGGTAACATTAACGTTTGCAAATTTAATAAATGTTTTGAGTCAAATGAAATTTTATTTAGTATTTAAATTTAAAATGTATACAATTATAATTTGTAAATATTTTATATTGAAGAAACAAAAATATCTTCTTTTTAATATTGAATATTTGATAATATTATGTTTTCTTTACCATAATTTTTATTATTTTATAAAAAGTAGTTAATTAATATTGAGGCAGTAAGAAAGTAGATACGCACATATTACTCGATAGGAATGAGACTGAGACAAAAATTTGATATATATTGCGTTTAGGTATAAAGATAAGGATGAATTTTATTTATGGAGATGTGTATAGGATAGCGAAATCCGTTCCCGCTCTATTCTATTGTCATCCCTAATGGGAGGAGGGATACAAAAATACAAAATTAAACAAGACACTACTATGATTAACATGATTAACGTATTTAAAAAAAAACTGAATTAAACTAGTTTATAGTTTATCTTTAAAAAACTAAATTAAAATAATTATTTGATGCACTATTCAAATTATTATAAACACTTAAAAACAAATTTATTCACATAATTGTGTATTATTTGTTTTTGAAGTGGTTTTTCATGTAAGTTTTCATATAATTTTTATTAACTTAATTAAATTCAAGTTGTAAAATTTGATCGCTAAAATTTGTTTTAATTGAAGAATATGTCCAATCAATATTTACACCCATAATGTATAATGGTGGCATTTTGTTTACTGAACTGGAAATTTTACCTTTTGTATTAGTTTATTTCTTCTTTATTAAGATTTCCATTTACATTATTTTATTATATATGATTTCCACCACAAAAATGAGACAGTGTATTTCTTATAAACGAATTTATATATAAATTTAAATCAATTAAAAATAAAATATGAAATTAATTTTTATCTCATTTTGCATCGTAAATCAAAAGTTAAATATGTTTTTATCTAAAATTATTGTAAAAGGTGTATTTTGTTCCTGAACTAAATATATATTTATTTTGTTTACATCTGATCAAAGTCACATAAATGTTATATTTCTGGTGAAACTTTTTGCATCTAATGTTAAACATTCCACGCAACATTTGCTGAGAAGATATTTAATTCTAATTTAATTAAGTTAAACTGTTTTGAACATCCGTAATTAGGTAACTTAATCAATTTGAAATAGAAGATTAGAAGAAACAATTAAAAATATGAAGATAAAGATGGTATGAATATTAAGGTAACAGTGACATAGTGAATGAAGGATTTGGAGTGTGGGAAAAGTTGTGTGACAGTGATTGGCAACAAAATCTGTGTTTGAGTCGTTTGAAGTTAGGTTTTGAAAGTTGTTGGAGAGTTGTGTTGAATGCTTTATGTTAGTATGTTAATGGGCTTTATCGAGCATAGGGATCAACTTTATCTTTGTGTTTGTGATCACATACTCAATGTGTCTCTCTTATCTTTTGACTCCTCTTCTCTCAAATCCCAATTACACTTATTTGTGTGCCAATATTCATCTTATTTCCTTCATCATCATTGCACCCAACCTGCACTTTCATTTTTCTTCTGCGTATCTACTATTTCACCTCCTCTTTATTTTTCCCATCAACATCATCTTTAAATACTTTACAACAAAAACCTTATATATATCATTACTAAAATTACACTGTTTATGGAAATTAACCTACAGATTAACTGTTTTGTTGTCTTGGTGTATTTGTGTTTTTTTTTATATATAAACAACTATTATTTTTTCTAAGGGTAGAAAAAATTGTCCCAGCCATAAAGACTTCCTATAATTACAGTAAATAATAAATAGAAGTTGTCGTTTTATGAAGTCGTTTTCAAATAAATTTAAGAAAATAAAAACTGAAATAGTAACTGCTATGCACGATTTCTTCAATGCATTAACGTGTGTGTATATATATATATATATATATATATATATATATATATATATATATATATATATATATATA
>Ga0214542_1011555_pt1 | contig 12026 bp, 5 predicted proteins | sample CNSS1metaG_FD_160096 | JGI IMG/M metagenome (GOLD analysis project Ga0214542, IMG submission 160096) | Root nodule microbial communities from cowpea collected in UCLA plant growth center, Los Angeles, California, USA - CNSS1 | ecosystem: Host-associated > Plants > Roots > Nodule | place: USA...
TTTTCTGCACTCTCTTTAAGATTTTTCTTGACACTCTAAATCAACTCCTTGGTGCACAAAATAGTATGCCTTAATTTTATACTGCACATCCTATTTGGTAGAGGAAATTTTTCATCAGTAATTTTGACAATTTTCTTATTTATCTTCACAAATTAGAAAAGTGGTGAACAAAGTGAATAGAAAACTAGTTGTGTGGACGGTAACAATTAGCTTATTTAGTCATAGTTAAATAACTTGTTTTATGAGTTAAAATTTCTGGCCTCTAACAAGTTATTATTATTATTATCCATAATGAAAGCATATGTGTTCGATATGTAAATGCATATAAGACAATATTTTAGTTAGTCAGCTACTTTAGTTCACAGCTATTTGGTAGCTGTCAGTAAATAAGCTAGACTGTTGTGTTCTAGACAACTGAATCTAGACTGAATGTAGATAAATTGAAAAGATAGTCAAGTGCACAGCAAAGTTTCCTTTACCTCTGTTTCTCTCCTCTTGTCTCTATCCTCTATATAGTGTTCTTCCCTTTTCTCCTCTTGTTGTCTTCCTGTTTCTTTCATCTTTCGTACCTAAATTCTATATTATGACTCATCTTGATTTATCTGTGTAAATTTACCAGCTTGAACCCACATGTTAAAATGCATGTGTATATGACACTGTTTGCTATGTACAAACTCACTTGGATTGTATTGAAAAGCCAACAATGTGGTAATGGGCAAACAGTTTTCTTTGGAAGCAAGCTTACTCCGATACACTGTTAAATGATAAACTAATATTTTTTTCATGACCTTACTATAGATGTTATACAAAATCCCAAATATTCTTATTATTTGATTTGGTTGCAAGGTGAGAAAATCAGGGAAAATAAAATAAAGTGAAAGAGAGTGATCAAGGAGTAAAAACAAAGTTTGATATGAGAATCTAAATATTCTGCTATTTTCTCTATAATTTGAGCTATACAATTTATAGAAACTGATGAGACATTGGCAGGCAGTCGTTTCAAATGATAATGCAACCATTTCTCCACTAATTTGCTACAAACAAATTTACTGAACTTCCTACAACAACTAACAGTATGCAAAAGCACGAATGACATGTACCTAGTAATAGATTTTATCGAGTAATGTTTTCTTTAGAGGGTGTACATTTTCCAGAAACTTGTTACATAAAAATTAAAAATGGAGAAGCCCTTGTTTTATATTTAGATGATATGACCTTGTTTTAATGCTCTTGTTATCAGGTAAAGTTGTATGTTGTTACTCTGGTCTCTCTCAACTACATTCCTAACAAATACTAGTTTGTTTAAAATAGGTGGAGCTTCGTGACATTGGCCAGGGAAACAAGATCACACAAAGAATGGGTACTGATGACGATATTGAAAGTATGTACTTGTATATGTAACATGTCAAATGCAAATCTCTGAGTAATATAATCATTGTGCAAAGATTGTTGATTTAGTTGTTAATATTGATACCATTATTAGTAACTTCTTGCTGTCTGGTACCATTGTTCATAACCTTTTCTTATGGCCAAGATTGCCTAATATTTATGTTGCAAAGCAATTTAATCCTACAAATCCAACTCATAAGGTAAGGTTATACTCACTTGTGTACTATAATTTGACTATATCTCTAGTTGATATAGAATCTCCAACGATAACACGGAAGCTAAGTTAAGGACTAATTACCAAAGTAACCAAATCAGAAATAAAGCTCTACATAATCAGAATAAATCTAGATTTTGTTGAGGTCCAACAGTGTGTGTTTGTTCTCTGATCCAATAACCTATCTGAAGGTTGTGTACATTTTCCATTATTGTAATTTAAATGGAAAGATGTTGAGCAATATCGGCCTTTTCCAATCAGTGTCTGCTAGGGTACTTCAAGCCTTGTGATAATGGACTTGTAATCCTTTCCAGCGCTTACAAATCATTAATTGTTTCAGGGGTCTACGTTCAGGAAAAGACTTTCATGTTTATGTGCATGGATCATGATGGAACTGTAGTTTTGATGGAGTGAGTTTTTACAGCTTTCGTTCTAATTTGCTGTTAGTATATCATTGTAAGCTTTCGAGGGCTATAAATTCTTGGTAAGCATAATTATTAATTTGTTTCTCTTTGTAATTGTGGTCAGCCCTGACTCACTGGATCAAATGGAAGTTTCAAAGGACTTGTTCAACAAGGACTGTTTGTATCTACGAGGTGGATAAAAGCTAACACTCCTCAACCCTTCATATCTGCTCTTTTTTGATCAATTAATATGGAACATTTTTAACTTGTCAATTGTGCTTAGTGCTCATATCATACTCTAAAGGATGCTAAGATAGCATCATTGTTTCAATAACCTACAAATGTGTCAACAAATAGTTTTTGATTTTATCATTTTTATGAATTATTGGGAATTACACTTTTTTGTTTTTTTTTTCTAATCAAATTCATTGTTCAATTGCTATGTAATGAATTTGATTGATGATTGTCTCTCAAGTGTTTCCCCAAAACTTGTGCTACCAATTGTCAACTTCCTCTTTAACTTAGAGTCTTAGATAATCACTTATTGATGTTCGTGTTCAATGTGAACTTTCTATAGCTTTGTAACAACTAAGTATCTTCGTTATGGTGTTTGAAATCTCAATGCCACCATGATGCATGGTTTGTTCCGGTACTTCAATCACATGCTAGATCACTATCATTAGTTTTATTCTTGTTTCATCGCTTGTTCACTGCTGTATTTATATGAAAAATGTATAGATAATCACCTACTTGCAGCAAAAGTTCCCCAATTCATCAAAAAAGCTACTAAACTAACAGTACTTTTAGAATATGCACTACCGTTCTGACCGCTCTCCTTTAAGTCTACTCTTCTCAATCAATTGTTGAATCACTCTTCTTTACTCCTTGCATACATCCTGCCCTTTCTGTTTCCCCCCACTCTCTCCTCTACCTGACTCCTTTTATCATACAGTTTTTGTCTCAGGCCTTCATTTCCAAGTCCAACACCTTAACCCTCTTGGCCTGAGTCAATGCCTTTCCCTTTTGTTCTTCTGCTATACACTTCTGTTAAATGCCTATTAGTGGCTCTGCATTTATTGACAAGTATGTTCTCTACTCTTGTAGTCAATCTAGCTCTCTATTACTAGTTAATTATCACTTTGTTGCTTGGTTAGCAGATGAAATGAAAGTTAGGGTACAATTTTATGATGACAAACCTTTATCTGCATCCGTTCCAAAACGTGTCACATGCATTGTCAAGGAAGTCATTTCAGCCACTACAAGGTATGTGTCATTATTCATTGTTGTGCTTAATGAATCTTCTTTATTCCTGTTTGCAATTTTCTCCAATTTTATATGCCAATTTTTTTTTTTCAATTTGTCTTACTATCCATACTTCTTTCTTGATCACTTTTTCCTTCTTGTTAGATATTGTTTAGATATTGTTTAGATATTGTTTGATATTGTTAAGATATTGTTAGATATTGTTAATCACAATATCAAACAATATCTTCTATTTGCTCTATTTATTTTTAGTTACTCTTTTTAGTTGTACCTTTCTCTATTATAAATAGATTACCCAATGTGTGATTTATACACAAGGGAGATTAATCTCAAACCCTGTTTTCTCTATATTCAACACTTCTCACTTGAATTTGTTGTTTAAATTTCTAATCTTTGAGGTGCTATTTGTGTGCTCTAAATTTTATTTTTAGAATTTCGAACTATATCCTAGTCACAATCTCTTGTTTGTGCCAGGCAGTCATAATACCCTAGTCCCTATCAGTTTTACCCATTTTAACTCTTAGGTTTTATTGTACTTCAATTCCCAACTGCAAATTTCTTTTGACGGACATGAAATTGTGATAAGTGAAGGGAAATACCTAAAATAGGGAACAAGAGAAGGAAAGTATTGAGGGTTGGAAAGTGGAAATTGTAATAAGGTGTACTCTAAAGTTTATAGTTTTGTAAAAGCAAAGGAAAACACAATTTGTGAATATTGAGAATGATACCTCCCTTGAAGCATCCATGGTCAGAAATCCAAAGAAATATAACATAATCGCTATCCTATCCCAAATCGAAAGCAAGTTTAAGGGCAAGAAGTTGCCTGTAAAGGTTAATTTGAAGGAAATTTTAGGAGCTTTGTAAAGTAAGAAGTTTCCCATTATTATAGAGTTTCAGTTGTGTGAGAACTTCCACTTGCTTTGGCTTGTGAAGTAATTTTTCCTAATAGTAGTCGTGCCCTTGGAGGGAGTTCTAGGCATCCAAAAGTTTGTCTTGGAATAGTCCCTAAATTGTTTGCTTTCTTGCTCCATCTGAATGACAATAAGTATAACTTTACACTTGCTGTCATACACTAGTAATATTTCTTGCAATTAGTTCCCCATTTATGGGAGGGTGCTGATTATAGTTGTTTAATTTGTTTCTGATTTTTTTGTTTACTATATCAGCCAATATTTGCATACTGCTAATATTTAGGGTTAAATATGTTTTCCCTCAAGTTTCAGTGAAATTTGAAATTAGTCTTTTTTCAAAACTTTTGACCAATTTAGTCTTTTATTTTTAAAAATGCGGAAATATTATCCTTTTAACCAAATTTTATTAAGTTTATCTGACGTTTCAAACACATTTCATGATAATATTTGAATTATTTACACCGTTTGACACATTTTTGCTTCAGTGTTAACTCAAATATTATCATAAAATGTGTTTAAAATGTCAAATAAACTTAACAAAATTTGGTGAGAAGGACTAAATGCACGTATTTCTAAAGATGAAGGACTAAATTGGTATAAAGTTTCGAAAAGAGGCTAATTCCAAAATTCACTGAAACTTGAGAGGGACTAAAAATATATTTATCCCTATGAATTATTATACATATCAATGATGAAAATCAACCTCTTAGGTGGAACATTGTAATTTAAATTCTTTGGCCTATAAATTTGAAAGTCTTGTACTAATTTCTTCTTATTTTTCTTAATTTAAGGAATAAAAAGGTCGTACTGGACAATGGCCTTGCAGTTGAAGTAAGTCACATTATTATTTATTTTCTGTATTACACTTATTTAATGGTGTAAATAATTGGTAAAATGTTTATCACCATTTGCTTCTATCTTTGAAAGTTTAATCATTATCTAATATAGTAGTTACAAGCAATATTTTTCTGGAATTTTTTTTTAAGGTCAACCTGAATTTTTGAGGAAATTTCTTTTATGTTAGTTATTGTACTTGAGTTTAGTTTGGTGTCCCTTTAACTGTAGAAAATTGAGAAATGAGTTTTGTATGATTCCTTGCCTCTCGGTTTACCTATAGTCCACCAATGTCAAAAATGTTTTTTTTTTCTGGAAATTGTGTTTCTTGATGACTTTTGGCATCCTCTCACGGCACGGGACAATTGATGTCACCTTTTAAAAAGTCCTTGGATTTGTTGCAGTCCATTCTGCCCCTAACTTGCCCTTGGGAGTAATAGAATTTGATGAAATGAGAAATAAGAAATCTGAACTTAAGGAAAGTGTTTCATTAATTGAGTGAAAAACAACAAGAAAAAGAAAAACCACATGAGTCTATATAACAGACTCTGATCAACACTAAGTCTTTACGGAGACATAGAATTGATTATATTTGTAACAAACTTGACACATACGATTTGTATACTCTTATTTGAGGGGGAGTGTTAGATATTGTTTGATATTGTTAAGATATTGTTAGATATTGTTAATCACAATATCAAACAATATCTTCTATTTACTCTATTTATTTTTAGTTACTCTTTTTAGTTGTATATTTCTTTATTATAAATAGATTATCCTATGTGTGATTTATACACAAGGGGAATTAATTTCAAACCATATTTTCTATATATTCAACACCATCAAATCAGTATGTAGCTAACGATTATACTTAATTGTGCTAAAATTTCCTTCCTTTCGAAATACCTTTCATGAAAATGGTAGAAGAGTGGAATTAAATCATTATTTAGGTAATACTAAATGTTTGTTTTGTCTGATCAACGACCTCCAGGTACCGCCTCACATTGTAGCTGGTGATGCCATAGTTGTTAATACGGAGGATGACTCCTACATAGAAAGGTTAGTTGGTGTAATCTGATTCAAAGAAAGTGATATTAAAATTAATGATACATTTTTTCATTCAAAGAGAGCCGTGTGATCAACTCTCTTGGTATTGTATTGATGTCTTGCACTTTTCATCCCTTTCCTAGTACTTCATCCTTCTGTATTTGTCAAGTAAAATCATAGTAGGGTATAATGAATGACATTCTTTAGGTACTAGATTCTTTTTTAACCGCTATTATACTTGGAACCATTACTATCATTTTTGTGTAAACTTGGATCATAATGATTTGTATTATTAATAATAAATATTATCTCTTAATTTTCAGGGCCAAATCATAGTGCGACTTCAGCCAGGATTTGAAAAGATATCCAATATTGTCATGGCTTCTGAAGCAGAATGGCCTTTTATTCAGCCTCCTAGCCCTACCTTCCCCTCTTTCACTTCATAATAGCTTCTTTTTTTTTCTGCATCTCCTAGCAACTGAGTTTGAATGTTTGTGTTTGCAGGACTATTGCTTTAGTTTGTGCATAACGAAAGCAAGACAACATAATTTTGATTGTTGAAATTTTAGATGATAAAAACTCATTTGGACGGTTTGTATTTATATTTAAGTAGCAGGAATTTCTTTCTCCAGCCCCATAAGTTTCAAATTGCTTACTTTACCCTTTATAAATTGTATTATCTGGAAACTTAATGAAATGTGCAATTCGGAAATTGGACTCTTTTCTTGATATAGCTTGATACAATCACCACTAGATATTCTTACAAGACTTCAATCATTTCTTGGACGTAAATTATATCCAAAGTGAATTGGTGTAAATAATGCTAAATTATATCCAAATTGAAATGGTGGAAGTAATGCTCAAAACATGTCTAGGAATCATTTTTTACCCACCTCAACATTCCTGAAATGTAAATCTAAACCCACAAACAAAAGTACACCATAGAAAACTAAATGTTTTGACTATTGAATAAAAATAGAGGGAAGTAAATACAGAAGTGCAAGGGGAAGCATCCTATCTAATACAGAGGATGTCATATCATACCCAGTATAACTCATTGATTTTCATTTACGATTAAGCCATTGCAAACAAAATATCAAGGAAAAGTAACAATTATCAAAATCATAAAAATTATTCTTTAGGAACGGGTGTAAATTACTATACAAATATATATTAGTGTGTTTGATGAAAAAAAAATAATTAATTATTATTTTTATAGTAATTACATAATGTGGCATTTTGTTAATTAAAAATTAAAAGTAATTATTTGAAAAATATAAAAAATGAGAAGTGGATAGAACAAAAATATTTACTAAGAACTTAATTATATATATATATATATATATATATTTAAAAATACCTTTTGTATTACCATTTCTTTATAATTATTTATTATTCAAAATATTTGTATTTATATTTAGTTAAATATATAAAAAACTATAAATTTTTCTTTTCTAGATTTTATCTTCTTTTTCCTTCCACACTCGAACACGTAAAACAGTTTTTTATCCAAATTTAAGATTTGAATTGACTAAGGGCGGACTTCTCTATTGGCAATTTCTTTTCCCACCTTTTTTTTTCTTTTAATGCTTGTTTAGGGAAACCCGTTGACAACATATTCTACATTGTATAATTCTATAACAATTCAAAATTAAAAAAATTTCAAATTACAAAATCTAAAATGTATTTTAAATTATACCGTCCAAAATATGTTTTCAAATTACATAATTAAAAATTAATATTTTAAAATGTTTAATTTAAAATACACTCAATTTAAAATACATTTCCATATTATATAATCTAGAAATACACTCAATTATAAAGTTTAGAATACATTTTCACATTATATATTATCTAAAAATGCATTCATGATCGATTAATCCAAAATATTCTTTTAAATTTCGACATATATTCTAGACATAGTTTGAAATGTAATTTTGAATCCAAAAATATAATTTAGATCGTATAATCGAGATCATATTTCCGTACTTTACAATCTAAAAATCTAAAATATGATCACTTTAAAGTTTTCCAATACCTCACAAAGGTGCATGAATTAATCGTCACATCAATCAAATTAAAGGATGCACTAATATTGATCAAACTTAATTTCCTTTAATTGCTTTGGTTAACACTGAATTCGTTCTCTACATTAACACAAGACATGAATGTCCTTTAATTCGTTGTCTTGCATATAGGAAAAATTTGACGCATTAACAACTAAGTTTAAACTAAATGTGCTGAGGTACTATTCATTGCCAACAAAGCCTTAAAACCCGACAAAATTATATCATAAAAGTGATTGTAAATCCTTACCACCAAGCTTCAACTTCCCAACATGGAAAACCCTTGTAAAACCCTTCAATTAAAATTCAAAATGCTAGCTAGAAGCCTCAGTTAATCTTTGGTTTTGGTCGCCTTGGTCTCAATACCATATAAAGGCACCCTAGAACAATCAAGAAAGCTGGTATAGTTGTCATATCAAACACCATATGTATTTTTCTCTCTCTTGTGCAGTTAATTGGATGAAGAAGGGAAAGGGTCGCATTGACTTGACCAACAAACCTGCGTGAGAGATTGTCAGACAAAAACTAACAAATTTCAGAAAAATAAAATTTAAGAGCTTTTCAAGTCCAACTTAAAGAAAAGATAAAGTAGGTCTACATGAAAACACTAGCTACTAACCAATGAAGAGCAACAGAAAAGTAAAAATAGTTGAGCTTCACCATATTTTCATCCTTAGATAAATTTTGCAAGTATATTGGAATGAGGGAAAAGAAGAGGAACGAAAAGCAAATGTGAACAAATTCATGTAATAAAGACTAGGGCTGTCAAAACCGACAAGAAAGTCCAACCCGACCCAACAGGCCATGTTTAAAAAATTTGACAGCTGAGCCTGGCCTATATTTTAAAGCAGGCCATTAAAATGCTTATTGCAGAATAGTGCCTAACCTGTTGGATGCATCCTCCAACGTGTTTAATAGCCTCAATGCATCAATATAACGCAATTCTCCAGTGACAGTTGATACCTGAAGAATACAACATTCATAACACATTCAGGAACTTAAGAATATGATTGAAAATTGAATAGAAGCTACAAATAACTACCACTTACCCTTTTCCAAAGGCTAACAACATAATTGTACTTGTTTGCAAGCTCAAGCTCTTGGGACTGGAAGATCCTGAACGTTTTTTCAGCTTTACATTGTTAAGAATTCAAATTAACTCATTGTGTCTCAAGAAAAACAAAGGGCAGGTTTGGGTTCAGATGGTTTAATTTGATAATATATGCTTTAATATTTTTTTTTCTTACACAACGCAAATGCGATGATACATCGTGTTACTCGCTAAAGAAATTGCAGAAATAGATGATATGCGCATTTTAATAATGATCTCATTGATGCTTTTTGAAATAGTAATTTTTTTATCATTAAACGGCTGCAGTGCTACACGGTAAGGATACTAGTACGTTCCATTAGCAGAAGATGAATGGCAGAATTAACCAGTTGTATTGATTCTTCGAGGGACGTGATGACATAGCTTCGAGCAATTGAATCAGACTGGAACTGCGAAATGTGCCAACCTTGTGATGTAATGGAGAAAGGGTTGCATCCTACTGACCATAACCAGTCCTGTCATATGCAGAGATAAATCTTACATTATGGTAGTTCAAATACACTTAAAAACGAAGTTACATCTTAGTACATGGACATTGACTGTTCTAGGAACTCGGAATACAGTTCACACATGCTAATCTCTAAATGAGTATGTATATTGTTGAAAAAGGCATTAAGCATCTGCAACCAGGACAAATTGAAAAGGTGGTCTAGCTTGCTGCAGCCTCTTTTGCTACATAGATCACTTTATGTATTTTGGGAGATTTGGAGAGTTGCAAGGTGAGTACAGTAAAAATTAACTGATTTGTTGCCTTTTAAGGGATTAGGTAGGTATACCCAAAGAAGAGTAACATTGTCCCGTACAGTCAATGCACAAGAACTGAACCTCAACAAACGAAAGATATCTGGATTTAGTAGACGGAAAACACTAAATGCATCAAAGAAGTAGATTGGATTCAAATATTGGACATAAAATGTACCTCAATTGCGGTCTCATGGGCCTGACCATAGACAAGATGAAGGGGAAGCAAACCAGCAAGATGCTCAGCAGTGGCAGCAACTGCAGCTTTTATAGGCTGCCTTTATCGTCCATATAGAGGATGAAATCATTAAAACTGATGAGTAGATTTTTGTACCTATACTTACTATCTATCATATAAAAGAGATTCTCCCTTTTGGGTACACGTTTTTTTCAATTAACCATCCTTTTAAATTAAAATAATACCTTACCAACTTTACCTTCTAAATAATCATTCTTTTAAATTTAACTATTTTTCCGATTTGACCATTTTTTTAAATTTAACCAATTTAAAACAAAAATAACTATCTATAATAAAAAAAACTACCTACAAAATAAAAAAAATAAAAAAACTATTTATAATCAATATAAAAAATATTTATTTTTACTTTTATAATAATAATAATAATTTTTTGTCTTCATAAAAAAGAAAAGTGAACACGTGTAACGCAAGTGTTTCAATTAGTGATAAATAAAGGTACTATCACAATTGTTCAATATAACTTTTTATAGAAGTTCACCTCTTCCCCTACCCCTTCCCAAGTGAAATAAATAAAATACGATTGCAAGAAAGATGAATAAGCAATTTTAGAAAGTAGAAAGATAGGTTTCTGAATCTTACCTCAAGTCCAGTAGAAGTGAATGCCCATTACAATGTACATGGCTTTCCCACGAGGAGGACTCAGACTGAACGACAATAATCATGTCAGAGAGAGCTTTTGCCTGAAAATATTTGTCTAGTAAAAGTGGTTCACTGTAGATGAACCAAAAGATTGGAACCTCAAGCACAGACCTGGAATGTGCATGCCTACCTGCACATTCATAAATACTCATATTTATCAATAACAAGAATATCAAGAATAAAAGAGAACTTTATTTTAAACTTATATTTAGTGAAATGAACAAAATAAATCATAGAAACAAGAACAAGCAACCCCTACATGCTAGACATAGAAACTCCTTGTTAGTCCCTACTATTTTACACTTATACATATCCTATGTTTTTCCATTTTGACATCTAAGTTTTGATGATAACAAACAAGACAATTTTGGTGTTTCTGATATATTTATCTAGAGTGCAACAAGCTTAGTCATGATCAAGAGTAATTTTGTTTCAAGCTACAAGTCTGATTAAAGCACAAAAGACAAGTGAATGAGGCCATGTTAGATGACCTCACACAAAGAAGAAGACGGATGCTACTATAATAGAAGAAGCCTTACAAAAGTATTGGACAACACTACAAGTAGCAAGAAGCGCTAGACAATAATGTCACCTATGGATGACCATATTCCTCATGGCATGAGATATATGTCAACAAGAATGGAAGTTTAGACAGCTATGTTAGAAAAAACTTCCATCTTGAAGAATCAAAAGCATGCAAGATAGAGAAGCAAGAAGAAGATCAAGAGAAGTTGCTCAAAAGTATTCTTGGATTAATATAGCACTAAAAGAACTGCAGAGAACCAAGATTAGACGACCTTGATGGAGCACCTATCAAAAGATGTCTACTAAGCTATCAATTGTTAGATGACTCAAGTCAAATGGAATAAATGCAACCTAAAGAGTGCTTTGAACTAGACACATTTGTAGGATTTCATAAACCCTACACAGTTGACTCACAACATCTATCTCATAAAGATGAAGACCCAGGTACTAACTATAAATGCACAAAAGTCCTTTTGGTTTTGTCAGGGGAACAATGTTGTTGAGATGTAATATTTTATTTATCATGTATGGGATCCTTTCTTTAGGGTTAGGGTTAGGACTGGGCCTTGACTCTTTGTATTCTGCTTACTATCTTCTTATATAAACAGTAGTAAAACAGTAAC
>Ga0214542_1011557_pt1 | contig 12025 bp, 10 predicted proteins | sample CNSS1metaG_FD_160096 | JGI IMG/M metagenome (GOLD analysis project Ga0214542, IMG submission 160096) | Root nodule microbial communities from cowpea collected in UCLA plant growth center, Los Angeles, California, USA - CNSS1 | ecosystem: Host-associated > Plants > Roots > Nodule | place: USA...
AATAATTCAAAAAAAATAAAATAAAAAATTCAAAAAAACCACGAAGTGACACGTGGCACACTCCTAGGTTGACACGTGTACATTTTTAAAAAAATTAACAAAATTTTAAAAAAAAATTTTAAAAAATAAAAATAAAAATAAAAAAAATTCAAAAAAATCACGAAGTGACACGTGGCAGTCACTGTTCATGACCGTTAATGATTTAAACAGTGTTAGCAAAAAAGGACCCAATTGAACAAAATTGACGAAAATTGGGACCTATTTGAACACAAAAGCAAAATTAGGACTTGTTTGAAAAAATTTGACGAAAATTGTGACCAAAAAGGTATTTTAACCTTTAAAATATATATATTTTATATATTTATAAATTTTTAAAATAAAATCTTAATAAAATTACAAAAAAGATATAAACTAAATATAAATTATTTTTTAATTTTAATTAAATTCAACTTAATAAAATATATATTTTATTTTATTTTTAATTAAATTTAACATAATAAAATATAATTTTAATTAAATTTAACTTAATAAAATATAAATTAAATTTTATTTTTATTTTTTTGCGGGTAACAAATACTTGCAAATATAGGTAGTATTATACCTGCACCTAACCCGTTTATAAACGAGTATTGAAATACCCACTACCCGCGGGTCCCAATTGTTTGCTACGAATTTTATTTGTACATATCCGCGGGCACATGTATTTTTTCCATCCCTATTTGGATCTACTCTTCGATCCAGACCAACTTGGGTTAGCCTTCAAGCCGAGCCAACTTGTCTTAATCTTCAGTCATAATTAGTTTGACACGACCTTTGACACAGGTCAAGTCGCCTAAATCTTTGGTTGTAATCGACTCAACTTGATCTTCAACTTGACCACCTGACCTAGATCGACTCAATTAGATTTTTGACCCAATTAACTTGAGTCAACTTTCGTTTTACCTGACTCACCTCGACTTTCAATCAAGGTCTACCTCACTCGACTTTCAGTCCAAACTGATTTTGCTTGACTTACAATCCATGCTAACTCTACTTGACCTTTGGTTGGTCCTAATTTTGTTCAACCTTTAACCCATATTGATTCTTCTTTACTTTCAACCCATACTAACTTTGTTTGAACTTTAGATAATTTTTCTGAACAATTTAAAAGTAAAATAAAATATACAGAATTAAAACCTATTATAATAAATAAGAATAACCTCAACATTTTCTACAATATCGAACGATTTTACATTTTCACATTTTAATACTCTTAAAATTAATAATTTCTTAATAATTATAAAAAATAATACTTTTATTAAAAATTTAAATATAAATCTAATTTAAAATTTAATAATTAAATATCAAATATAGAAATTTAGTATCTTAAAATTTCAAATTAAAAATAATATCACATCTAATGTAAATTTGACTCATTAATAATAACTCTCTAATAACTTTTCTAGAAAGAACCAACATTTTCATCCCTGAATAAATCTCAATAAATCTCAATAAATATATATATATATATATATATATATATATATATATATATATATATATATATATATATATTAACTTGGACCAGGATATATGTAAAATTAAAATAAAATACAAAAAGTGAGACATGATCCTGATTCATTGGCCTCTCATGGAAGTCCACATAAAATTTGAATCTTGGGACCATTCCTCACTCATATCACAACAAAGTTCTCTCCTGCCGCCACAATATCCTTCTCCTTCCATTTCGTAACACACATTTCTGGGACAACACAACAACATACATTAATTAATGTACCTAAGACATTACTATTGACGCGTGTCTCCTATTTATCTTATTAATATTTTGTACTTCCTTCAAAATCATTTTTTATATTCACACAAAACCTCAACCATATATAAATTAACATAAGATATTAATATATCATAGCCCATTATTCACTTTACATCATTTCTGCATATCCCAACAACCGGCATCAATTAACCATAGATTGTGTGAGGCATCAATGGTTTTGGTTTTTCGGTTTCTTATCCACCGTCATGGCTTTATCTGTTTTTCATTTCATTTTCTTTATAAAATTAAATTAATTAATCCATGATGATTTTTGGTGAACAAATTATGGTGTTAATAAATTTATTCTTATAAGAAGAAAAAAAATAATTAAATAAATTTTCGTGAAATTTTAAAGTCATATTAGAGTTTCTATAAATTAATTCATAAAATAAGCTAAACTTATTTTATAATGAACTTTTAATTATTTTCAAATATTTATAAATATTTTGTCTATTAATTATTTATATATAATTTATAACTTTCCCGCAATCTCTGAACAAAATAATATTTAAATTTCTGGAAGTGGATTGCACCAGATATTGAGCTGTAAAGCTCAAAACCATGCAAGTCTAAACCCTAGATTCAATTACTGTGTCTCTTCTTTGACTTGTGCTGTTGGGTAGATTTTAGAAATGGGTTATGTAGTTGAGGAGTACAGAGTTCTTGTTTAAATATATAGAAATAACTTATATTTTAATATATTATCTATATTATAACCTTACTATATCGTTTAATATTGATCGTTTTTTAACACTGCCATGTAGCAAATAACCTTACTATATAATATTAAACATTTTTTCAGCGGAAAATAAGTGCTCTATGGTATACTCACTAATTTTTTTCATAAACATAATCCACATTTTAAACTTTGTCAAATGTCATAAATAAATAAAATTTGATTAAAGATTGAACTAAAACCGGTATACGAACCATTCAATCTATTAATCACTTTTGTCCAAATGTTAAGTTTGGAATATTAATCACTAATTAAAAGTACAGTCAAGACATAATATCACTTTCCCTTACCACGGGGATCAAATTAGTGTTTGGCAAAAAAAATTTCCCCAAAAACAGTTAAATGAAGAGTTTCAAAACAACTTAATAGAGTGCCAATGATATCTTAGGTACATTCACAATTATTGTACAACCTAATTCATAAGTCATTTCACTCAATTAGTCATAATAATAATTATATAAAAAAAACTCAAGAAAATTTTGTACCAAACAATATTTTAAAACAATATTTTAATAGCTATAGAACAAACATTTCTATGTAGAAGAAAATTTGAACACCCAATTATTTTGAACATTTCGATTGTTGAATCGAAACATGCAAGAGATCCAGTTATTAACTGAAATATACGGTTTCTTGTTATGTTTTGATTCTAGAATCGAGACATGAAACTATAAATAAATAAAAAAAGACGAAAAAAAATATTAGGTCTTGATTCTAATAGTAACCGAAGTTCAATATTTTTTTAATTTAAAATTTTATTTAATTTTAAGGGTATTAACTTCAGTTTTGATAATAATCGAATTTCAATACTCTTTCTAATTTAAAATTTTATTTAACTTTTAGGTATTAAGTTTCAATTATTTTCAGAAGCAAAGACTCTGTTAGTTAACTGAACTTGCATATATAAAAAAAAAAAGAAAAAAGAATTTAAGTTATTTAAACATATGATAATTTTTTTTGTTAATTTACATATATATTGTATGAAATATTAAAGACATTTTTTTTGTCTAATTTAGTTATATTAACCTAGTCTAATTAACATTATTGTTTGTAGTGAAGAAATTTTGCATGGGTAAGGTATGCGAAAAGAACAAGACTAAGGGTGACTGAATTATAATTAATAAGTTGTGGACAGAGCTTAAGAGGCATTGTAATGGGAAATGGATAGAATATTGATTAGAAGGTTTGATGAAAGTGATAGAAAATCAAAGCATGCATGAATGGATACACCTGTCTCGTACCTGCTAATTTCCAGCCATATATGCTACTTGTATATATAGTGTCATGCCAACTACTCCTTTCGTTTTCTTCCCAACTGCACAAAGCCAAATTAGGAACAAACAACTTCCTCTCTGCATAACTATTCATTCTATTTCTCCATCTCCTCATACTTCCATCACTAAATTCTCCACTTAATTAACCTAAACTGCTGTTACTTCTCATTTTTCATAGGGTACCAGTGCTTATGATGTCACAAGGTTTGTAACATTGAATATTTGTTAATGATGAAATCAAAGTTTTATATACAGATTTTAATATCGATTTAGGGTTTGTAACTAATTTTTTTGTAACATTTTAATGAAATTTAGATTTTAGTCTGATTCAACTTCAAAAAACATCTTTAATGAAGCCACTTAGGTCTTTGTCTAAAGTCCTAAAAAGTACTTTTATGTATATCATGATTCATTATCAGTGTTCAAGTCAAAACTCAAATTAATTAAAGTCCAGAAAAGTAATAGTTTATAAATTAATATTGTGATATCTGTATATTAAGTTCTGAAATAGATTCCCAATGTTTTAAAGGATAGTTAAATAAAAGTTACTTAATGATATATTATTTAAAGGTTATTTTGTAGAAAATATAGATTCGAACCTTATTTTTAATGATTTTTAATAATAATAATAATAATTGATAATATAGGTAAATGATTTTCATTTGGGTAGAGTATGTGAGCTTGATATATGTATATTCTATTGTTGGTTTTCAAGTTACTATTCACGTCTGACGTCAAGTAATACGAAGAAAAAAAATTAAAATTATAACAAAAATGAAGAATTAATTTGAGAATTATCACTAAAATTTACTAAGTTTATTTAGCATAAGAGGATTTAGGTAATTGTCTTATTGAAAGATATGCAATTTTTGTCTAAAATATTGCATGAAAAAGTTTATAGAAATTGAATATGTAATTTAGTAAATATAACTATAAAAGAAATCGCACACTATAAGAAAAGTCCTAAATAATTATCAATTTTAGTGACTAAAAAATAATTACTTACCATAGTGATTAATTTAGAAACAAAAAATTATTAATAACTAAAATAATTTTTATTATGAATAAAAAGTTATAATTGGTCTTTAAATTGGTAACTAAAATAATTATACGGTTAAATATATTTTTAGTCTCTTAACTTTTAGTGAAAATTAGAATTAGTCTCTCTTCAAAACTTTGACTTAATTTAGTCCTCAAACTTTATAAATGCATAGATTTAGTCCTTTAAACCAAATTTTGTTAAGTTTATTTGACATTTCAAACACATTTTATGATAGTATATGAGATAACATTGAAGCAAAAATGTGTTAAATAGTGTAAACAATTCAAATACTATCATGAAATACGCTTGAAACATCATATAAATTTAACAACATTTAGTTAAAAGAACTAAATCCACACATTTCTAAAGATGAAGGACTAAATTGGTCAAAAGTTTCAAAGATGGACTAATTTCAAATTTCACTTAAACTTAAGAGATCAAAAACATATTTAACCCATAATTACATTATGAATTAATTTCTAAATTGGTCACAATAATTAATGATGGAGAAACTATTAATAAAATTGATTAGATTACAATATCTTTAATATGCTTAATTAAGAAAATCACATTATCAATCAAGAAATTGACAAAGGGATAGAAGAAGTATTTAAGAGGTATCAAATGTCAAAGTATTTTATGACACATCATATCATTTATGTATATGTTGTTGTAGTGGAATTGTCAAGTAGAAATGACACATTAAGATTAGTAATCATTGAGAAGGACTTGCAAATAAAAACATTCAAGGTTATATTCAAGTGAAAAGTATATTAGACAAGACACTAAACTTCTTGATTTCCATTGCCTACTCGCTAATAGTGTTCTTCATCTTTTAAATTCATTTATTTTACTTTCTATATATTTATTTTCACTCACTTTTAATTTATTTACTATTTTTTATCATATATTTTCTATAATTTATATTGGTACTTTGCCTTTATTATTATTATTATGCATAATTAAGGTTTACCTAAAATATTTATACTTATAAAAAAAACCATTTAAGCCAAAATATTTGTAACTAATTATTTAACTCGATTTAAAAAACATTATTTGGAAAGTAGTATACTCCTATATCTCTATCAATGAGTAGTCTAAATTGAATTAGAAGAAGCCAGCTATGAATCTTTAATGCTAAAGCCAAACAAACTGTTACCATCGATCTTTTGAGAGATAACAACATATACAGTGCAATTGCAAAGACCCATTCTCTCTACCCAACCACACGTTCATCCCTACAACAAGATCACATCACAACCATCCATTCCATTTTTCTGATCACAATCATCCATTCCATTTTCCTGAATGATACTGATATTTTGACAGTATTCTATTTTTAATTATTACTTGATACTATCCTTCGTAATTGTTTATTTATTTTTACTTTTTAAACATAAAAATTAATTTTTGTTAAAGCTATTTTATCCTTATATAAATTATCAAATAATCGTCTAACGGTGTCAAACAATTTTTTTTTCTTTTCTCAAACTCCACACCCTCTCTATTTAACCACCATCACCCCATGTCTCATCCGATATCCTATCAGCACTCACCTTTCACTCCATAACCCAAAATCCTACTTTCTCACACCTTCCAATACTAAAAACTTCTTGCACCAACTAACACACAATCTCCATAACCATGAACAACCTTCGTGTGGTTCTTCTGCTACTTTCTCAGATCTTGGCACTTCATGTCATTGCTCATGATGAGTCTCATCAGGGACGCCCACCACTCCCAGTGTTGAACCCTTTTGAGCATAAAACTCAAACACAAGTTCAGCTTCACCATCAGAAAATTGAAAACAAAGTTGAAGTTTCTGGTGTGACACAACATGAACCATCACCAGAAGAGAATAAATCAGCTGAGGCTCCACAGATTCGAAGGCTCGGAAAGCACCATTCCACTGACAAGTCAGTGGCCGGTGGAGGTGTCATCATTGGAGGGCTTGTTACTGCCATTTTTGCTGCTGTTTTCTGCTATATTCGGGTTACTAGGAGAAGGGACACTCGTTACTGATCAAATTCTAATCACTCATATCTTCTTTACTTGTTTCAATCTTTTTGTTCTTTGGATTTTTTTTCTCTTCCTTACGATTAGAGTGGGAAGTGAATTATACTGGAACATAGATATTGCCTAAAATGGTGCTGCTACTGCTGCAACTGATATTCGTGTGATATTGTTCATATGTTTAGAATAAATAACATATATAAAGTTTTAACATTGTCTTGTAATCATAAACCGTTTGATATAGTAAAACTGTTACTTTAAATGTGACACTAAGATTGTTTCTGATTGATTTTCTTCTCTGTGTACTCTTTCTGTTTCCTGTTCTGTTTTTCTTCTGTTTTTTCCCACTTCTCATTTTTCTGAGAGAGCAAAATGGAAGCATTCCCTAGAAAAGGGGCTAACATACTTTTTGACCAAAGTATCTGTTCAACAACCCTGGCTCTTTCTTAATGAAGAATCCATCAAAAACTAACATTGTTTACAGTAACCAATTCAATGTGTTATTGAATTATAAACTATTTTCATTGAAAGTAGCTTTATAATGTTGGGTAAAGGGGGTTTTAATTTTATAATGAACATTTTTGTGTGTATATGTAGTGGTGTTCATATGGTGATGACCTTGTAGAGGAGTCTTATCCAATAGGATTTCATGCTTTAGATAAAGAATGAAGAGAATAGTATCTGATATCAGAAAAAGAAGATCGGTTTGTGTGTTTGATATGTAGAAGCTACTGTGAGATGAAACCTCGTAGAAGGAACTGATGCTATTCCTTATTTGACAATATTTTGAACAAGACTAGAAAAAAGGATAAAAAATGGCACTGTCCTCTACAAAAGGTTATGTGATTCCTTGATTTTGGTGAATTGTTTTAGTTGTCCAAGATGCAGGGTGAAGTATCCATTTATACTTTTTCGCTAAGGTCGGTGCTTCAAAGACTTTGCAATTGCAAATGGAACACTTGTCTAGTTTGGTTTTTCATTTTGGAAAGAAATAGGAAAAAGCTAGCTCGGTTAAGTATATTAAAATAATTCGTAAAAGAAATACGAAAATTAAATTTTAACAACTTTACTATGTAATTTAAAATAATATTTTTTAAATAACTTTTCAAAATACAAATAAATAAAAAATAAAAAATCACTTAAAAAATATCATCTCATATTATAAAAAAATTATCAAAATTTCATTTAAAGTTACAATAAAGATTTCATAGCTTGGTTAATAATTTGGACAAAATTTTATTTTAATCAGGCACAGTCTTCTATGAATATTCTGATTATAAATTACTTTTAGACACTAAATTTCACACTCACTTCGCATTATTTTTTCTTATCTTTTATGTCCTGATACTAAACTTGAATGACTATCTTACCTTTCAAAGTTTTCAAAGTGAGTATCAAGTAGTTGTAATGAATGTCAAAAAAACCATTTCTCAAAATAACAATAATCACTTGTGCAATTTACCAAGAAATAAATTCAAAATAATTATTAAAAAATAACAAATTTATCATATACAATTCAAATTATTTCATATTAAAGAAAACACATTGCATTACACACCTGTTATTTTTTTAAGTAGTAAAATTATTATTATTATAATTATGAAATTAAATATAAATAGTTTTTTTAATTTTATTATATTAATTGGTTAAATTTAAAAAAATAGTCAAACGTTAACGGTTAAATTTAAAAAAATGATAAAATTGATAAAATAATAATTTTAGTTTAGAAAAAAACTTTCATTTAAAAAAAATTAAAAACAAATGTGAACAGAGAAATCTTCATTATTACCGTGTAGCTTGTTTATTTGATCATAACTACAACTTTACTTTTATTACTTTGTTCTACTAAAAAAACCTTACTTCTAAATAACAATCAAAATTTAAATCTGAGTATGACTTAGATGGCAAATACTAACCTAATTTGATTGTAATCTTGGAATTAGCCTCTTCCTATATGGACTCCAGCCCACTGAAATTGCCCCAGGCAAAATAGGCCATTTGAGAGAAAATGATCTTTTAATGGATCTAAACATAAAATGAATGTTAAATAATTTATAAATACATTTTGTTTCTTTATAAATAGATTTTAATTTATCTTAACATGTCCTCTTGATAAAAAAAATTAATTAGTTTTACAGCACCACCTCTTTAATGTCTCGTTAAAAATGCTTAAATAAATCGACAATTATAAGAGTAATTTTGTTACAAATAGTTTATGTAATTAATAAATTATTTTAAGAATGATGCATTATCATAAAAAGAATATAACTATGATATTTTCGTTTTCTTATATCTCATACCTAAAATCAGTTATATCTTTTAATTATATTTTGTTAAAAATATTTTGTATCAAAAGATGTTTTAACATTAATATGAATTATGAAACTCACGTAAATACTATAAGCTTCAATTTTCAGCTTTATAAGTGTTTTGGGCATGGCTTTTTCGTGGTGTCAATGCCAGTTTACTGGAGGACCCCAAGACCACTTTCTAACCCCTAATCCCTCTCATTCTGTCTCACTTTGCCGAAAACAGTTTCCTTTGCCCTCTCTTTACTCCAGCAAAGAGCTCTGCTAGGACACAAAGATCCTTCCAACTTCGAGCTAGCTAAGAGCATTCAACCTCTAAGTAAGTCGAACTTTGAAGCTCCTTAGTCCTTTCTCCCCATTTTTACCGTTTGGGTACGTTGGTCTGGTTAGGTTTTAACCTTTTACGTTCGTTTTGTCCTGGTGTTCCTGTTTTCAGCTCATTGTTTGATTCTTAAAGTTGTGGTACTCCTTGGTTTTGTACCTGGTTGCGTTTGCTAGCATCTAGCCGATAAGGGAAGCTAGGGTTTCACTTTTTTAAGTTGTTTTGCTGGTTCCTGTTTCGTTTGACTAAGTTTGATTAGTGTTTTGTGAAATATGAGACAAGATTGGGTAAAACGTTAATTTTTTTAGTGTATTTCCAAGTTAGGAGTTCAAATATTCATGAAACTGTGATATTTGACGTTATTTTTCGTATTCTGGAAACGTCGGGTGGTCGCTGGGCGACTATGCCTTTTTTCTAATATGCACAATTTTAGTAAAATTGAATTTTCCGACTCGTTAACCGTTGGATCGAGCTGAAATTTTAACAACTGATCCTTAACACCTAGTTCTTAACTTTGATTGGTCGGATCTTGAACCGAAGCTCTGTAGTGAGAGCAGTTTTTATCGCAAGGTCCCTGTAGTTTGGTTGTTGACAGCATTGACCTTTGTTGCTTGTTTGGTGCATAACTTTCTCTATAGTCATTCAATTAAGTTGGTTCTTGTTGCATTTGGTTCTTGATTCAATCATCTTTAATTTGAATATAAATACAAAATTTTTGGAGCTTTACACAAGCTGCAGTTTTATTTATAAAATCCCAAATTGTTGTTATAATGTGTTGTTATGTAATGAGTCATGCCTTGGTTGGGTTGGACATTGGTATGCATTTATAAAGCATGAGATTGAATGGGATCTTGTTGTGTTGTGTATGAAATGGAAAACATGATTATATGGTTGGTGGTGGTTTGGCATGAGAATTGAATGCTTGATATGGCATGTGGATTTTGTTGGTAAAAGAGTTTCAAGGGAAACTCTTGGTGATGGTGGTTAGTGTATACCTTGATATAGGAGATGTCTAGATAAAGGAAGGTATCATGAACTCTAAAAGTTAATCACGCTCACATAGAGTAGAATAATTTATGTGGTGAGAATGATAGGAGGTCCTAATCTTGGACATATTGGGCCCAAGACATTAGAGGATTAACCATGTGTGTGGTTGGGTGTTAACCCCTTGCGTCTAGACTCTGCAGAGTTTAGAAGCCAGAATAGGCGTATACTTCCTTTAGAATTCTATATCAAGAGTATGATCCGGATATTGAGTCATAGAGTCTTGAAATTGTTTGCTTTCACACAGTGGCGGATCTTGACTACAAAATTTGGAGGGGTCAAAACAATATAATTATTTGACTATTAGATTGGATCATTAGTATAATGCTTTAAAAAATAACTCATCTAACTGAACAATTTGATCATTGGTACAATACTTTAAAATATGTGAAGAAGTAAAATCTATCTTGTTTTCATCTTCACCAACAACTTCTCTTCTATCACTTTTAAAGAATGAATCTATGGTTTTATTCTTCATCAATATACTTTAAAAAAAATTAATATTAAAAAATATTTTATCATAATCTAATGAGAAATTGAGAGTCGTAATTATTAAAAGAAAAACATATTATAATCAAGTCACAAAATCGGTTTGAAAAAACACATAATACATTATTTTTTCTTCTATATTCATAAAAAAATGAATATACAAAGTTCATGAAATAAAAAATAATATTAATAACTATTAAACTAATAGTTCATTATCAAGTGAGACAAGACAATTACTTTTTTTTTTCAAGGAAGGAAGATAACAAATGATAAATGAGAGCAAAAGTAATGAGTTTGTGTCTAACTTCTTTTTTTCTTCAAAAACAAAAAGAAAACATATGAGATTGAAAGATGAGTACAAGTTTGTGAAAACCTAAAAAGACAATGAGAAATAAAATAAAAAATATTTTAATAGATATTTGTTTTAATTACTATTTTGGTTTTTGTTTCCAAAAATGTAAGTTGGTCCTCAAGTTAATTTAGTCTCAATTTGGTTATGATTTTTTAGTCGAAATTTGATATTTTTTTGACAAAAACAAAGACAAAAAAATAATTAAACCTAAATATGTTTACTCTTTATTATATTAAATTTTATATTTTATTATTTATTATACTTTATAAAAAAATAAAAAGACACAATTTAAATTTCTATCAATTTTTAAAATACATTACTTATAATTTAAAAGAAAAAATTTAAAAATATATATATAATTAAAAAAAATCAAAAATATATACATAATTAAAAAAAAATCAAAAATATATTGGGGGGCCAAGGCCCCTCCCTGCTCCATATATAATCTGCCACTGCTTTCACATGATTTGGGTGCCTATTGCTTTGTCGCTGCATAATATGATCTGACTATTGATTTGCTCTATAACATGATTAAAACAATTTTTGCTCTAGCTTACCCTTTCTCTTGGTGTGTGTTTCTTTGCTTGGTTTTCCTTTTTGCAATGATCACCAATACTATTGGTGTGAGCAG
>Ga0214542_1011561_pt1 | contig 12016 bp, 12 predicted proteins | sample CNSS1metaG_FD_160096 | JGI IMG/M metagenome (GOLD analysis project Ga0214542, IMG submission 160096) | Root nodule microbial communities from cowpea collected in UCLA plant growth center, Los Angeles, California, USA - CNSS1 | ecosystem: Host-associated > Plants > Roots > Nodule | place: USA...
TATAAAATATTTTTTTTTTTAAATTGTTCAAATTAAATTAAAATCAATATCCTTTCAGGATTTTAACTGCTTTATTGACTATTGAATATATACTTTAGTTCCTATAATTAAATATAATATTATGCTTTAAAAATAAAAGTGGTCTATATTCATAAAAAATTAATCAACATGAATTGGTAAGAAAATTATTTTCCCATCCACTTCCTTCTTTCTTATTGAAAATAAATAGATCTTACGGTGTGAGCTCCTCAGCGGGATCTGTTTTCGAATACTGACAGGACAAACACTAACAGGAAACAAACGGACTGTGTTGTCGGCGTCAGTTTGTTGCTGAGGTTGTTTTGTTGTGTTGTCAGGGAAATCATCCTCACTTCGTTAGGTTAGTTCCACTTCTTCTTTCCTTTTACTTTCACTCTTTGTTATGTTCTTCTTACTCTTTCTTTTGTTGTTTACATTTTCTTCATCTTCCTTTGCCAATATATTTTTTTTCAATAAAATGTAGATCGAATCTATGGTGGGGTTTCCTGGGAATAGAAATTGTACTTTTCCGTGAACAGATTTTAGAACATGTTTGTTCAATTTAGGAGGATTCTGTTCGACACTACTGTTCCTCTTTCTTCTGCGAATTTGAATTCACTGTTCAAATTAGGCCTCTTTGTAAAATCTGCTTTGTTCTATTTGAGTGATTTGTGATTGTTAAAGCAGGAAATCTCTCTAGGGTTCTTGTTTTGGGGGAAGGGAATGCATTATGTAGATAATTAATGAATTTGTAATGCTGAACTCTGATGTGTTGGATTTTACCTTGGATACTGTACCTGACAGTGTATACACTTGTAAATGTGATCATAATTTAAAGTAAGTTTAATTGGAATATACGGAAAAGGTTAATTTGTTATTTTTTTCATTCAATCATGATGTTCATGAAGTGTAAAATTGTTGATTTTAATAATAATGGTTTAATTACATGTTTGATTTCTATGATTGTAAAATCTTTACATTCTTGGTTTCAATATTAAACAAAAAAAAAAATCGTTTTTGTTTAGACATAAGTAATTTTTAATCACTTCTAGTTTTTCTTTTCTAGGGACTAAAAAGGATTAAAGATTATAAGAATAAAGACTAAAAATGATTATAAGTAATGTGTACAGGGACTAGAATGGGATATGTTTAAGTATATGAACTAAGTGGTAAAGCTTTTTATTACTATAGGAACAATATGGGGTGATCTCTAGTGTAGGTTGATTTTTAATTGTTTTGAGGGTAAAAGAATTTAGTCTTACCATTTCTTAGAATTAAACACTTTTTCTTAGGATACTGACCTTTAGTTGTGATATAATATATTTCTTTCTAAGGGAAGCACCAAAGCAAAATAACCAAATTTCTTAGCAAGTTAAAATTAACCAATTCACCTCAGATTTTAGAGAGATTGAATTAAGAGCTTCTGGAAAAGTTGAAGAGCATATATTAATTTAAGCTTATGAGAGAAACTTAATTCAGTTTACCTTTCTTTTCTTTTCAGTGTGTATTTACAGAAAAAATTATCATAAAGACTTTATCAACAGGAATATAGTACTTTTGAGGTAGATGTTCTCATTGGTGTTAAGCTAGCTGTGTATGGCTATGGTTAGAGTAAACTTTAGATGCATGTATATGTGAGTTTTAGTTCAATAACTAAGGATCTTTTTTTTTTTCCTTTTACATCAATCTGATTCAAATGTTTAGTAACTATAAACTGTCCTCTAAAGGGGTTTTAGTCTACCAATTTGAAGGTTTTTAAAGAGTGAGCTGAAACTCGTGTTTGAATGATGGAAATTTAAGATCATTGTGGAAGGTTTTGGGTGATGGCCGGTTCAAAACCTGCAAGTGGTGAGGGAGAAACAATGGTTGTGGATGCTGCACCAAGGAGGCCCCGGATTCTGCTTGCTGCTAGTGGGAGTGTTGCTGCTGTAAAATTTGCAAATCTTTGTCATTGTTTCTCTGAATGGGCTGATGTAAGAGCAGTTGCCACAAGTGCATCTTTGCATTTCATTGATAGAGCTTCAATGCCAAAGGATGTAACTTTATACACTGATGACAATGAATGGTCTAGTTGGATGAAACTTGGTGATAATGTGCTTCACATTGAGCTTCGCAAATGGGCTGATATCATGGTCATTGCTCCATTATCAGCAAACACCCTTGGCAAGGTAATTAAGAATGTTATTCGGTAAACAACTCAAGTGCTTATTGAATAAATGCTTTGGTCGTTTCTACAATTGAAGAGAAAATATGATTACGCTGTTTGCAGAAAAGTTGCAACTTATAAACTGCTTTCAATAGCTACCCTGCATAAATTACGAAGGGTTAAATATGTTTTTAGTCTCTTAACTTGGACGCGAAATTGGAATTAGTACCTATTTCAAACTTTGATAGAATTGGGTCCCAAAATTTTAAAAATGAATGGGTATAGTCCTTTTAACCTAATGGCATTAAATTTTTATGGGCTTCTTAAACGGTATTCCAGGTTAACATTTGATCTAGAACTAATTAAAACGGTGTAAACAACTCACTTCATTATAAAACATGTTTGACATGTTAAAAAAATTTAATGTAGTTGGATTAAAAGGATTATATATTCATTCGTTTTTGAAGTTTGAAAACCAAAATATATCAAAGTTTGGGACAATAACGAATTTCAATTTCGCATCCAAGTTTAAGGACTAAAAACATAGTTTAAAGACTAAAAACATATTTAATCCAATTACTTATATAATCTATTTCATTTTCTTTCCTAGACATTTGCACAAATGCTTATGTCATAAGATAAAGCCTAAATAAGTTATAAATGAGTTCTTCTGAGCATATAGTATACAAAATGGTGGTACATTGTCTTTTCTACATGGTCACAACAAGTTGAAGTTATAGCTTATATTTCTCCAAATAGATTAAACAAACTGGCATGTCTATGACATACCTAGTCTATGACACCGTGCAGGCAAGTTCAACAAAGGATGTGTTTTTCTTTCCATCTGTTGGTGTTCAGTTTTGTGTGTACATATTTTAAAGGGTTCAAATGAGTTTCTGTTAAAGTAAGTTGAATATATGTTGCTGTAGATTGCTGGAGGGTTGTGTGACAATCTACTGACATGCATTGTGCGAGCTTGGGACTACAGCAAGCCGTTTTTTGTTGCACCAGCCATGAACACTCTTATGTGGAACAATCCTTTCACCGAGCGGCATCTCATCGCCATTGATGAGCTTGGGATTTCTCTCATTCCACCTGTTACAAAGAGGTTAGCTTGTGGAGATTATGGCAATGGTGCCATGGCTGAACCCTCTACCATTTACTCAACTGTAAGGCTCTTCTATGAGTCAAAGGCTCAGCAAGGTAATGGTGATATCTGACAACGTTCACAATTGAAAACAAGTATCAATGGCTTCCTAGGACATGTCTTGGCCCCTTTCTTTTATTGCATTTCTATTTCTCTTACATCTAGTCTGATCATAGGTGGTGTGTATTATTTGGGACAAAACTTAGATGTTTTCATCTTTCGGTGCTTTTTAATGTTGTTCTCCGATTAGAAACAGAGTTTTATCTCAGTAATTTGGAAAGCAAAAAAGTTTACATCAAGTGAACATTGTTTATTGAGATAAATGTCTAATTCTGATTAGAGAACAACATCAAATGCACATGAAAAACTGTATCAAAGTTTTGTCGTATTTTTTATTGCAGAGGGATTGTGCTGCAGATTCCTTTATGTATCAATATTGGTCCATGTTCATCTCCTTAATCAGAGGACCATCTGAACTTTCTTATGCAGAGAAAAAAAAAATCAGAACATTTTATGCAGATTGCACATAATGCCAACCTTTTAATAACCAATGAGTTTTCATGAAATGTAACATCTATAAAAATAGAATGCAGAGTGGTTTTTCCATAGCAATTATTGAAATTTCCTAAATGGGTAAAATATTTACTCTTGGAATATCATTGTTTGAGATTTTTTAGGTAAAATATTTTGAAAAATGTTATCTTTGTTTTCATCTTTATACTCCTTAACACACAGTAGGTAAAATGATGATATGTCAAGGTGTGCAAGTTTATCAATTTTAATCAAACACAATATGCCATCAAATCTGGTACCTTGTGATGAGATTGAATCTGACCCCATTTAAAGGGGTTTCCAATTTAAGTTCAGTAAAAGTATGGTTCAATTTTTTTTTTATAAAAGATTATTGATGCAATTAATTATTACTTCTAAACAGTTAATACCATCTTAATTGCATGAATGTTTTTTTTTTTTTGTATAGAATTATAATGTTAATTGAAAAAACAAAATGTTTGTATTAATTGGAAAAAAAAATGATGTTGATATTTGGAATACAATCCAAAATTAAATGTTCATGTTAATTGATGGAGAAATCAATTTTGTTTGTATCATCAATTGGTAACACTAGTTGCAATGCATATTTACACCTGAAGTCGCTTTCTTGCACAACCACCACTCATTTCAAATGACAATAATTTTATCATATAAGCTACAGAAAATTGTGTATATACTGTATAATTTGTTAAAAAAAATTATATTTCTTTTCAAGTGATAAATTATCTTGTGTATATATAATTATTTTAAAATCGTATGAGTTAGGATTCATTGCTTATACACAAGTTTATCATTGACAGTGTATGAAAAAAATTTAACTCAGAAAGACTAAACATTCATCTATTGTATCATTAATTTTATTTTATCATTAATCACAAGCTAATTTGTTGAGATTATTACTCTATAAAGCTGAATTTAAGGATACTTAAAAACCCGAGTTTAAGGAATTAATAGTGGACAATAAATAACAAGAATTATCACACAAACGCACCTTTTATTATCTCTGTCTAAGACGAAATAATTTATAATAAACAAATCAAATTTTCTCGTTTATTATTGTTAAAATATGCAAATGAATGAAATGAAGGTTAAATATGTTTTTTGTCTCTTAACTTTCAATAAATTTTGGAATTAGTCTATTTCAAAATTTCGAACCAATTTATTTCTTTATTTTTCGAAATACGTGAATTCAATCATTTTGATCAAATTTTGTTAAGCTTATTTGACATTTCAAACACGTTTCATAATAGTATTTGACTTAACATTAAAGTAAAAATGTTTCAAACAATATAAACAACTCAAATACAATTCTGAAATGTGTACAAAACATCATATAAACCTAACAAAATTTGACTAAAAGTATTAAATTAACGTATTTCAAAAGATGAATGACTAAATTAGTCCAAAATTTTAAAATAGACTGTTAGGTTACGGCTACAACTATTCTAAAATGTGAGAGAGGGAAGAGAAAACTAATAAAAATGTTTTTTCTGCCCTTCATTCATAACAAAAGCAACCCTAAATAAGGTTGTAATGGGTCAGGTGTGTCCCTGGATTACAGAAACATTCGTATGTTATTTTGGGCTTCCAAACCATAACTAACATAATTAAAACGTGATCACCAAAACTAACTTAAATGAAATCCTTCATCCAGTGAGGTTTTTTATGCTCTCTTATGGGCCTTGTGGTGGTATTGGGTTGTGTTGTATCATTGCCTACCCCTGAAGATTGCACTTTGTCCTCAAAGTGGGGAATGGAGGGAGTTTGGGCCGAAATGGGTGGCATTGGTGAAGTGGGTATTGGGCTAGGGTTTAATGTGTGGGGTTGGTCAATGTTCTGGATGGTTGTGGGGTTGTGTGGCTCGAGGAGGTTAGGTGGGGAATTAAATTGGGGAGCCGTTGGAGTGGGTTGAGGTAGCACGGTTTTATTGGAGAGTGTGGGAGGTGGAGTTAATGTGGTAGGTGGCAAAAGTAGATAATGGGTTTTGAATATGCGGGAGGGTTGTAGAGAAGGGAAACTCGAGGGGGTTAGGTGAGCTAAATTGGGGGACAGCTGGATGGGGATGAGGTGGCACATTTTCAGTGGAAGGTGGGCGGTGTAATTAAAGTTGTAGATGGGGAATGGGTTTGCACGTCTAAAGGGTTAGATACGGGTGAGTTAAGGGGAGGGTTTTCAGAATTGGAACGTGAGATTGGGGTTGCACAGGGAGGGTTCCATCTAAAGGGTCTTAACATCGAAACATGAAACATCGGGTGGACGCGTGAGGTAGGGGGAGGCGAAGCTCATATGCGACCATGCCTATGCGGCAGAGGATTTGGTAAGGACCTGAGTAGCGGGGTGCGAGTTTGGCGCAGGGTCGACGATGGATCGAGTGTTGACGGTAAGGTTGGAGGCGAACCCAGACCTAGTCATGGACCTCAAAACTTCTGTCCGAGCGGTGACGGTTGGCTTGATCGGACATACGTTGACGAGTGCGTCAGAGGTTGTTTTTGAGGTTGTCAGGGACAAGCGTATGTTGGTTAAGGAGGTCCGAAATGGTGGTGCCAGCGCGCGGTGTATGTAGCATGTCGAGGGTCGTGGGTGGGGGTCGACCATATAGTGCTTGGAACGGTGAGGTGCAATGGCAGAGTGGTAAGATGTGTTGTACCACAATTCTGCCAAATGCAGGTATTGGTACCAACTGTGCGGGTGCTCACTGGTGAAGCATCACAGGTAAGCTTCTAAGCCTCTATTCAACACTTATGTTTGACCGTCGGTTTGGGGGTGATATGGGGAACTGAACTTGAGAGTTGTTCCCTGTGCTTTAAACAGGGTACGCCAGAATGTGCTGATAAAGAGTGGGTCTCGATCAGAGATGATGGACTTGAGAATTTCATGAAGGCGGCAAATCTCAATGGAGAAGCGACGAGCCAGATTTGGGGTAGTGAAACTTGTGGGCAAGGCAATCAGATGTGCGTACTTGGTTAAGCGGTCGCATATAACCCAAATAATAGTGTGGCCTGCAGATGCTAGTAAGTGTGTGATAAAGTCCATGGAGAGGTCTTCCCAAACCTGAGCAGGGGTGGGTAGGTTGAATTAATCCTTGTGATTTATGGGGCAGGTATTTGTTGCTTTGGCAAATGGAGCATTGTTGAATGAAGGTTTTGACATCCTGACTCCACCCAGGCCAGTAAAACGAAGCTGCAACTCTAGAAAGGGTGGGTTTGAGTCCTGAGTGACCCGCCGTAGGTGATGCATGGAGTTCATAGAGGATGCACTGTCGAAAATCTTGTGTAGCTGGGAGGAATATGTGATTTTGAAAAAATAAGATCCTTTGGCATGTTGAGAAGAGACTAGGTAATCGGTGGTCTTTAGTGCAGGATTGAATGAGGGCCTTCCCTTCAGAGGTGGAATAAAAGTGTTGAAGTTCTTGAAGGAGGTTTGGAACGGGAGAGGATATGGCTAGTAGCAGTGAAGGGTTGGGGGTCTCTTGGCGGGATAGTGCATCTGCAACAATATTCTGTTTTCCAAGTTTGTATAAGATTTCAAAATCATAACCTTGTAGTTTAGCTGTCCATTTCTGTTGTTCTGGTGTTTGTATGGTTTGGGAAAGGAGTGTGTTTAAGCTTTTCTGATCTGTGAAAATTTTGAAATGGTTGCCCAACAAGTACTGACGCCATTTCTTGACTGATTCTGTGATTGCATACATTTCTCGTACATACACTGATGCGGCACGTAGACGGGGGCACATTTTTTTGCTGAAGAAGGTGAGTGGGTGGTCATTTTGATTGAGGATAGCGCCAATGGCAACGACTAATGCATCAGTTTCGAGGGTGAATGGTTCAGTGAAGTTGGGAAGATGTAGGGTAGGTATTTCGGACATATGTAGTTTGAATTGTGTAAAAGCTTGTTAGGCCGATGAATGCCATGTAAACTTGTGATCATGTAATAAATTCGTGAGAGGAGCGGTGAGTGTGGCGTAATGGTGTACAAACTTGCGATAAAAACCGGTGAGGCTGAGGAAACCGCATAACTCCGTGTGTGATCATGGTGTGGGCCAGTCATTGATGGCCTTCACTTTGTTTGGATCAGGGGCCACTCCGTCAGATGAGATGAGGTGGCCCAAGTAACTCACTTGTGTGGTAGCAAAACTGCACTTAGATAAAAACTGTAGCCGAACCTAATTCATCGAGCAATTCATCGATGGTGGGAATAGGAAAACGGTCACAAATAGTGACAGCATTAAGGGCTCTGTAGTCCACACAAAATCTCCATGTGCCATCTTTTTTGCAGACTAAGAGTACTAGGGAGGAAAAAGGGCTAGTACTTGGTTTGATGAAACCTTGTTCAAGCATTTCTGAGATTAATTTGGAAATGGTATCCTTTTGGGGGTGAGGGTAACAGTATGGTTTGACATTAATGGGAGGGGTTTGTAGGCTTATATCTAATGGGAGTGGTGAAGTGGAGGGAGGTTCCATAAATAATAGGTGGATGGAGGCCACGGCATGGATGGAGAGGAATTGGCAAAATTGGTGATAACTAGCTGGGGTGGCTAAAGTTGTAGTGGTGGCTTGGAGCGTAATGTGTTGGTTGTGGTGAGTGAAAGCGATACTTGGGATGGAAAAATCAGATGTGATGGGTCCCAAGGTGCGTAACCATTCAATGCCTAAGACAACATCTGCTCCTTCAATGGGGAGGAGGTAAAAAGGGATGCAAAATGTAGAGTCCTGAAAGGAGATATTCACTGAAGGGCAAAGGCCTTGATAGTTAATGAAAGCACCGTTGCCTACCATCACTGAAAAGGGAGGGGTAGGTTTAATTGGTAGGTGGAAGTGATTGGCAATTCGAGGTTGCAAGATATTATGGGAACTACCAGAGTCAATAAGGACTATGACAGGGAGGTTATGGATGATGCCTTTGAATTTTAGGGTTTGAGGGGATGGAGTTCCTGTGAGGGCTTGAGTGGAGAGATGAAAATGGACAAGGTCATGGGTTTCGGGTATTGTGGGTGAATCAATGGGTGGATCTGGGTCAGGTAGGGTGTCAGGATCATCCAAAAGTAATAAGAATCTAGAGGTAGAGCATTTGTGGCCAAGGATGAACTTTTCATCACAATTGTAGCAGAGCCCTTGGGCTCGATGTTCTTGTAATTGTGTTGGTGTGAGACGTTTAATAGGAAGGGTAAAGGGTGTGGAGTTGGTTGGGGTTGTTCGATTAGGTGTCGAGGTGGAAGGGTTAAAGGGGTTTGTATGAGAGGTTGGGCGGAAGGGTTTAGGTTTAGAGTCACGAAGTTTATCCTCAATGACTTTGGCCAGGCCAATGGCTTGAGAGATGGAGTAAGGGTTGAGGATGGTGAGTTCTTGTCGAATTTCAGGTTGAAGAACTTGAAAGGAAGTAGTTGAGGATGGTGTCTGGAGAGAGGCCAATAACACAATTACAATTTTTTTCAAAGCGAGTTTGATATTCAGTTACAGTGTTGTGTTGTTGTAGCTTAAAAAGTTTGGCTTGATGGTTAGTGTAAGAAGAAGGGCCAAAACGGAGTTCAAGGGAACGAGTGAATGAGGGACAATCGGTGAGGAGATTGTTTTGGTGCATCCATTTAAACCAGCTAAGGGTTGGTCCTTTCATATGGAAAGCTACCATGGATAAACAGTGTTCAGGAGGTATTTGGTAGAAGGCAAAATATTGATCAGCTTGGAATAACCAATCTAGGGGTTCACGGCCTTCAAAAAAATCGAGTTGAAGGTTAGGTGGTCTAATCAGTGGTGGTAGGGGAGCAGCAAGAGAATGGGGAAGAGGTTGTGTTGTCATGGTCGTGGAGTAGTGTGCTTGGGCATGGAATGGGGGGAATATAAGGAATGGAGGTGGAAGATGAACCAGGAGGGGTTAAGGATGATACCTGCTCAAGAAGGGCTGAGAGGGAGGGCTGTAGGGATTCCTGTTTGGTTTCTATGGCATCTTGACGTTGCTTTTGGGACTCCATATGAATTTGGATGGCAAAAAGGCGATCTTGAATGGCATGAAGAATGTCTTCTATTTCTTTAGATTGGGGTTTGGAAGGCATAGAGAAAGCAATGAAAGCACCAATGTTAGATTACGGCTACAACTATACTAAGATGTGAGAGAGAGGGAAGAGGAAACTAATAAAAATGCTTTTTCTGCCCTTCATTCATAACAAAAACAATCCTAAATAAGGTTGTAATGGGCCAGGTGTGACGATAAAAAAAATATTCTATTTATTTATTTATTATAGTATACTTATAAATATTTAGAGGCGAAAATTTATACACTAAGATATAATTATATTTAAAATATTCACATTTATATATATATTTACAATACTATATACTTCCTATATCCACATTGTTTAGTACATTTTATATTTCCTATACTGGAAGAGGAAGAAGGATTATTTATTTACAGTTTCCCCCTCATATATGGTTTATCAAACAGGTGGAGGGAAAAGGTTATGGATAGGATTCACTTGGACTGTTGGGGGTAAATAAAAGGTAACTCCGATTTGTCCTTCGATGACAATCGGTGCATTCGGAGCAGAGAGAAAAGTAATGGTAGAGTTTCCCGTTCCCTGAAATGTTACAGAATTATTCACTACATTGGTTTGCCATGCATTTCCCGGAAAAACAGCCACAATGTCGGCGAAGAAGGGATCAGGCGTGTTCGGAGCAGCCATCTATGATAATGTTATAAAATTTTGTTTTTCGCACACAATCAAAAGAAATAGGGAAGTGAGACAAATATCACAAAAAAAAATAACATATCATAATAAATAAAATGAAATGAAAATTCTTCCAATTCCATAAAACGGGATCTTTATTATACTTTTATAAAGATATTGATTAATTTTGTAGTGACTAGTCAGGATAAATGAGTTCATGGCCAACAAAGTAACTCAAGAACATCTCATCTTGAGTGATACTAACTCGTTTAAATCCCCAAGGTCATACCTCCAACTACATTAATCAAATCTTTATTTATCATAATTTTTATTTCAATATTAAACCATATAATTATATAAATAAATAAATAGATAGGGTCAATGAATAATTAAAATAGATATAAATGAATAAAAAGGGTCAATACGTAACTAGAGATAAATATAAATAAGTAAATGAGAATAAATATAAATTAAATAAATAGGACCAGTGCATAACTGGAAATAAATAAATAAGATTGGGAACTAAATATAAATTAGAATGAGGTTAGGGACACCTCACTTAGGGTAGATATCGAGATAAAAATTACTAATAGATAAAAACAAATAATCGAAGTAAAAAGATAAAGTGATGGATGTCTCCTTCCCTTACCTTAATTACTATGGAAAACACACCAAGGTTGTACGGAGACTGTGATAAAAATTCTTTCTTCGTTGTCGTAACCTCTCTCTCTTTCACACAAAGCTTTTCTCTGATTTCTTTTGTCCAGCTTCTCTTTTGCTTTCTATTTCCCTTACCCCACCCCTATTTATACTATATTAAGTAATCATTACTTCTAGTTTGATTTTAATTAACTTGGTTCCTATACTATTCTAGTTCCATTAGTTCTTAACATTCCATCCGAGATATTTTTTTTTTTCACAATGAACGGATAAAGGATAGAAACATATCTGTTAACATTAAATGCTTCCGATTACTTCCATATATATACTCTTTTCTTTTAATATGATATTAACGTTCTCATCCATTTGTTTATTCAGTATACTGTCACTTTGCTTTCCAAGGTTTCATATATATATACTCTTTTCTTTTAATCTTTTATTAAATATGATATTAATGTTCTCATCCATTTGTTATTCAGTATACTGCCACTTTGCTTTCCACTTATTCAAACTTTTGCATATAATTCATATATATATACGTATATTCATAATTTATTTTATTATTAGTTTCAATAATATATATATATATATACATAATTTATAGAATATTGGACTATCGTATAATTTGTTGGTAATGAATTATTACCCATCAGTACAATTTATTTTGTAAATTTACAGGTAGCATATATTATAAGTACTATCGACATTTTTTTTTATATATATATCATATGTTCAAAATTTATTATACTAGTCACAATACCTAAAAAAATAATGTATCATAAAATTTTAGGTATTGATATACTGAAAACACCGGGGTACAAATTTTGAGATGTTACAA
>Ga0214542_1011563_pt1 | contig 12016 bp, 5 predicted proteins | sample CNSS1metaG_FD_160096 | JGI IMG/M metagenome (GOLD analysis project Ga0214542, IMG submission 160096) | Root nodule microbial communities from cowpea collected in UCLA plant growth center, Los Angeles, California, USA - CNSS1 | ecosystem: Host-associated > Plants > Roots > Nodule | place: USA...
ATATTGCTTATTTAATTAAAGTAGTATGAGTTTTGTTATGTTTTGCATTGTGATAATTGTGATTTGTGAATATAAATTTTATTTTTTCTAAATAGGCGAGTGGTGATAAATTTATATTAGAAAGATTTTAATAAAGATGAAAAAAATGCATTTACATTAACTAAACTTGAGAAATTTAATAAGAACCAAGAATTTAAGACAATAAAAAACAAATTTCTAAAGGTCTCAGAAATCAAATTGATGAGATACGAATGACTTATCTAAAATGATATTCATGGTTTGGTATAATGATATAGTAGCATGATATAATAGCGAATGATAGTAATATTTTTTTGAATTCTAGTATTATGTGTGTTTGTTTTAAGGAGAGGAAATGAAGAGAAAAAAATGAAGAGTTTTTCTTCTAAAGAAAAGTTATATATAGCAAATCTAATTTGACCCTCTTACATTTTTAGTCCAAGTTCCGCCACTGCGAGCTACATTGTCATCCCTAGGGCTCTGTTCACATGGAGAGATGAATTTGGAAGAGAGTGTGAAGATGAATTTGTGTAGATTTGTATGAATAGATATGTGTGTTTTTTTGTGTGGATTTAGAAGATAAAATGAGTGAATTTGAAGATAAATTTTATGAAAGTTAGTGAATGATGAATAAAGTTATAATAGATAAAATTTTAAAATTACTAAAATGTCCTTGATAGAAAAATATATAAAATAATTTTTAAATTAGTTAAAAATATTAAATTTTAAAAACTATTATTTAACAAATTTTATTAAAAAAATCAATAAAAAGTAAATTACACTAAATTATTATTATTATTTTCATAATAATTACTATTATTTAAAACTATTAATAATAGTAATAATAATAATTATTATTATTATATATTTTATTTTTATTATATTTAATTACTATATATATATATTATTTATTATTATTATATATTATTATTACAAATATATTATTAATTTTAATAATTATTATATATATATATATATATAATTTAGAAGGATATTATTATAAGTAACTATGCATCCCTTCAAATTCTGCACTGTTGTGATGAGATAAAAAAAAGTAATACATCCTTCAAATCTTTGCATTTCATCTCCTATACAAATCTGTGTATACGAACGTAATTGATTCTTCAAAATATACTACAATAAACTCTCCGATCGAGGTCTAAGAAGAAGAAAGACTCCTCTTTGAAACTTTTTTTCCCATTCCTCCGAGTTGAGAACAAAGACTCGTCTTTGAGCGTATTGCATTTGAATAATTCAATTTGAAAATATTAATATTTTAATTTATATAAGTTTAGCACATGGCATTTGTATGTATAATTCAAAATATTATTATTATATCGGTAAACAGAGAGAAAAATATTATAATTCCTCTGTTCTTCTACGTTTCCTTGTAGTGGTTTTCTTCACCACTTTATTCGTATTTTCCGCTTCGGTCGCGCAGAGTAACTCTGGGTATGTATTTTTATCGTCGTCGTTACTTTCAGTTCTTTATTTCATCGTAGGGTGCAATCCTTCCAATAGGCAACAATGTCGCTCCAATCAAAGAAGTAGTTGATACTTCATGATTTGCGCGCAAATATTGCAAAATCGTGAATCCTGTGATTCGGTTTTCATTCAGACTACAATTCAAGATTCAAAACGATTCATCACTAGATATGCATAGCAGAGGATTTTTATTTTTATTTTTTTTAACTCAAATCGCACCATTCTTACTATTGTCATAGTCATAACCGCACCAAAATGATCTGCAAATGAAGATGAATATATCGACATTGTAGTATTCTTGATGTTTCTACCGAACAATGGGATAATTAGCTCAGATTCTCGGAATACATAGAAATCAAAGGTGGAAGAACAACAGATTCTCGGAATACATAGAAATCAAAGGTGGAAGAACAACGGTAGGTTTATATGGAATAATTTTACAGAAGAAAAACTTTTTTTTTTATATAAATTAATCTTTGATGGTTTACTGAAATTAAATCAATCCATTTGGTTTTACCTATGTATACATTAATTTTTTCTTGTAGAATTTAAAGAAACTTGTCCAAATATATGTATCTTCTTATGATTCCTCAGCAGGGAAGTTAATCTTAACATCAAGCTTATGTTCATGAAGGAAAATAATTCTGACCTATGCATAAAAAGTTAATTTGGTTTATCTTTTCTCTAGGAGTTGGTTTATTTCATTTGATTTTGTGAACAAGTGTTTAATTGCTCAGGTTGATTTTGATCTAAACAGTGAATTATCACCTTTTCACAGTTTGAAGAGGATGAAACTTTGATGGTTGTACACTCTCATCTCATCCGACCCATTCAACACTTTTTCTTCTTGTCCATACAATTTTTCTGCCTCTCTCACTCAAGTCCCACAAAAATGTGAACTCTTTCTCTCTTCGTTCAAGTCGCAGGATGTCCACCTCTATGCCCGTTTCCATGGCCACCACAGTGTCACACTCTTTACCCTTTTCACTTCCCAAACTCAAACCACCCTCTCTCTCCTCTCCACTCTTCCGCCGCACGTTTTTCCCCAACTCAACTCTCAACACCCTCCCCCGCCCTACCATTTCCTCCATCACTTTCCCACCAAGGCTCACTAACCCAACCCGCAAAACCAGACACGTGCCGGCAAAATTCTCCCAAGCCGACACCGGAAGCACCTCCAACTCCTCCTCGCTCACCGGCACCGTGAGTCCTTGTTCTTTCCACGTGTCACTCTTTCATTCAACGGATACCATTTCAGCTTGTGTTTTACTTGTTAGGTTTTCGGTGTTCTTCATTTGGTGGTGTCCCTGGGCCTTATTCTGGCGGCGGACAAGTTTCTGAAGAAGGCATTCGTGGCCGCCGCGATCAAATTCCCGAGCGCCTTGTTTGGGATGTTCTGCATATTCTCGGTTTTGATTACTCTCGACGCCACCGTGCCCTCTGCGGCAACCGCATTGGTGAGCTTCTTCGAGCCGGCGCTTTTGTTCATTCAGAGATGGCTTCCGCTTTTCTATGTCCCCTCTCTCGTTGTTCTGCCCCTTGCCGTCAAAGATGTTCCCGCTGCCTCTGCCCTCAAAATTGGCCTTATTTTAGGTCAAAGCTTCTTTCTTTTGTTTCACGCTGAGTTGCTTTCCAAGTTGCCTTTTTGGTTGATTTTCAAACGCATTAGACGTTGTCAGTGCTTGAAAATATGAAATATCTATTTCAGGTTCCATAACTTTATTTTGTCATTAAGATTTAACTTGAAAGTCAACTTTCACACAAAATCAGGACTATTTTGTTATCAAGTTATAATATTAGTGATTAACTTAAACTTTTTACACATTCAGGACTAACTCAATTTTTTCATTCTTTACCAAATTACTCATTGCTTTTATCTCAGCGATTTTCGACTGAACTACTGTTTTGTTTGGTCTTCAGTTTGAAATGATTAGTTCCTCAAATTACCCTTTATAACATATCTGTTTTTTTTGTTGCCAATTTAATTATTTGAAGTTAATTATTAGATACTCTCAGAATTTTTCACTAACTTCTTATGGCATTTTAAATTATCGAGGGTCAAATCTGTCCTCTTCGTCTTTTCTTTTCAAAATCTGTATCTTTTGTATTATGATGAGCCTATGCGGATTGGTGTTGCAAATTACTGATATTTATGTTGTTCTCTAGTTGGAGGATGGCTGGCTACACTTTGTGTTGCTGGTTACACGGCTATAGCAGTAAGAAAAGCTGTGAAAACAGAACTGGTAGATGCTGAGCCTATGGGAAAGCCGTCTCCATTTTCTGCCTTTGAAGTGTGGACATGGACTGCTGTTCTCATTATATCTTTTGTTTCTGCATTGTATTACCCTACAGTACTGGGTACAAGTGCCAGAACATGCCTTCCGTTTTTGCTTGCAGCCACAGTGTTAGGCTACATAGTTGGCACCGGGTAAATATTTTCTTTGACTACTGCATATACACGTAGACCATTCCTTTTTCCCTTGAACAGAGTTTCTCCTGAAAAGGCATTAAAAGAAGAGAGTATTCCTATATGTTTGGATTTTCATCTTTTCTAGAATTTCACTAATTTTTGCTATTTTTTTCCAGGTTGCCATCGAGTGTGAAGAAGGTCTTCCATCCTATAATTTGCTGTGCATTATCAGCAGATCTGGCAGCATTAGCTTTCGGGTATTTTTCCAAGTCAGGGATTGAACCTGTGCTAGGTATGATTGGAAGATAACTATTAGTTACCATATTATGTGAGTTCCTCTGAATTTTGGATCCTGTTTGCTAATTTCAACTAGGAAAGGAAATTTGAGATTTAAATTACTAGTTTGGAACTTAATCTGACTATACAGTACAGTGTACATACTTGTAATATATGATAAACATTTGAAGTCTGCTGGCAAGTTGAGTAATAAGTAGTAAAGTGTTTGCTGTTCAAATCAGGTTTGTAAAATCTTTTTAGTAGGTTAATGAGGTATGAAATGACTTTCTGCTAATATAAAGGTAACTGCAGCTATACTCGACTGATTTGGTTTGATATACAGCCTGATAATTATGGTAATGTAAAGTTATGTCACCAGAGGGATTTCAGTTTAATTTAGCAGAGTGTGATCGAAATTTATCAAAAAATACTATTATGTAATGGCATAAATTTGTGATGAAGTTGTATCTTATTATGTATAAATATCAAGAGAAGATAGTGATTTAAGGTCCGTTTAAGATATCATCTTATAGGCATGCGTGGTTCATTCTAGTTAACGTGATATATGTAATAGATGTAATGAAAATAGATTAAGAGGAAATAGAGTGATTTTTTGTGTGTAGAAATATACTTCAATATGCTTTTTCTAAAGCAGTACCAAGTTTACTTGGGGTATGCGAGCCACAGATTCCTTTTATATATGTAATCGATTATGAAATTAGCTTAAGAGGAAATAGAATGATTTTTTGTGTGTAGAAATATTGTTCAATTTGCTTTTTCTAAAGCAGCACCAAGTTTACTTGAGGTCAGCGAGCCACAAATTCATTTAAAGGTCATTAGTCCTCTAACTAATGGATTCATGCCCCCATTCTCTCACCCAAAATTTCTTGAACTAATCATAAACATCTGTTAATACTACCATCTTTTGGGTGCTTTGTTTGCTTACTATTAGGCAAGTTTTTGCTTGGAGGGAATTATTGTTCTGTAAACCCCTACTACTCTTATGTCATGCTTTAAGCTAGATGAGAAAAAGTTCTCATTTATTTCTTCCCCAAGCTAATTGGTGCATTGGTTATTTACTCTTTTAGTAAAAAATTATGCCCTTATATATCTCTCTTATAGATATATAAGAGATAGCTATTTTCAGTGATTCCTGTTCAAATTTTTGAAAATATAGATTGCATACAAGGTGACATTTTTGTAATTAAAAAATGAAAACAGAAAATGAAAATAAGAAATAAAAGCCCAAGTGCCTTCTCAGGAGTTGTTCAGTTTGAATTTTAAAATTTTTCACTTTTAAATAAAAATTGCCACCTTACTTTTATTTAAATTCTTTCATTTTGAATGTTTTTGTTTAAAAAAATTGCATAGGACTATAAGAAAATAATAAAAACTTGATTTCCTTTTTAACTTGCAAAATTTTGAAAATAGGAAACAAAATGGTATTTTTGTAATTAAAAAAAATAAAGAAAGCATTTTCTTAAACTTAATGTTTTTATCCATTTGAATGGCTACTTTCCTTCCGTTAAGACTTTGATCAGGGCTTTTACTCTACAGGTATGTCCCAAGCTTCAAAACGATATGCATTGTACTGAATCCTAATCTCATTAAGACTTGGCTTGTCACTATGAAGCTCCTAAAGCATTATTTAAAAGAATGCATCAACTAGACATTGTGAAAGATTCTTTCAGGAGAACCTACCATTAATTAATTAGATTTTTGATGCCATGTGATTTTCTTCATTTGCAGCAAATTTACTATTTGGGACACGCCTAATCAATGATCATCTTACGGTATTCAGTTGGATTATTTGACATGATTTTGGAAATAAGTAACACTTTGGAAAATTTGGAAATGATCTCACGCAGTAAAAGAAATTCTAATTTAAAGGCTCTTTTAGTTAGTTAAATTCATAATTTCAAAGGGAACCACTACAAGATTGAAAATACAAAATATGAAGGGTCTCTCTGTATGTGTTTAGCCCAAGGGCTAAGACATAATAGTTTACTTTAAATCCTTGTTTGTGCAAGAACTATCAGCAAGAGCAGTCTCTACTACATCCTTCCATTATATGGATAACCAACAATATGAACCCTTGTGTCCGCACTAAAGAAGCTCCCAGCTTCTGCTTCTGGCACCCTCAACCAATATATTTATATTATGATACAAGTTGTGTTCATGGTGCTTCTTGGATGTAGCTGAACCCATTAGCAGACAAAAAATTCTTTTCAACTCAACAGGGAATGATCCTTCTTCAAGAATAATTAGGAATTATAATGGTTCCGATGTCTAGTTACATATATATAGTAGGCCTGACATTTTATTTCAAATGATTTTTTCCTTTTATCTGTCATACAATATGGTTATTCACTCTGGTCCCATGTTCCTAAGCAATTCTTTTATTTGTGCTATTTCGGCATAATATATCTATACTTTGTTTCTGTTGATTGTTCTTTCTACATCTTAGGATATTACCTTACAAAGGCATCCTCTAATCCTGGAGCTGGTGATGTTTTAATGGGATTTTTGGGATCTGTCATTCTATCATTTTCCTTCTCTATGTTCAAGCAAAGAAAGGTAACCATCTAAGTTTCCCAGTAAATCAATCCTACACTGCTGTAAAAAGATTAAGCAGATGAATACAGTGTGTTTATACTGTCAAATGCTTATGGTATTTTACAATGACAAATTGCAATCAAACTTATACCTGGGCAATGTTTAATATGTTATTTCTGAGTTTATCAGTACTCTATGTCTTTTTTTTGCACATTTAAGCCAGTCTCCTCAAGATTAAAAGAGTGGATTGGTGATTTCATTTTGAATAATTTGACTAGCATTCATTAAACTTGAGTAAAAGTACATAATAAATATTTTATCATCTTATTGCGGAGATGTGAAGCCACCAGGGATGAGCTAATGAAGATGGTTTTGGGTAGTTTGCAAAAGGTAATAAGTACCTATAGTAAATTCTCCCCCAAGATGTCTTGATACTAGCTTTTTTCCGTTTTCTTCTGGATATGTAATTTAACTTGGTTATGCAACTAGAAGTATACCTATTATCATTTTTTCTTTTCAATGTCTTTCTAATGTAGCTAAGACCTTTGAAAGGTGAATTGAATAGTCATTGGCTTATATGGAGTTTGATTTTTCGTGAATATATTATATATGAATTCAAACTTGAGAGAATAGATCTATGAGCTAAGAACATATCATATACCCTTGTACGCATAATATTCCATTTGGCAGTCATTAGCATGATTTATACTCAAATACCGAACTTGCTTTGCAACATTTCTTGGCATCTCAAACACATGACAGCTGAATCATTTGATCATTGGCTACTATTTTTCCCATCATTTTCAGCTTGTGAAACGACACGCAGCTGAGATTTTCACCTCTGTCATCATCTCAACAGTATTCTCACTGTATTCAACTGCCTTAGTTGGGCGTCTTGTTCAACTAGAACCATCTTTAACTGTGTCCATTCTACCCAGATGTATCACAGTGGCATTGGCCCTCAGCATTGTATCTTTGTTTGACGGTAAATATTTTGCCCACACTTTAATCATTTATCTCCATAATCTTGTCTACTCTGGAACTCGTTCAGAGTTGTGGAGCAAATCCGGAAATCATGCAGTCTTAATTTGATGAAAGAATACATTCACAGTGAAAGCAACACTAAAGAATTATAAGTTGTTCGCTTGTACACAGTTCTATGAAAATTTCCCTGTTTTCAGGTGCCAATACATCTCTCACAGCAGCTGTGGTTGTTTTAACTGGTCTGGTTGGAGCAAATTTTGTGCAAGCAACACTGGATAGACTCAGTTTTCGTGACCCAATTGCTCGGGGAATAGCAACTGCGTCTAGGTATATTCTGTGATCAATAGATAAGTCTGATGAATATGGTGGGGACTTTTTATGATTCCCATGCTCGGGTTAAACTTGTTATGAAGAAACAATTGCTAATTTTCGTCACCTTCGTGAGGAAGTTTTTGAATACTTGGCCATTATTTATCAAAAAGTAATCTATATCAAACTTGCAATAATAGTTGGACATGGTTATTTACATGCTCTTGACTAAATATTTTTCAGTGCCCACGGGCTTGGAACAGCAGCATTGTCTGCGAAGGAACCTGAGGCTCTCCCATTTTGTGCCATTGCTTATGCTCTTAATGGTATATTTGGATCTCTACTTTGTTCGATTCCAGCTGTTAGACAAAGCTTGCTTGCAATTGTGGGCTGAAATTGTGATTTATGTCACACCACCTGGTGCTATTCATTCCTTTTCGATGCCGTAATAACCCGCAATGCTTATCTCATGGCTGCACAAAAATGTATAGGGCAAAATTATGAACCATTTATTCAGTAACGCCATTATGTCAATTGTATAGATAACAATAATCCATTTATTTATGATTTTTTTTATATTCTATGTCGGCAATTAGCTGTTTTGGACTTCATATCTTTAATTGGAGAATTCTCAATCTTACAAATATGAGAAATTCTATAATAGGGCATGATGAATGAATATATTCAACTTTCCTAATTAAAAATTCAAATTATAAAATAAGTACTTCGCTAAGCTTGATTATTATTATTATTTTTTAAATAGTTCAAGTCTCGGTGGGTTAGGAAAAAGGTAGACATAAATAAATGAAATTTATCCGGTCAAATAATTTTTATAACAAAGAACAGTAGTAATATGGGATACAAATTATTGACTAATTTAGTTTTTATATTTAGTTATATAATTTATTTTGGTCTTTTTTATATATTTTTTACTCAATTGAGTTCTAATATATTTTGAATACTTTTTTCTTTTGTTAAATTGGTATTAATATTATTTGAAAGGTTATACTTGCCAAAATCTTAGTCATCTATCTTGTCACTCTAATTTAACAAGTGACATGTTTTAGATTTGACATGTACTTTCAAATGATTTGATTTGATATGTGGTAATTTTTAGAGTTTGATACATGACATTAGGGATGACAAAATGGATCACGCTTGATCAGTCAACCTGAAAAAGAAAAAAAAAAGGATTGGGTGAGAGATTTCACCTCGTCAGTTTGAAATAGTTTAACTTGCTTAACTCGCTAATCCAGTAGGCTAGCTGGTAACCCTTTTTAAAAAAACAAAACATGTTGAGTTGTCCTGCATTAGGTCAATGTTGTGTTCTCTAATCCCATCTCACGCTAACATATGCAATTGTTTAGTTTGATATCATTTATAAACCACTTTGAAATGAGTTTTCAGCTTTATTAACCATCGGATCGAGCTAAAATTTTAACAGTTGATTCTAGACAAATAGCTCTTGACTTTGTTCGGTTAGATCTTGAATTATAAATTTGTAGTGAGAGCAGTTTTTATCATAGTCTCCATAGATTAGGTTGTTGACAGCCTTAACATTTGTTACTTATTTTGTGCATAACTTTCTCTATCAATCACATATACTAACGTCATAGGACTTTATCACAACCATAAAATATACATAATTTATAAAACCACAAATTGAACTTTACTATATTATTGTATTGGTTAAAATACAGATTTGATTTCTATTTTCGTACAATTTTGTCATTTTAGTCCTAATATCAGTTTTTTGTTTAAATAGCTCCTAATTTTTGTCAATTTTATTCAATTTAGTTTTTTTTTTGCTAACATCGTTTAAATAATTAACTGTAATGAACTGTGACCGTCATGTGTCACTTTGTGGTTTTTTTAATTTTTAAAAAATGTTTATTTGTCAATTCATTAGAGTCTATGTTTTATATTCAATTTGATCTCTATATTCATTATTTTTGTTTAATTTCGTCTTAATTTTTCTTAAAATTGAACAATTTTGTTTCTCTTAAAATTCACACAAAATTTAATTTTTATATAAAATTTATAATAATATTTTTATTAAAATTCACATTTTTATTAAATATTTTTTATTTAAAGTTATTATTAATTTAAAATTAGAACGAAAAATCTTAATGATGACAACTACATTATAGATCTAAAATTTTAAAATTAGTTCTCATATTTACCATTTTTGTTTTAATTTTAAACTAGTTATAATCCTAAAACAAAATATTTAATAAAAATATGAAATTTATTAAAAAAACTCATTATAAATTTATATAAAAATTAAATTTTGTCTGAATTTGAAAAGTGACAAAATTGTTTCATTTTAAAAAAATCGAAATTAAATTAAACAAAACAATGAATATAGAATCAAATTTTATATAAATCATAGACTTTTGACACCATTGACATGTGAACATTTTTCAAAAAATTGAAAAGAAATTAAAAATAAATTAAAATAACAAAACTATTTCAAAAAATTGAAAAAAATTAAAAATAAATTAAAATAACAAAACTAAACGAAAATAGAACCAAATGTAAACTAATTTATTATATTTCTCTAGTTTTTCTGTACAAAAATACATTAGAAAATTTCTCAGTTACTTGTTATTCTCTAAATTGTACGGATAGCAAAAAGAGAAAGAAAAAAAAGTCTTACATCAGTGGTAGTTAAAAATTGAGATTTTTATTGACGAACGAATCATCGATGAAATTTTGCTTCAGACAATCTATATATAAATTGAATGTCTTTTACACTGCGTGGTCATGATGTGCACAGAAGGTAGAAGAGATTTTTTTTTTAATGATGTAATTATCTATAAGAAGCATTTTCCAGAAAATTAGATATCATACATATCTGTAATTAACTAATTATACAGTAAACAACTAGGATGACCCATCTTATCTTGTTCGTACAAATACCATTACTATTTGAAGAACAAAAACATGGTGAATATTAAGGATGACACATGGGATCTTAACACGTGTTCAAATGTGATTTTTGATTGGCCTAGGTCCCATGCATGCTTTGGAAGCAAAAACAATAGTTCATATGAACTGTACCTTCCTTCTTCATCGCTATAACAATATCTGTTCCACTGTATTATACTATTTCTGGATTTCATTCTCTTTTTTTCTACTTCTATATTACATTCTCCTCAAACTCTTTGATTACCATCTTTCTTGCTTTCTTCAACTCTAATCCAGGTTAGTTTCATTCTTTATTCTTTCTTTGTTTCCATGTGATGCTTATTTAGTATTCATTACGAAAATATTATAAATAAGACAATGATATTTTAATTACTAAATTTTGACAATTTTCTCTTACTGAGATGTTATTTTTTAAGTGATTTTAAAATATTAAAAATAAAAAAAAACACTTAAAAAATAACACTTAAAATTATAAGAGAAAACTATTAAAATTTAATAATAAAAAAATCATTTTCCATATAAATATGACATTAGTTTCAATTTCGTCATGGTTACCATTTAGGCCATTATAACAATAACCACAACAACACCGTACTATAAAAATACTAGATTATCATATACTTACAAGAGAAAAAAATGCCATATAAAAAATACTCACCCTTTAAGTGACGTGTCAAATAAAAATATCAAAATTAAAAATTATATATAAGATAAAAAATTCATAAATTTATTGTTTTAAAATTTAAAATTAAAAGTGTTATCAATTTATTATATATAAAATAAGACTCTATATGACATATATTTATCAAAATTTCACATGACTTTTACTTCAAAATCTAAAAATAATTAATTTATAAGGTTGTTTTTTTAATATAATGTTTATCATATCTACACGTGTGTTTTCTCTCTGCATGAATGCATGCATGATTTATCTTTAACCTACATCTATATATAATATATTAATTGTCCAATATATATATATATATATATATATATATATATATATATATATATATATATATATATATATATATATATATATATATT
>Ga0214542_1011564_pt1 | contig 12014 bp, 19 predicted proteins | sample CNSS1metaG_FD_160096 | JGI IMG/M metagenome (GOLD analysis project Ga0214542, IMG submission 160096) | Root nodule microbial communities from cowpea collected in UCLA plant growth center, Los Angeles, California, USA - CNSS1 | ecosystem: Host-associated > Plants > Roots > Nodule | place: USA...
TTCTATGCTTTCCATTTTTAATGTTTCTTCTTTCATTTTGGTTCTTTAAGTGTTGTTAATGTTGTGTGAGTTTAAGCTTGAATCCAACTCTCTTCTTCCTTTCATGAGCTTGAGAAATGAACCTTCATATCTACATAGCTTGCTATCTTAATGTCCAGTGGGAATTTTCAAAAAGCTTTCTTAAATAACTTCACCATATTCATAACTCTAAAAGGAAACAAGATAATCCTTCATCAGAGGCGCTGCGTTTTTCGTGAATGAAAATGGTGTTTGCTGCAGATCGAACAGGTGCAGGGAGGCTCGCTGTTACTCGCATTTCCACTGTTGTTCTGGCTCGCGATGGCTGGACTGACGCGAGGTAATTTGCAGCATCACTGCAGATGCATGGTGCAGGTGAATGTGAGAGGAGCTGCTGCAGGTGCGTGGATGAACAGTGGCGCAGAGGTGGTTTCCATGGCTGTTCGAACAGTTGCAGCTTCGACATTTGCTGGCACGGAGGATGGAAGTGCAGTGGTGGCCATGATTGGCAGCATGAATATAGTGGTGGATGACGCATATCTGCTTTCGACGTTCGGCGCAGTGGCTGCCAGCGGCGGACCTGATGGAGGCTGCTAGGGTTTCCAAGAGAAGAAGCTAGTGTTGAAGATGATGACGTGGCACGTCCTGATTGGTTCACATGCATATGCAAGGATTAGTCAACTCAATTAGTGGAGGATTGCCACATGGCACCATTTTAGTGAATGGAGTTTAAATGGTAGGAGAGGTGCAACTTAGTAAAAAAATGGGGGTGCAAAATTGGTTTTGGTGAGACCCATTTAGAAAGAGGGGAATCTATAAGTAAAAACTGGGGTGCAAAAGTGATTTTTCCAGAACTTGCTAATTTTAGCTTTATTTAAAGGTGTTTTGTAATTTCAATCAATTTATTTTCCCACCTTTAAATAAGCTTAATCTTAACTTCAGCTGCATCAACAAACGTTAAAATATCCAACAATAATTTATGCATCTAAAAATCACTTTTTAAGTCATTTTTATCACACAACCTCAAATAGTCTAATTATCAGAATTATCAATTAAATCACTCTTTAAGCACATAAATTCAATTAAATACCCAGAATTAAACACTAAATGAGGGCAAAATGCGCACTCATCACCCTTGCTTGGGACTTACGTGGGCCTAGGCCTTAGCCCAGGCCCTTAGTTTGATTATTGTGGGCTAGTGAATCTTATGGGAACATTCTGTTATTTGCTAAGTCCTTGGTTATTTTCATGGAGTTGTCGGCCTAGGCCGGTTACTCTTTAACGACTTAGGCCGCTATTGTTGTTTCTGGCTTATTTTATCAATGTCGCTTCTTAGTGGTTTAGTGCAGGTACCTTAGCATGTATATGGTACTTGCTATTATTCGGCTTAGGCCGACTAGGTGTGGTACACCATTCCCCCAACCTTTGTCAATATACATATGTCAGTAAAGGATGACAAGTGTCTGTTATTTTTCGTCTAGGCCGACTAGGTGTGGTACACCAGTCCCCTAGCCTTTAAATGTGATGAACAGTGTTAAGGCTAAAGATAGGAAAAGGTTTGTAGCAGGTAAGGGGGTGTCAGGGGTCTAATCAAAAAGGGTTTTTGCGCCATCGTTCCTAATACTCGTGACCTTTGGTGTGCCTTATGTAGATTAGTATAGGTTGTGACTTTTGGCGGGAAGAAGTTTTGTCGTTTGGAATTCATGCTTAGAAATGTGGATTTCACTAAGGGTTTGTGTTTGTTAGCTCATTTTTGAGAATTTCATAATCAGAGATTTGCATGCGTTAGATTTGTCCGACTAGTTCCTTTTTTCTACCGACATCTTTCAAAAAGGTATGTCTAGTAGTAGTGATATTGTGTCATTGTCTTCTTCAAGTAGTGGGAGTGTGGAGTCTGGGGGAGTGTAGGTAGGCGTTTTGAGGAGGAGAGTACTAGTCTGGTGGTTGTGGTGGGGAAGATTCTAATGGAGAGAGTGACCGAGGTGAGGGAAGATCCTCCTGAAGAAATAGTAGAGAGTAATTGGCCGACTATGGCTGGTTATGACTGGGTAGCGGTTGATGTTCGTAACCAGTCGTCATTGTTTCGGTGGTCTCGTTTGCTGAATTCATGGTTAATGATGAAGGATTAACTTGTTCCTTTTTAAGATGATTAAATATGATGTGAGTTGATTAAGAAAGCTAAGTGAAATCCCCACTGGACATTAAGATAGCAAGCTATCTAGATGTGAAGGTTCCTTTCACAAATCTCAAGAGAAGAAGATGATGATTGATTCAAAACAAAAAGGAAATGGAAAGCACATAAACCATAGAAAACCAAGAACATTTAAAGGAAGAAGAAAACATAAAATGGAAAGGAAAGAAATGGTAAAAATGTGAGAAGCACGCCACTACAAGGCTACGCTAGAAGCCATGGCAAAGATGAGTGGATGTGTGCCGACACTTGCTATGCAAGATAAGGCTTAAAATTATTCACTCCCAAGGGAGGAAACTCTCACAAATGGTTGAGACACAAGAGTGTTTTTACTTCAAAATATTCAACCCTTTTACATGTCTAGGAGCACCCCTTATATAGAAGATTTTAGGGGCCTCTAAGCAAATAAAAGATACCTAAGGATGTCTCTACAAAAACCTAACCCTAGCTTATAGAAACTAGGTCAAATAAGGTTACAAAAATGAGAGACAAAAGAGCTAACTATGGTGTGTGCAAGGCTAATTTCGTTCTAGCACAAAAGGAGACAAAGAATGTGTCTCATATGTCTCCAAAAAGTGGCCAAAGTGTGCTAAAAACAAAGGAGACCAAAGGTACATAGGTACACTTGCTTCATGCCTTTTACTTTATGCTTTATGCCTTTGCTTTACTCTCTCCTCCACATCATTTATGCTCCCCAATCACCATGCGCCACCTAGCATTGCTTTCTTACTCCTAATTAACCTACAAAGCAAATAAACATAGATTAGCATGTTGGCTTAAGTCAAGTTAACTATAGTCAACAAGTCAAACCTAGTCAAAGGTCAACAAGTCAACTAAAGTTTATTCAACTAAGTCAACTTAGGGAATCAAAAATAACAAACACAAATGAAAGGGATGAAGGATTAGTGAACTTCCTTTCTAAACATGCTTAGTCTTCTTAAGCATTTGCCTCCACCATTGGTTGGAGTCAATCCTTCATCATCCTCCCCTACTTGGAGAGAATTTGACCACAAATTCTTGAAGCCTTTGTAGATGGAGCTTGACTTGATTTGGGGGAGGATTTGCTCCTCCCTTTTATAAGCTCTTGTTCCATCCTTTTTAAGGGTATTACCCCAAGCCTTGGTTAGGCCATCTTTATTTTCTATACTACTCTTCTTCTCTTGCTTGTGCTTTGGGCCTTCCTTTTTGGCTTGGGAAGGGAAGGAAGGGTGATGCACATCTTGCTTTGGAAGAATTATTTTGTAGGCAAGTAACACCTTAGTGAAAGCTTGCCCCTTTTCGTTTTCTTCTTTATCTTTTCTTATTATATTTTTATCCATATAAACTTCTTGAGGTGATAGAGGTTGTAAAGTGGTCTTTTTCCCATTTATGAAGAAAATGTATTGGTTGGTATGACCATCATGTAAAGTTTGTTTATCAAATTGCCATGGCCTACCTAGTAAGATATCTGTGACTTCCATGGGAACAACATCACATAGCACCTCATCTTTGTAACTTCCTATAGAGAAGTTAATTAGGACTTGTTTATTAACATTTATTTCTCCCTCTTTACTTATCCAAGCAAGCTTGTAGGGCTTAGCTACATTGGTACTACTTCCTCCATCAATAATTAGGTCTCTAAGCTAAGCTTTTCCACCAACCTTGTGCTAGCTACATTGGTACTACTTCCTTCATCAATAATTAGAGAGTAAACCCATTTGTTAATTTTGCATGTAGATTGAAAAATGTTTTCTCTTTGAGTTGGCTCAAGCTCACTTTGATCTTGACCTATCATGTGCCTTAATAACATAGGGTCTTTCTCAAAAATTTTAGTTTTACTAGAGGAAGTTGATTCCTTTGAAAGAGAATGGGGAGATGAGTGTTCACTTTCAACATCATCACTCTTCTTTAAGATCATGGTCCTCTTGGTTGGGCAATTTAAAGCAATGTGATTATAACCCAAACATTTAAAACATTTAATGGAACTTGAACTAAAGTTTATTCAACTAAGTCAACTTAGGGAATCAAAAATAACAAACACAAATGAAAGGGATGAAGGATTAATGAAATTCCTTTCTAAACATGCTTAGTCTTCTTAAGCATGTGCCTCCATCCTTGGTTGGGGTCAATCCTTCATCAACTGTACCCCCGTTATCGCGAAAGGCGTGGACCGTGGTATCGTGTCGCTAGAGCGGGTGAGCGCTAATGAGTGCGTCTGTCATGGCCAAGAAGGAGCTGCCAAAAAATTCTTTTACATGTATATGTGCCATTTCTCTCAGTTACATGTGAGGTCGTCGCTAATTGACTTTACCGTGCGGATACTTCGTCAGCTCAATGTGGTGCCTACTCATGCGTTTCTATATTTTTATGACACGAGACCCCGACAACCGACTACCTGGTTATCCTTGGTGAGTCGACCGAGCATTAGCAGACTGGACGTATTTTCGTAGTTAGTCAAGCACTTCAAGGATGGCTATTTCAAGGTTGTGGTGAAGGAGGGGGCAAGTCACATTTTCTTAATGCTGATGGGAGTACAAAATTCCCTTTTAGTTGGATGGGTAGTCCTTCTTGGTATAAGGATATGGGTACCGATGAGTTGTCGACGGCGGATAGGGAGGTGGTGGAGGTCCTGATGAAGTTTACTAATAAACTGCCCACTAAGGGCTTAGTTAGCATTTATAATTCGGTTCACCCGATTATTGCTATTGAAGGTATCTATTTATGACTTAAACTGTCTTGATGTTTTTAAGTTAAACTAATCAAAACTTGGTGTATTTGTGCAGGACACATGGCTCAAACTAGAAAAAAGAACTTGACGCTTTTTCAAACACTGAGGAAGGAGAAGGTCGTGAAGGCAAAAGCAGTTGGGAACACTGAGGTCCCAAATTTACAAGAGTCATTGGTTGAGGTGCACGTACATGGCGGCACCAAGAGGAAGGTCGAGTTACCGGCTAGGCCTAGTAAGGGCAAGGATGTGAAAAAGGTGAGGGCGGCTTTGCTTGGGCAGGGGTCACCGAGTGGGGCTAAAGGACCGGAAGCCGGTTTGATAGAGTTGCCGGAGACGGCCGTTAAGAAGGACATTACAATCAACCTGTCGGAGATAGTGATTAATTCTATCGACAGTATGGAACCGGACCACTTGGTGAGGCCGATGGTGGAGTTTGGGAGCAAGGCGCTAATTTTGAGTCGCCGGGTTGGTTCGTTGTATCGTCGGGAGGTGAAGGAGGGGAGCCGAGAAATGGTGGAGGAGTTGTAGGAAAAAGTTGACAAGTTCGCGGAGGAAAGGGCTGCGTGGAAAAAGGAGAGGGAAGGTTAGGAGGAAGAAAAGAAGAGGTTGGGAACCTGGAAGGTTCGCTGTCTGGATTGGGAGACTAAACTTAAGGGGATGATAGCAGACCTGGAGGCGGATTATGATGAATTGAAGGAAAAATATGAAGGCATGGAGGTGGAGCTCGAAGACTTGAAAGGTTATATTATTCGAGAGCACATCAACGGGTTCCAAAAAGGGGTGAGGTAGACGGCCTTCTTCTGTCAGGATATTGATGCAGCCGATCCAAGATTTGACGTGGACAAGGATGTGGTGGACGACCAACTTATTAATGAGGTCGAGAGCAGCCCCAAGGAGGAGGTAGAGAAGGGAGCAGCGAAGGAGGACGGGGATGCGGGAGATGCCGTGAAGGGTGATGGCAACAAGGCGACTTAGGACATTTATTGTTTATGATGTTAAACTGGTCATGAATTCTATGTTTCTAATAATCCGTACACTATTTTACTTTGCTTTTAATATGATGAATGCTTTGTGTATGCTATGTTGTTTATTTGATGCAGATAACTTGTGTGATAGTGGTTCGTTAGTGGTATGGTATAATTGTGAGTGGGTGTTTGATGTATGTGATGTTTGGCGAATGCGATTTTTTATTAAGGGTATTAGAGCCAGGCCGTTTACTTGTGGTAAGCGTGGGAAACTTAAACGAATTAACATTAAGTTAATGGTGTTCGACCGAGGCTGCTTACTTGTGGTAAGGGTGGAGAACTTAAACGAATTAACATTAAGTTAAGGGTGACTCAGGGCGCCTACTTGTGGTAAGGGTGTGAAACTTAAACGAATTAACATCAAATTAAGGGTGTTTGACCCAGGCCACTTACTTGTGGTAAGGATGGGGAACTTAAAACGAATTAATATCAAATTAAGGGTGTTCGACCCAGGCCGCTTACTTGTGGTAAGGATGGGGAACTTAAAACAAATTAACATCAAATTAAGGGTGTTCGACCCAGGCCGCTTACTTGTGGTAAGGGTGGGGAACTTAAAACAAATTAACATTAAGTTAAGGGTGCCCGACCCAGACCGCTTACTTGTGGTAAGGGTGGGAAACTTAAACGAATTAACATTAAGTTAATGGTGTTCGACCCAGGCTGCTTACTTGTGGTGAGGGTGGGGAACTTAAACGAATTAACATTAAGTTAAGGGTGTTCGACCTAGGCCGCCTACTTGTGGTATGGGTGGGGAACTTAAACAAATTAACATTAAGTTAATGGTGTTCGACTCTGGCCGCTTACTTGTGGTAAGGGTGGGGAACTTAAAACGTGTTAGAAGCAAGCTAAAGAGTAGTCGTGGTGTTAAGAACCCTTTGTTTATTCATGAAATTTGGGGTGCCTCGATAAAACCTCCCTGGCCAAAACCCTCCTTAGGGAAAAAAGACCAGGTGAGGGAAAAGAGTACACCCAAGGTTACAAGCATTTGGTACAAAGCATGTCTTTAAATAAAGTAAAACTTGAAATGGGATACATTCCATGTATTGGGTATGTCTTCCCCTGATAATTGTTCAAGCCTATACGCTCCTCCTCCAGCGTCTTCACGTATTCGGTAAGGGTCGTCCCAATTGGCAGAGAACTTGTCATCCTTCTTTCTTGCACTGCTGGCCATTCTCCAAACTGAGTCTCCCTTTGTGAACGATCTCGGGTGTAGGTTTGTATTGTACTCTCTGGCCGCTCGCTGTTTGGCGGCTAAGTTACGTATTTGGGCTTTTTCTCTTAACTCGGGTAGGAGGTTGAGGTCGGTGCTCATGTTTTGATGATTTAAAAAACTCTTTCACAAAAGATTTATTCTAGAAACTCTCAAATCAAATCAATTAGTAAATCACAGAAAACAATCCACTCATAGCACATGACTTTTATTTTCCCAGAATTATGACCGTTCCAATTAGTGAATCAAATCCTAAAATCCAATGTCAATATGTTTTATTGAAAGCATAATTTTTTCTTTTTTAAAGAAAACAAACAGAAAAGAAAATTAGAAAAGAAAAAACAAAACAAATAGAAAAAACAAAATCAGAAAAGGGGGAAAATAAATTTTCTCCCCACACCCCCACACTTTATCCATGCACTGTCCTCAATGTATTCAATATATAATGCAAAGAAAAAGTATGAAGTGTACTTACCTCCTCAAGGTCGAAGGTATGCAGAAGAAGTCAAGTTCATCCCATCCATCGTCTTATTCACCATGTCTTGATTTTCATTAAATATCTGAAGGCGATGCCCATTAACTTTAAAAGTTCTTTCTAAGGATTCTTCCTTGATCTCCATTGCTCCATAAGGGCAGACTTCTGTAACAATGAGTGGTCCTTCCCAAGTGGAGCGCAACTTACCACTCATGTGACCAAGCTTGGATTTGTATAGTAACACCTTCTGGCCTACCTTGAAATTCTTTCTAGCCATAAGCTTTTGGTCATGGAACTTCTTAGTTTTCTCTTTGTAGAACTTTGAGTTTTGATAGGCTGCAAGCCTAATCTTCTCTAGTTCTTGCAACTGAAGTTTTCACTTTTTCCCCGCTTCTTCCAAATCCAAATTGCATGCTTTCACGACCCAATAGGCCCGATGTTCAATCTCCACAGGTAAGTGACAAGTCATTCCAAAAACCACCCTAAAAGGCGACATACCTATAGGTGCTTCGTAGGTTGTCCTATGTGCCCAAAGTGCATCATCCAATCTTGTGGCCCAATCCTTTCGACTAGGCTTCACTACTTTCTCTAGTATCTTTTTAATCTCCCTGTTAGAGATTTTTGCTTGCTCATTAGTTTGGGGGTGATATGGTGTAGCAATGCGATGCGTCACCCCATACTTCTTCAACATGTTCTCAAGCAGCTTATTACAAAAATGAGTCCCCTGGTCACTGATGATGGCTCGTGGTATCCCAAACCTACAGAAAATGTTAGACTTGACAAAACTCATGACAACTCGATAATCTTTAGTCCTTGTAGTTATGGCTTCCACCCATTTGGAGACATAGTCTACAACAAGCAAACTATAAGAAAACCCAAAAGAAGGAGGAAAAGGACCCATAAAATCAATACTTCAAATATCAAATACCTCACAATATAGCATGGGTTGTTGAGGCATTTCATCCCTTCTTGTAATGGATCTGGCTACCTTTTGACACTGCTCACAATTTTCATACACCCTTTGTGCATTTTTAAAGATAGTAGGCCAATATAATCCACAATCCAACATTTTTCTACCTTTTCTTTGTGTGCCATAATGTCCACCAAAAGGAGACAAATGACAGAACTCAAGCACATAAGGTATCTCAATATCTGGAACACACCTCTTTATGACTTGGTCACTACCAATGTGCCATAAGATTGGGTCTTCCCAGATATAGTACTTTGCCTCACTTTTTAGCTTGGTTCATTCATACTTGGAGAAGGAAGGAGGAATAGCAGAAACAACCAAATAGTTAACAATATCAGCAAACCAAGGTTCAAGAAACATACCTTTCACAGCAGTCAACGCAAGAAGGACTTCATCAGGAAAATCATCTTGAATGGGAATGTTATCTTCCCCATTTTCAAACCTGCTAAGATGATCAACTACTAAGTTATGTGCCCCACTTCTGTCTAGAATCTCAATGTCAAACTCTTGGAGTAGTAGCATCCATCTAATCAACCTTGGCTTCGAATTTGCTTTCTTCAGAAGGAATTTTAATGTTGCATGATCAGTGTAAACAATTACCTTGGAACAAAGTATATACGATCTGAATTTGTCCAAGGCAAACACTACAGCCAATAATTCCTTCTCAGTTGTGGTGTAGTTAACCTGCGTTGTGTCCAATGTTTTGGAAGCATAATATACCACATGTGGTAGCTTCCCATCACTTTGTGCAAGCACCGCTCCTACTACAAAGTTTGATGCATCACACATCAACTTGAATGGTAATGTCCAGTCAGGTGGCTGGATGATAGGGGTGGTGGTGAGCGCCTTTTTCAATGTATCAAAAGCATCTTTGCACCTCTCTCCAAAGTCAAATGGTACATCCTTTTGTAGCAAATTGGAGAGAGGGTTGGCTATCTTGCTGAAGTCCTTGATAAACCTCCTATAAAATCCTACATGTCTAAGAAAAGATTGAATCTCTTTCACAGAAGAGGGGTAAGACATTTGTGAAATAATATCAATTTTAGTAGGATCTACAGATATATCATTCTTGGAAATAACGTGACCTAAAACTATACCTTGTTCCACCATAAAATGACATTTTTCAAAATTTAAAACAAGGTTAGTTTCTTCACATCTCTCTAAGACTCTAGCAAGATTAGACAAGCAATGATCAAAAAATGAATCATATACACTAAAATCATCCATAAAAACCTCAATACAATGCTCCAATAAATCTGTAAAAATACTCATCATACATCGTTGAAATGTTCTAGGAGCATTGCAAAGGCCAAATGGCATCTTCCTATAAGCATATGTACCGAATGGACAAGTAAAGGTAGTCTTATGTTGATCCTCGGGGGCAATACAAATCTAAAAATACCCAGAGAATCCATCAAGAAAACAATAATGAGACTTACCTGTCAATCGGTCTAACATCTGGTCCATGAATGGTAAAGGAAAGTGGTCCAATTATTCTGAATACGAGTAGGAATCAACTCGTTTTTGACCACGGTGATCCCAAATTTCTTGGGGACCACATGTACAGGACTCACCCAAGTGCTGTCAAAAATAGGATATATAATACCTGCTTGTAGCAACTTGGCGACTTCCTTCTTCACAACCTCCATCAGCTGAGGATTCAGTCTCCTTTGAGGTTGCCTTACTAGCTTAGCATCCTCCTCCAAGAGTATTTTGTGCATGCAGAAAGAAGGACTAATACTAGGAATATCTGCCAAAGTCCAGCCTATTGCTCTCTTGTGATCTTTGATAACCTGCAACAGCTTTTGTTTCTGCTCATCAGTAAGCAAGGCATATATAATAACAGGGAGTTTCCTATTCCTCTCAAGATAAGCATATTTCAAATGAGATGGTAAAGGTTTCAACTCCAAAGTGGGTGGTTGTTCCACAAATGGCAACATTTTACTGCCTAAGGTAATTTTAGCCACCTCAGCATCACACTCGGACGCCACAAAGGTATCATATAGTGACACCGCGTCCTCAATATCACTTGTTTTATAGTTTTCTTTTTAGTCTAAAACCGAGCATAAAATATTCGAAAAAGAAGTATCCAAAGAAGAATAAAAACCAGAAAAAACGTCCAAAAATCCAAAAGCAAAATTGTTCACTACATTACTCAATAAATCAATACAAAACAAAGAATGGTCTTCGGTCGGCTACTTCATGGCTTCTAGCACATTGAACTGCACCTTCTCATCTCCTATCTCCATAGTCAAGGAACCTACATGCACGTCTATCTTGGTACGTGTTGTCATTATGAATGGTTTTCCCAAGCTAATTGTGGTTGAACTCATTCCTTCATCATCCTTCATGTTCTGTAGGAAAAATTAACTTATCCACACAGACAAGCACATCTTCTAGCACACCTGCAGTACGGTTGGCCAACTGAATGACCACACCAGTAGACTTAAGAGGTCCAAGATGAAGTGAAGAAAAAACTAATAAAGGCATTACATTAATGGAAGCTCCTAAATCTAACATAGTGTTGTCAAACTTGTTACTTCCTATAATGTAGGGAACATAAAACATACCTGGATCCTTACACTTTTGCGGCATTCTGACTGCAAGCTTCTTAATTAAGCTAGACACGTTTCTTCCCATGTTCACTACCTCTTTGTCCATAATACGCCTTTTATGTGTACATAATTCTTTGAGAAACTTAGCGTATTAGGAATTTGTCTTACAACATCCAACAAAGGGATGTTTATCTCCACTTTCTTGAAGTATTCAAGATTTCTTTGTTTAACTCTTCCATCTTTTTAGTTTTTGGTTTCAAATGGTTTGGATAGGGAGGAGGAAGAGAATAAGGAGAAGAATTTTCAGAGGAAGTATTAGGGGATACCAACCTGGAGTTATCACTCAGTGCAGGCATTTCAGATGTTGCTTGTGTTGCTTCATCTGATCTTCCACTTTCATTATCAGATACAACTTCATTGTCTTTATCTTCATCGTCTTGGGCATCCTCAAGGCCTTGTATTTTCTTACCCGATCTTAAAGTAATAGCACTTACATTTCGCGGGTTGATTACAGTTTGTGCGGGCAAATTGCTCGAGCCTTGTTGAGACTTCATCTGATTCAATTCATTTGCCATTTGTCCAATCTGGTTTTGCAAACTTTGATTAGTTGCTTCCATTGTCTGTTTCAACTCATTGATTTGTCCCTTCATCATGTCAGCCATCATTTTCATCATTGTTTCCATGTTTAAGTCACCGGAGGTTGCAGCTGGTTGTGGTTGTTGCCTCTATTGAGGCAGAACATAGACTTGTTGGTGTTGAGACTGTTGATTTCCCCATTTCTGGCTGGGATATTCCTTCCAATCTGGGTTGTACTTGTTGGAGGACAAATCATGGTTGTATTGCTGCCGAGGTGGTCTATTATT
>Ga0214542_1011566_pt1 | contig 12009 bp, 5 predicted proteins | sample CNSS1metaG_FD_160096 | JGI IMG/M metagenome (GOLD analysis project Ga0214542, IMG submission 160096) | Root nodule microbial communities from cowpea collected in UCLA plant growth center, Los Angeles, California, USA - CNSS1 | ecosystem: Host-associated > Plants > Roots > Nodule | place: USA...
GAAACCAATTTTAAGTAAAGTTGAATTTGAAACATAATTTTAAATAAACTTAGTTATGTTAAAAATATATAATAACAATATCAATTTGAATAAAGATATCAAATTTAATAAAAATATTTGTATAACAATTATATAAAATTAAATTTGATTTGAATTTGGAGAGGGACAAAATTGCTAAGTTTTTATAAAAATTGGGACTAAATTGAGACAAATTAAAATAAAGGGACCAAATTGAGACTAAGGAAATGACACCTGGCATAATACTGACACGTGTCACTGTCACTGCCAAGTGGCACGATGACAGATTGACACGTGGCAATTTTTTGATTTTTTTAAAAAAATTTAAAAATAAAATAAAATAATAAAATAATAAATAATAAAAAAATTCAAAAAATCGAGGAACTGACACGTGGCACTCCCTCTAATGGCGTCAACCTTGACTTAACGGAAAGGGCAAACGTGAGACGTTTTAACAAAGAAAGGGGTCATTTTGAGACTTTTAAAAATTTGGGTACCATTTTGAGATTTTGACTCCAAAATGGGGACCAAAGGCATAATTAAACCTATATAAAACTATAAATAAATATACAATCTTCCATAATAGATAAGAAGAGTTTTCCAAAATAACATAGTTTTAAGATTCTAGTAAAGAAGATAGTACATTTCTCATTTTACCAACATAAACAAATTTGTCGGTAAAACAAAATTTATTAATGGATTTCATCAATAAATTATAATTTCAATTACTAATAGAAATGTTCATCAATAGATACTTGTCGGTAAAACTTGTTGATAAAATTCGTAGGTAATCTAGAATTGTTATTACTGATAGATTTTTCCATTGGAAAATTCTATCAATAAAATGGCGTTACATTTCTGCTTTGAGCCTTGACCCTTTCATGGTAAAATTCATCAATAAAATTCATCGGTAAAATTCATCAATAAAATAGAATTTTGATTATCAACAAAAAAAATGTTGATGAATTGAATGCTAAATTTCTTGCCTGATGTGGCGAAATATTTATATAAATCAATTAGAGATGTGTGAGAGAAAGAGGAGAACTAGTAGAAGAAATAGGAGGAGAAAGAGGAAGAAGAGAAGAAGAGGAGCCACAAGCAATGCAACGACAAAATGGTGACGGTCGTGTAATGACGAAAGTGGTGGAGACAACAATGGACAAAAAGGAAGAGTGAGAGAAAGAGGAGCAGAAAGGGAAAGAAGAGGAGGAGGAGTCGACAACAATGGCAATAGAACTAGAGGAGCTAACAACGGTGGTAGTAGAAGAAGAAGAAGCCGACAACATAGTTGGACGAGCCAACAAGAGGAAAAAGCCAAGAAGAAAAAGAACCAAATCACAATATTTACTAACAGATTTCACGGATGAAAAACGAGATCACAATATTTGCTGACAAATTTTACAGATGAAAAACAATTGTTGGAAAGTAGCAATTCATATTTATCAATAGATATTTATTGACAAATTTTTCCATCGATAATTATTGACTGAAAATAATTGATGAATTTTTGGTTGTCAGTAATTACCGATGGGTTTTGTTATCTAATATATGTTTATTGACAAAATTTTTCCATCGATAATTACTAACTAAAAATTATTGACAAATTTTTGGTTGTTAGTAATTAATGATGAGTTTTCTTATCCATTGGCAAAATTTATCGACGAGCATTTACGATGGATTTTTGACAGTTAGTAGACCGCCGATAATTTTAATTTATTTACTAATTTTAAGCATTAATGGCAAATTTGTTTAGTAATTAATATCATTTTTTTCCTGTAGTGTCTCAAATAATCATCTAACATCAATATTCAAAAAATACATTAAAGTACATCACAAAGAGTTTAGTAACTATAACACCTAACCAATATATTTATTCAACTAATAGATATAGTAGAAACTAGGCTAGCTTCCCTAGAACCAAGCTTTTACCTAATTAAACTCCAAAAACTCTAGCTCTTACAATATATTATACTTGCTCATTGTAAGACCCACTTTATTTTCTATTTATTTTCTACCCTAAATTTTAAAGGCCTATCTTAATCAGATGGGCCTAAGGCTGGCTCATTGAGTGCCAAGGCCCCTAAAGCAGCTAAACCCCTCATTCTGCACTCACTTTGCGAAACAATGCTTACTCCTCACCTTTTCTTTCCAACAGAGATCTACTAGGGTTTGGTCCCTAGCTCTTGGTCAAGCAAGCTCAAGCACTTTCCGCTCCACATAAGTTGTTTCAACCTATACGCTTTGTTTTCCAATTGAGCTTTGTGGTTCCAACTAGGGATAACCGTAGTAAATTGTCTTTGCTCCACTGTCTTCGTTTTCAGCTCACTAAATTGCCCTAGGAGCTGTGGTGCTTCTCTGTTCGTACTCAAAATTTCCTTTAGTAGCTCTTTCCAGGTAAGGGAAGCTAGGGTTCATTGTTTTATTCGATTTCTTTGGTGTTTTGGTTTTGTTTCTTGGTTTGAGATGCTCTATTGACGTTATCATTGCTTGAGAACTGTTAAAAATACTAATTTGGTTTGAAATGGCTATATGTGAACGCAGGAACAGTGGAGAACTCTAATAATCTCACCCAAGTGAGCCAGTCTCACCCAAGTGAGAGTATTAGAGGCTGCTCCCTAGAACCTGCCCGAACTGTCGCTCAGGCGACGTGCCTCTGTTTTTAGCGAGAGCCCATCTCGCTCAGGTGAGGAGGTCTCGCCTAAGCGAGAGGACGCGAAGGCCTTGTTCCCACTTTTTGAGCTCTTGCCTAGGCGAAAGGAGCTCGCCTGAGCGAGAGAACTCTCTCGCCTGAGCAACACCTTTCTGCCTGAGCGAGCAGTTGGGCGAGAAGCTGGGCGAGAATGCATCTTGTTCTGTTAACTTCTCTGTTCTTGGATGAATGGTACATGTTTAGTTGGATTAATATGTTAAAGCATGTTTTTGAGTGATGTTGCATGTATGAAATGGTTGATGGGCTGAATATGATGAGTTTGGTGTGATTTTGGCATGGAATATGAATGAAGGTTGGTTATAAATGTTGGCATGAGATTAGTATGCATGACAAGTACACTCTTGGTTGGTGAAACATGATTTGTATGTGGTTAGGGTGTAATTCCATGATAGTTTCGTGGTGGTGCCTCCTTGGTTAGGGCGTAATTCCATGAATCTCTAGGTGAGATCTCATCACTAGTGCAGAATTGCATTTTTACCTCACCTTATAGGCCTCGGTTGGCAAGGAACAGAAGCATATAACGGTGTGGTGGCATTTTTGCAATTCCAGGCAACTTTTATGCATCGGTTCAAGAAAAACCCGAAGCCAAAAGGGGTTAGGCTTCGGTTCAAAAAAAATCGGTGCCAAAAGGTGCTTATATGCTTCGGTTGAACAAACCCGAAGCCAAAAACATGGCTAGAAATTTCAAAAATGCCACTAGCCATTACGTCTTTGGCCTCGAGTGGCACTGAACCGGGGCCAAATAGGGCTATATGCCTCGGTTATTAATTGAATCGAGGCCATATAGTTTAATTAGGGCACAAAAACGTGAACCCCTCTACTTCTTCCTCGTGCGCCGCTGCATCTTCTCCATCTATCTCTGCGTCTCGCTAGTCACCGAACCTGATCAAACCTGAGGACCTAAATCGTGAGCCCCAATCGCAGATCCAGATCGTCGTCGCTAAGACGAAGAAATCGTTCTCACCGTTCGTCGTAGTGGATGCGCTGGCTCAGGCGAGTTGAAGCATGGTGGCTGCGCGAATTTGTGGTGGCCGGAGAGTTTGGTCCGTGTGCAAGTTGCTTCGTCATGGTGGCGGCTTGCTCGAGCATGGTGTTGCTACTGCCATGAGTGGTGCCGCAAAAAAATTAATTAAAAAAAATATTTTTACCATATGGCTTCGGTTCTCGTGGACCCGAGGCAGAAAAGGAACCCTATAGCTCCGGTTCATTTAGAACCGAGGCATAAAAGGGACTTTATGGCTTCGGGTGGCCTCACCCCAATATGCCTAGGTTCCAGACCCGAGGCAAAATGAGGAAAATAATCGGGGCAAAAAGCCCTTACTGCATTGGTGCATGGTGGTGCCTCAATTGGTCGGGACGTAATTCCATGACCCCTATTAGTGGGAGTTCATGGTGGTGTCCCATTTATATAATTTAGTAAGGATTCAAGGTAAGGATTGCATCCTGACACTCTAAAGAGTCAGTTAGTCTCACATAGAGCGTACTAACTCGAGTGGTGAGAGTAGTAGGAGGCCTGAAACACTTTAAGGGCTAACCTTGTGTGTGGGGGAAAGAAACATTGTAACAATTAGCTCGGTAGAGCAGGAAAGGCCACCACAAGTGCAGGCATCCGCTGAATCCGACTAATTATATGTATCCGGATGAGTTGTGTCGTGAGTCTTAGTGTATTGTTTGCAAGTCATAACATGATTGGTTGACATATGCATGTTGGACTATGAAATTGTATGTAACTATGAGATAACTAGTTTTCTACTTTAGCTTACCTTTTCTGCTTGTTGTATGTTCTGTGTGTGTGGTTTTCTCTCTTTCCGATGATCATCAATTTATTGATGTGAGCAGATGCGAGAACTACTCGTGGTCAACGTATTTTCTACTCTAGCTTCCATTTGTTTGAGTTTTATTTCAGGGCTATGGCCCATGTATTGTCTTGTCATTTAGCCTTGTTTTGAATTATATTGGTCAACGTATTTCCTTTTGTATCGGTATTGTGGTGTGCCCTTGATACTTTCTATTTTAGGTACTTTGGATGTTTGTAGGAGTGACTTTATACTCCGAAACTTTGATCTTCATATTATATTGTGTGACGTGTCATTTAAATAAGTTATTTATTAAATGAGACGTTACAGTCATAAAAAACTCAAACTAATGATCCAAATATATCATAGCAGTCACAAAATAATAAAGATTCACCTTGAATCCTTTTGAGCCATGAGTAATAACTTTACTTCAGAAGTATGCAAGACTTTTAAAACTCGACTAAGAGAATGAATAAATATGAACTTAATCAAAAAAAGATTTTGATAAGGTAGGATTACTCAATTCTATGTCAAAATCCCCATGACGGTCTTTGATCTTCTAAATGATGAACAAGGTGATTAAAATTTTAGAAAAAAATATTATAAAAAAATAATAGAATAGATTTAAGAGATATAGTATTCTTTATAAAATGAAACTCGACAAAATAATTTTTTTATTTATAAATTTTATATTTTAACAATAAAATATTTAAATTCTATCTATACAAGATATTTTTACTCTAGGTCCTTAAAACATAGATAACAATAATAGAAAAGATGCAATTTAAAAATATACTAAACTTTGTACTAGGTATGGCAAAAAAAATTATACTCATAGATATTTGTGGATAAAATTCATGACAGATACTAAATGGATATTCCTAATGGATAGTAGTAGGTAATGGGTATTAGTGAAAAATGAAGTGATGAAAACATAATATTAGTGAAAAAAATAAAAATTATTGAAGAATTGTTTAAAGTTTGACTTCAAATATTTTTATTTTTTATATAGACCTATTAAATAGAAGTTATTTTCAAAATGATTAAATTTTTTAAAATGTATATTTTGGTAAACTCATTCAAATTTGCATTACATTAACATTTTAGTAAGTAATTTGATTTGAATTGTACTTTAAAAATAACTTTATATTTTTTTTTATATTTTAAATATTTTTTTTTATATATTTTTATATAAAATTAATATATATATATATATATATATATATATATATATATATATATATATATATTCATGAGTATCGGTAAGTATAAAAATAATTCACAAATATTTTTTCATGGATATCCAATAAATAACCAAATTGATAATAAGACAATTTTTCTTTCTATCCAGAAAATGTACTATACTCGACCCATTCTCATCCCTTACTTCTCCAAAATGTATTTATATCCGACTCATTCTCGTCTCTTACTCCTTCTTCGTACAAAAACTTAAGTATACCAAAATCTAATCGGCATGAAATTTAACATAGATTACTTAGTGTATTTTTAAATTTGAAAAATTAAATAATTTATTTGAAAATTTTGATAATTAAAACTGGATTCCTTAGAAATTTACATATTAAAAAAAATAATTAAACCAAATTGTGGCACTTATTTTACCTCTGACGATTACACGATATGAAAGTTGTTAAAAGTTGTGGCCATAGCAGAGTGAGGGTGCATGGGTTTAGCTTTAGCAGAGTTTCCCATGTTGCTCAGTTGGTTACGCCAGCGCCACAACTTGCTCTTCCAAATCTGTATAACACAACACCAAATATCAACAACAACCATACAAAACCAGAACCTTCATTTTATATTATTACCATAATTAACCTGACGTCTATGTTCAGATGTGTACCACATTTTTCTTCAAAATAATGTTAGTAGTTAATTATTAAGTCAGGTATATCTTGGAGTTTTATGGTGATAAAAGTACGTAAGAATATAATGTATAAGAAATAAAAAATAAACCATAAATTTATTGTTTTATGGAATTGGAGATGTATGATTTTTCATATAGATCTATTTATAGCTGATTGATACTAAAGATTTTTAAATCGAAATTTTTGAAAGAAAAATTTAAAATAAGTGTTCCATTATATATAAGAATCATATCTAAGTTGCTCTCATTTAAACCAAAAATTCCGCTCAAACCATTGTGGTATAACTAATTTCTTTGTATAAATTTAACAGTTAATAATCAAATTTGCTATGGTGAGTTTTAATAGTTTAATGTTTTATCTTATGTTATTAGTTTATTTTTTTTCAAAATAGTAATCAATTTTTCAATTTTTGTTTCGGTAAACTTATTTAGAGATAGTTTGTTTTTGTATGTTCAATCCATGGATTTTAATTTGGTCTTTAGTACTTCTGTTTTTGTTTTATTTTTATATTCATTACTTTTATGTGATGACATATAATTAATGAGATTTGTTGAGATAATGTTAACTTTTATATTGGTGTTTAACATAATTTTAAAAAATATTTAGTTTAATGTCTTTTTAATCTACTAGCTAGTTTTTTTTTTTCTTTTTCAGGGAAAGTTATTTAATTTGGTTAGCTTTGAGTCTTGCAAAGTGGGGTGGAGTTTCATTCTGGCACAACTCATCAGTAGACAAAATATATCTTGTCATCGATGCAAATCTTTTCCCACTTCAGTGTTTTATCTAAAATAAAACTTCTTTACATTACAACAATCTAGGATTAGATTTTGTTGAACTAGGCCCTGCTTTCCACATAAAATTGGTGGCTGTGCATGCACTGCCATTCTTTTCCAACGTGTTAAACTTTGGATTGAAAAGACTCTGTTAAAGAAAGTCTCTTCCAATAATCTCTATGTCTTTAAGAGATTACTATCTTACTATTAGGTCAAATATGTTCATGATGTGCAGATGAGAATAATATACATATAATATGCATTTGAAGACGAATGTGGCAAGATAGTTAATTAATGAGTCATCTCACACTTTACTATTTTAATCAAAAACAGCATGAAAATATAAATTATATATATATATATATATATATGAATATTTTTAAAATGTTTATATATTACATCCTTTTCTCAATATTTACATGATTATCATGGTTTAAGAAAATATTTATTAAAAGTAAAATATTGTTATATTTGGAATAAAATTTCTTTATTTATTATTTTGATGTTGGATTCAGCCATACCTACATAAAATATTGAAGAAATATATATTTTGAAAAAAAACAATATTATCTCTTATTCTAAAAGTTGACTAAAACAAGAATAAATTGGATCTTCTGAGGCATGTATATTTACAGTCCTTAAGGATTTATCTACAGTGTGTTGCGCAAATCCTCCAAGATGCAACAAGAATTTTCTGGATTTTTCAAGGATCTCAGAACTAGCAACAAATACTCATAAAGAGTAAAATAACCCAGGATAGAAAAGAAAAAGAAAAGAGATAAAGGGATGAGATGAGAGTAGAGAGATATGTTTTTCAGAGAGCACTAGGAGTACCTATTTATAAGTGTAGAAGAGTTTAGAAAACCCAATCCCAAGCCAACATTCATCCACGACTCGTGTTACTTGTGAAAGAGAAATCTATAACAATCTAAACGTTCTCCAAGATTTGTGGAGAACCAACGATAGATAACATTTGAGCAATAGACGAACCTACACCCATGGAGTTGTTGTTGCAAAGTGAGGAGAAGATCTCACACTAACATTGTGCTCTTTATCGTTATTTTTTTTGAAGATTCAAAAAGCTTTTTACAATGCTCTATATAAAATAAACTTTGTTTTTATAACAATCTCCCACATATTGTAAATGGCATAAGAAAAAAGGAAAAGAAGAAAATCTTGGGTCTCATATAAGGTATAATGCATCAGAGCTAGTATAACAAGATATATGAACCAGTCCTCGACTAAGAAACTTAACACACAATGTAGTTGGTATAGCCAACTATATGTACCATGAACACTTGATGTGTGTTAGCGGTTTATCAATCACAATGCACCTCCACAATCCTTGTTGTTATCGATGTGTTGTGCTTACTAGGCCATGTGTGTGCTCGGTATTCATAAGTGCTCTAAAGATCTTGCAAAGATCTCATGCAAGCAGCCCTACTCCACACTCATATAAGTGATCTCATCAAGTGTATGTTGCAAATTATGTCTCAATTGTATATGTATGTTTTTTCCATTGTAGTTCTTATATTTAGCTATAGCTATTGTCGATTGGCAATCACAATGTTTGCTAAGAAGTTTTTCAACCACTCAGCTTCATTACCAACATTTTTTGACAGCAACAAACATAGATTCAATTATTGATCTCAGAATAATTGTTTGCCTAGCTGATTTCCATGTAATCGCACCATCCCAAGTGTGAATACATAACTACTTGTGGATTTTGTCTTATTTGAATCAGAGATCCTATTAGCATCATTATACCCTTCTAGTACAATGGAAAATCCACTATATTCAATGGCATAATTCATTGAACCTTAGGTATCTCATAAGTCTTGCGAGCGCATGCCAATGTTCCTGATTGGCACATTAAGTGTACCTACTCAGTCTACGTATTGCATAAGCAATGTCGGGTCTAGAAAAGCTCATTAGGTGTAGTAAGCTCTCAAATAAATAGATATACTGAGGTTGATTTTGTTAGTTTGAAATGGTGATTTAAGCCAAGAAGGGGGGTTGAATTGGTTGTTTAAAACGTTTTCGAAAGCATAAAACCCCTTTTAGTTGAATCAAATAGATTATGAAATTCAAATGCAAAAGCTGCAGAATAGTATACTTTCAATCGATCAATTATGCAACCTCGTATTATACACAAACACATTAAAGCACAAAAAAGAATGGATTACTTGGTTTTCTTGAGTTTTTAAAGTGATTTAAAGTGAGTGAGATGAAGGAAAGAGAATTGCACAGTTGTTTTTATACTGGTTCACTCCATCACAGAGCTACATCCAATTTACCAAGATAACTGGACCCTGGTTTCCACTATATTCAAAAGTTTTACAAATCACACACCAAGATTACACTTTTGAACAAAGAAACTCACAAGATTTTTGACTCACACAAAAATCTAGATTAACACCATGCAAGAATCACACTTACAGACCTAAAATCACATCAGGCAAACAACCAGAGGCACAAGAACTACAAAACCTAATGGTGGCTCTCCCTAGCCAACATACATGTGTTCTTCAAGTTATTCCTAAGCCAAAATGTCTCTAAGATAAACCAAGATCTTCAATCTACAGGTTGTAGTTGTGTATCGTATAGAGAGAGAGAGAGAGAGTTTTCCAGTGATAAATGACAAGTTTTCGTGCTCTAAAACTCAAAAGTGTGCCTCTGCTCTCAAAAACACAGCTTATATAATTTGGTAAAAGTGAAATCAGTCGGTTTAATTTTTTGTACAATCTGTTGATTTCACTTGACTTAAGTGAAATTAGTCGATTGAAAAACAATTCAACTAATTGAATACATTCATACCAGAAACTATATACAACAAGCCTTTTAACCTTTTAAAACCTATTTTAACATATTAAAAAGGACACACTAAGACTAACAAGACATCTAACCTATGTCATATAGCCTACCAACATGATATAACATTTAATCATTACATTTAACACATTATTTCCATATTTAATACAATTGAAACATAACCTTCAAGTGGATCTTCATCAATCTTCATCAAACACATGTGATCTTCATGCACTTGGCTTTATCAAATTTTTGCCTCAAGCTTGCTTGTGCCAACAAATTTATTTTTCTTTAATTTAGAGTTAGCATCATAAGGGGTACTCACTAGTTTAAAGTCAAAATATCAAAACTTCCAAAGAAGTTTCTTAATGTATTGTTCTCAGGATAGTAATATATTATATCCCTTCCTTCTTATTTTAACACTTAAAATCACACTTGTTTCATCCATGTCTTTGATTTCAAATTTAGATCCTAGAAACAATTTAGTTCTAAAAATTATATCAATACATGTAACAAAAATTAGCATGTCATCCACTCACAAACATAAAATGACGCGTTCACCATTTTCAGTTTAGAGTACACACATTTATCAACATCATTACGTGAAAACCTATCACAAAGTAACACATTATCAAGTTTTCCATGCCATTGTTTTGGTACTTATTTCAACCCATACAGAGATTTCAAAAGTTTGCAGGCTTTATTCCCTTGACCAGGTACAACACACCCTTCAAGTTGAGTCATAAGAATTTCCTCCTTTAATTCACCATTCAGAAAACTAGTCTTAATATCCATTTGGTGTATCACTAGTTTATAGATAGTTGTTAGAGCTAACAATACTCAAATAGAAGAAATCCTAGTAAAAGGGGCAAAAGTATCAAAGTAATCTATGTTATATTTCTGAGTAAAACCTTTTTCTACTAATATTGCCTTATATTTCTCTACGAATCCATTAAGGTAATACTTTTTCTTAAATATCCATTAACAACCAATGGGTTTTGCTCATTTTGGCAAATCTACTAAGATATAAGTTTTATTCTTCTTTATTGAATCAATTTCAGTCCTAATGGTCTTATACCAATGTGTTGCATCAAGAGCACTAGTAGCTTCGATAAAACTTGTTGGATCATTTTCAACTAGATAAGTATAAAAGTCATCTCTGAAGGAAGTTTCCTTCCTTGGATTTTTACTTCTTCTTAAATCCTCATGCATGTCATCACTATTAGTATCTCTATAGGTTTTTCAAGTGTCCTCACGCATGTTAAAAAACACTTTTTTGTCCCCATTATAGTATTATGTTCAATTATATCACTTTAAGAACGAGAAACCTATAGGCAGCCCTATGTTCTGCATAGTCTAAGAACATACAATCAAAAGTTTTAGAGCCTATTTTCCTTTTCTTAGATTTTGGATAACATTACCTAAGCTAGGTACCCCCACACACTTAAGTATTTATCTCTTTTGCCTTTAAGTACCCCTAATCATAGAGAAATTAATATCTCCACAAGGAAAGCTTTCATCAACGATCTAACCATACCCTAAGAATCCTAATTGAACAAAGATTCATCTAGAGTTCTTAGACTAGACACACAAATCCCAATGACAACACATGCAAACCAAATATCAAAAGACTCTAAAATGAGCAAAAGTGGAACTTACTCTCATCAACCAAATGATCAGGTAGAAAGATAAATCTTTCGATTAGGTGTCATATGGCACTCCAATCTTCAAATGAATGATGGAGTCAAAGATCTAGAGAGAAGGTAGAGAAAAGGTTTAGAAAAACAAAATTATAAAGATGGTGATTCTTATAAAATGAAACTCAATTAATAGAAATCTCTATTTATAATATGAATTTTATTAATAAAATAGTCAAGTGTCATATTTTAAGGTTACTTCTACTCTATGTTATTTTTTAGGTCCTTACATCATTTATAAAAAACAAATGTAATAGAATAAAAAATAAAAAATTAAGAATAGAATAATCAAAGATAAAAATTTCAAAATAAAAAAAAGGG
>Ga0214542_1011567_pt1 | contig 12007 bp, 7 predicted proteins | sample CNSS1metaG_FD_160096 | JGI IMG/M metagenome (GOLD analysis project Ga0214542, IMG submission 160096) | Root nodule microbial communities from cowpea collected in UCLA plant growth center, Los Angeles, California, USA - CNSS1 | ecosystem: Host-associated > Plants > Roots > Nodule | place: USA...
TAACTTTTAATTGATTAGTTAATGTTTTAATTAGATAAGTTAAAATAATTATTAAATTTACATATTAAATTATTCAATTATAACTAATAATTCAAACTTAATTTGTAGGTGTTAATGATTTAAATTACAATACTATTATATATTTCTACATTTAAAATATATAATCTAAAAAATTAATTTTTTTAATTATTTTTATTGTATTTTATTTTTTTAAAACGGGCCAACGGGCCAGAACGGGCCAGCCCGTACTTTGGCCCGTCAAGTTAACGGGCTGGACGCGACGGGCCAGAACGGGCTGACGGGTTGAAATCTTCAACCCAGCCCGTTCCTTTTAGCACGGGCTGACGGGCTGACCCGTTGGGCCCAGCCCGTTTTGCCACCCCTAGTGAGACGTAAGAAGTGAGACGTGAAACATGGAACGTGAGACGTAAGACGTGCGAAGAGAGACGTGAGACGTGAGACATGAGTCGTGAGTCGTGAGTCGTGAAACGTGAGACGTGAGACTTGGGACGTGGAACGTGAACGAGCGACATGAGATGTGAGACGTGAGACGTAGGACGTGAGACGTGAGATATGATACGTAAGACGTGAGACGTGAAACGTAGGACTATGATATTAGACGTGAAACGTGGGACGTGAAACGTGAGACGTGAGACGATGTGAGACGTGAGACGTAAGACGTGAGAAGTGAGACGTGAGACATGAGATATGAGACGTGAGACGTGGGACGTGCGACGTGAGACGTGCAACGAAAGACGTACGATAAGAGATGTGAGACGTGAGACTTTAGACATGGGACGTGAGATGTGGGACGTGAGACGTGAAACATGAGACGTGCGACAAGAAACGTGAGATGTGAGACTTGAGACGTAGGATGTGAGACGTGGAACATGAGACGTGAGACGTTAGATGTGAGACGTAGGACGTGGAACGTGAGACGTGGGACGTAGGACGTGAGACGTGAGACGTAGGACGTAAGTCGTTGAACGTAAGACGTCGTGTGACGTGAGACGTGAGACGTAAAAAGTGAGACGTGGGACATGGGACGTGAGACGTGAGACGTGGGATGTTGATTGTGCAACGTGAGACGTGAGACGTGAAACGTGAAATATGAGACATGAGTCGTGAGACGTGAGACAAAAGAACAGCGACGAGAGACGTGAGATGTGTGATGTGGGACATCAGACGTAGGACGGGAGACGTGAGATATGAGACTTGGACGTTGAACGTGAGACGTAGTACGTAGGACGTGAGACGTGAGACGTGAAATGTCGTGGGACGTAGGACGTGAGATGACGTGGGACGTGAGACGTGAGACGTGAGACGTGGAACATGAGGCGTGAGACGTGAGACGTGAGACGTGCGATGTGCGACGTGAGACGTGGAACGTGCGACGTGAGACGTGCGACGAGAGACGTACGATGAGAGACGTGGGACGTGGGACGTGAGACGTGAAACGTGTGACGTGAGACGTAGAACGTGTGACATGTGACGTGAGACGTGGAATTTGGGACGTGAGACGTGGGACGTGGGACGTGAGAAGTGAGAGACGTGGGACGTTGGACGTGAAACATGAGAGACGTGGGATGTGGGACGTGGGACGTAAGATGTAAGAGTGTGAGAGACGTGAGACGTAAGATGTGAGAGACGTGGGACGTGGACCGTGGGATGTGGGACGTTGGACGTGAGACGTAGGACGTGGGACGTGAGACGTGAGAGACGTGCGACGTGCGACGTGAGACGTCCGTAAATACTAAACCTTAAAATTTATATATATAAACTTTAAACCTTACAATTTAATTGAAAATTTTAGAAGTTTAATAAAAGAATTGTTAATGTATCCATAAATTTGTATTAACAAATTTAAATTATACTCTTGTAAAAAAAATGTATTAATAAAAGGAGATTAAATACATATAAAAGTGAAAGAATAAAAATATGAGGGTAAAAGTAATAATTAATGTTTATTTAACACATAAAAATAAAAATTATGAGAATAACAACAATAATTTATATTTATTGAACTCTTAAATGAGCAGAAGGAAGCAGAGGATGATCTGAAAAGCTAAACTAAGGATGAACAAAAAATCTAATTTTCATGATCAATCCATTTTTGCTATTTAATATTCATTTTATTAAAAATCTAATCTATTTTATTTGATTTAATCTGATCTAGATTTTAATATTTAATTCCACTTCTATTTTACATTAAACTTAAGTTTGATGTAATCCTTTAAGGTTAATCCCTTGCCACTTAACACTAATAACTTGTTGTAGAACATAACTAAGTTGTCTATGATATTATAAATATTATTAATTGGAAGCAAACACTTTTTTTTGGGTCTTGGAGGTGGATAACCCGGTTCTAAGTTAAGTAGCTGTAGAAATCTTGTAAGTAATTTGGGCCATAAGACCCACCCACTTGCTCCAATTAATTGTTTGGGCTGCTTCTTCCTATCCGTATATTTCTTCCTGCATCGCTATGCTAAAAATATCCCCATTTTCACCCTTTTGGATTATGTAATCTAAAAGTGAAAAATAATTCTAGATTATATAAATCAAAAATGACTTTTAGTTTGTCCAATCGAAAATATTTTTTCTGAAAAATATTTTGAATTGCGTAATCTGGAAACTATTTTTTTTTAACCTTGTGCAACTTTTGAAAACTATTATCAGCTTTTTTTTAACAATATTTTGACCCATTTTTTGACTCACTCTTAATCTATCACTCTTAAATTATTACATAACACCACTAAAAAAAATTAAAATAAATAATTAAATGATGATTAGAGTGATGAATTAAAAGTGAGTAAATAAAAGTGGGTCAAAATATCATTATCTTTTATCTTAAGCTTGCCTCACTTATGCCTCGAGTCCCAAATCTGCAAGTGGCTTCCAAAATCCGCAAGCATGCGCCAGTGACATTGAGCCCATCCTCCCAAAAATTAAAAGATCGTATTGCAAAATATGGATGATTAATAAGATTTTTTTTAGTTGTTAGATAGCAAAAAATAGTGTTAAGTATGTTTTGATTCCTTAATTTTTACTAAAAATTTTAGTCTTCCAACTTTATAATTGTGCAGATTTAATCTTTTTAACTAAATTATATTAAGCTAATTGAACTTTTCAAATGTATCTCATAATATCATTTCAGTTGTTTATACCGTTTGACACGTTTTTACTTCAACATTAGTTAAGAAACTCTCATGAAACATATTTGAAATGTCAAATAAATTTAACAAAATTTGGTTTAAAGAACTAAATTCATGCAGTTCTAAAGTTGGGAACTATCTTAAGACAAAGTTTCGAAGATAGATTAATTCCAATTTTTACTTGTGGGACTAAAAACATATTTAATCCTAACAAATATATACAATTTTTTTTAGTCATATACACATACTCTTTTTAAGGTTTTAAAATTGGCTTTAGAAGCTTTTCCTTTCCTTCATTATGTTCCTATTCTGCTGCTACCACGTGAAGTAATAAGTTGAAAATTGGAACTCAGGTCCAGCAAAACTCAAGATTCTTCCAAGTTAAAATTTTCTGACAAAAGAGATAAGTTAAAAGAATATTATGAAGTAACATTTTAACGTTCAAAGGTTGTAGTAAAGTTGTTACTTGTTTTCAGAACCAAAATTCGAAGAATACATTAATTAAACTCGAGTCATAATCAGTGCAATAAAGGACACGACAGACATTGAAACTGAAAATGGTGTTTCAAAATTTACAGGTAGAACACATTCAGAAGGAGAATAATAAGAAATTAAACTTAAAAAGATGTCACCTTTCAAAGTACAATGATGAACTTGTGGATATTTGAGGAGATTTAATACTGAGACAAGTTTAATTTATATAAAGAATACTTTTAATCCACATTATACTATGAAAAATAGGTATGTTCCATTACAAAATCAGTCATCAGTTTCGTAGCCTTCCCATAACCTTTCTATATATTTATACACGTCAACCATACTTGGCCTCTGGTGTGGAGAAAACTGAATGCAGTCAACTGCAACCTTAACCAGACAGATTTGCTCATCGAATCCTTTTCCTGATACATATGAATCAATCACATTAAAATTTCCATTCATTTCAATGTGCTTCTTTCCAGTGATCAGCTCCATCAGAACAATGCCAAAATCGTACACATCCTTCTTCCCTAGCTTCTTCTGGTTTTCTTTCATGAGTTCAGCACTTCTGAAATTCCATAATTTGGGCTCAAAATTCTTATCAAGCAAAACATGCTCCGAGCTTATACCAAAATGGAGTATCTTCCAATTGCAACAATGATGGAGAAAGCATAAACCTCTAGCCAACCCAAGTGCTATTTTAAGCCTTATTGGCCAATCCAATGGAAAAGCTTCGTTTTGTAAAGGATGTAACCAATCAGAGAGTTTACCATTTGGCATGAATTCATACACAAGGATCCTCTGCTTTCTCTCTGTGCAAAACTCAAGAAGATCCACCAAGTTTTTATGTTTGAATCTCTGTAGAATCACGATTTCTAAGGCAAACTTTGTTTCAAATAAATTAGAATCATAGAGTCTCTTCACTGCCACTTTTGAGCCATTAGAAAGCGTGGCCTTGTACACCATCCCTGTCCTTCCCGTCCCAATAACATTGGTCATGTTGAAGTAATCCGTTGCTTTGCATAGTTCCATGAAGCTGATACTCGATATTAGTTTGTTCAGTACTCTTGAAACCTGTGTATACACCAAACATTTTATTTTGTGTATATCTTGGAATTAAAATATCAATAAATAGTATAATTTTGTTCGGCCTTTCAATTTTTTCTAAAATGAAATAAAAAAAAGGGCATGCAAGATCCTAATACCATGTTTTCACAATTAATGTAAAGTCTTGTGTTGAATATAGCATAGATGTTGAATAACAGATAACTAGGAAAGATTCACCAAAATATTTAGAAAAGAAAGAAGAGAACCTCTTGGTTTCCTTTCTTCAGCAACAACATACAGAGTAGTAGTTTGGGAACTTGGTTTGCCTTTATTGCATGTATATTACGGCTACGAACACTGGAAGACATGAACTTTCTTTTGGCCTTCTTTAGTTGCGCCCAAGGGACACAGAAGCACATAAAAGCAAAGATGATCCCGGTGGCTGAACAAACATAACCAATGGTAAAACTGTACCAAAATGATGGATCAAACAATGATCCTCCGTTGAGTTCACTGCTACCTGCGTTACTCATGGTGAAGCAAGTGTGCAATTGCAATGACCACAACATGAGTAGAAGAACGCTGAAAACCATGGTTCTGAGGTCAACTGACCCAAGGTTACGCTGGGACGGTCCTGTTAAAGGAAACGGGAGTCTCTTAAATTTTTGTTCGAGATGTGTCATTGAGTTATGCTTAACAAGGTTCATTTGTACTCTTATTGACCCAAAGTTACGCTACAATAGTTTGATTCATTCCGATCAAGTTGACTTGTTAAGGATGAAAGTTCTCTCTCTCGTAATTTAATGGAGTCATTGATTTTGGAATCAAGGAATCTTTCCCCATAACTAAAGAAAAATATTTATATATTTTTATGTCAAAGGTGACACGTTATTTTCAGATAAAATTGTACACACAATCCATATTTTGTCCCTAAATAAATTGTGGTAGTTTCATCTTCAAATCAAAACGAAATTGATTATTCACAAAAAAATTGTTACAACAAACAAATTCTCTCCCAGTCTTAAGATTAGTTTTTTAAAGTTGTTTCAGAAAAGTATGGCAGTATCACAAAAATTTTTCACTGGCAAGGAAATTGTTCTGTCATAAAAACTTTGTCCATCTTTTTTTTTTCTTTTGGTGAATATGATGTTTTGTCTCTTTATATAGATTTTAGTTACCGTTGCCCTATTCCATTTAATTTTATTAAATATGAATTATATTATTTGTCAATCTTCGTAATGATAATTTACAATCACACTGTTTTCTTTTGAAACATAACACTTATAGTCCCAAATGACAATTTAGATCTTTATTCAACCATAAAACCTTCTTCCAAAGAAAGAAAGATACTCCTAAACATATCTACAGAAAAAGATTACTGAAATATATTACATACAATCAAAGATAAAAAAATATCTTACCGAAAACAAAAAAATCTGAGTTATAAAATACCTTAACAGTAACTGAGATTTAAATCAGGAAAATGATCGATTGAAAAAAAAAATGAATGAATCACGTAGACAAGACCATTAAGTAAAATGAAAAACATTTTAGCTTACCTCGTCAGGATGTAGTAACATAATAGAATTCTGAAAAAATTCTTGAAACAATATCTACCCCTCGAAGAAGAAGACATCTCTGTTTTCCAAATACCTTTCGTGTAATGAAGTTAGAAAGCCCCAACTCTATAATCTCTTCAAAACCTCTTTTGAAAAATGCATTTATTATAAGTTTATAACTTAACTTTTACACAACCCAATAAATTTGTTCTTATACGAGAAAAAATATTCTGCAACTGTTATAGAATTTTTTTTTATTCTGCCAATACTAAAATATTATTAAATAATAAAGCTACCTAAAAAGCAAATATAACTCAATAAATTATTATACACAGATAAAAAAAATAGACTCGTGTGTATGCACGGGTCAAAACCAACGTTAATATACATCCCAATTTTTTGGAATAACCCCCTGATGACAGCTAGGGTCAAATTAGAGTTTCTCATATGACATGACTGTAATAAAATAAAAATGTGTTTCTACAATCATCATCTCAAATTTAGTCGTAATTAAGTGTTAAGCAGTAATTTAAAAGTTCTTTATCACTCCCTTACTTTCTCAGTCATCATAAATTCATCATATTTTACCTATTTGAGATATTGATTTAATAATGAAATAAGTAGAAGACATGTTTTATATAATAGCAAACTAGTATTTGACTACTAATCATGGTTAGCTCAAGACGGGGATGACAAATAAGTCTCTTTTCATGGATATTATTTGAATTCGCCCTCGTTTTAATGGATAATTTCTGCATTGACTGAATATGAGTGTGTATGGGTAATATCCAACATTTTTAATTAGGTATGAGACTAAGGATGATAATGTGCATAATTGTCCTCGTCCCATATACTACACACTTTCTATTTTTTATTTGTTCTAATTGTTTCGCTTGTTATGAAATTCATTTACATCTCCAATATATTTTTCCTCTTATCACAACCTTTGTCTTTGTACAATTATGTTCAAATGATGTATTTCAATTAAATATTTTTTACGTCTCACATTTGAATTTTTATACTATTTTTTAATATTTTTTATTGTATATCTTCTTTTCACATGATAATTTTTAATTGTTTCAATTTAAGGGTTCAATGACAATTTTTTATTTATTTACAAGGTAATATAAAAAACTTATTGTTAAAACAATTTTCGTTATCTCTCAACCATTCGACTAGTTGATATTTGAGAAGTTTTCTTAGATCTGGAAGGTATTTTTCATTTTATCATACCCGTAATTATATATTTGTTTTTCCGTTGTACGATCTCATCTAATGATTTATCAAATTGTTTCTAAAACACACATTTTATAATTTTTTTAATATTTTTGTTGTTGTTTATTCTTATGATGTATAATATTGTTTTCATATCTTTTATATAATTATTTTTATTTTCTAACTCATTATCATAAAAGTAATTTTATCACTATAATTATATAAATAAATTTTATCTAGTATAATTTAATGTAATTGACATGAATCATTTTTATCACCATTCAACATATATTGAAGTTTAAAAGATAAAAAATCTATATTAAATTTCAATTATTATTAGTTGAATATTTGTTTTATGTGTGATTTTGATCAAGTGATGTATTATAATTTTTATCAGTACAAAAAAAAAAGAAATTTCATTAGAAATTAAAAAATTTGAATTAAAAACACATTTAAAATATTTTTTTAATTTGAATATTCATTTTCCTTTATAATTTTTTAAAATTATCTTTAAATTTTATCAACTAGGTTTCATTAACATTTACAAATTTAATAATATTTTGATTTTCATGAAATTTTATTTGGTATTCTAATTTGAAATGTATACAATTATAATTTATTTATAAATATTTGATATTGAAGAAACAAGAATATCATCATTTTAATATTGAATATTTAATAATATTATGTTTCCTTTATAGTAATTTATTATTTTATAAAAATTAATTAATTGATATTGAAATAATAAGAAAGTAGGTACGAGTAAAGTATATACCTGTTACTCGACGAGGATGTGGATGAGAAAAAAATTTAATACCCGTTAAATTTGAATATACAAATGAGTTTCTCTTTTTCTTTAGGAATGGATATGAGACGACGAAACCTGTTCTCACCCATGTTGTCATCTTTACAAACAAGTAAAGTATTTGCTTTTAGGCTTAAAAAAGTCTCAAATTTTATTTTGTAGTACTAATTAATTGTTTTAGGTTTCCAATAAAATATTACCTCAAAAAAATCAATTTCTTAAGTCTTTCTTATGCCTTCGAAATCCTTAAACTAATCTTTCTAACCATATTTAAAAACAACAGTTATTTAGGGTACTTGCTAGTTTTTGTTTTTAAAATACCTGTTTGAAAGTAAAATATCTTGGATAAAAATTGATGAAATGATTTTTATGAATTTGGTCAAAATGAGTGTTTTATATGCATGTTTTTGTAAGGTATGCGGCGATTTCCATGTAAGAGAAGTAGAAAATCAATCTTAGCCCATACATGTAATAAAGTTAGAAAATCAATATGAATAATTGTGTTGACTTAATTAATAATTTAACCTAAAGAAAACACATATTGCCTAGCTCCACCAAATCTTCCTTTCTTCAAACAATTTTTAGGAACCAAAATTTCATTAATTTCTTTTCCTTGAATTTTGGATATATATATATATATATATATATATATATATATATATATATATATATATATATATATATATATATATATACGGCTTAAATAATTCTATTTCCTTGAGATCAAATTCCAAACTCTATTAGTTTGTACACCTGTTTATATTAGTTTCTATACGTGTCTTTTTTTTTACCGTTCAGAATAGTTTGACCAGGTTCTTTGCATTTAATAAAGTGTTTTGAAAACCTTAATATAATATTTATAATTTTCCAAAAACTCGTTCAAATGTGGTGAGTGGTCAACGTAAGTAGTCTTTGTACTGAACAATTAGTTAGTGAGACTTTGAGAGTCATAGATCGACAAACTATAACAACGGAAAAATTTAGTCCAACTTATTATGTCACATTCTCCTTTTCTATACGATTAACGTTTATTACTATAAAATATAAATAATGAATACTGTGGAGTAAAAAAAATTCTAACAAATTAGGATTTGAATATTCTTTGAAGGTGAAGTTTCATTTCTGCGGTTATTAAAAATATAACAGAAGAAAAATTCAATTTCATTATTTTCTTTTCCAATCGTTTTCTCCTTTTACTAGCCTACCTTTCTTATATCAGAAAAAAAGGATTGTTTCTGCATCAGCACAGAAATGGGTTCTCAAATAAAGAGGGATATTTTTATCCATGTTTTCTTGTATTCTTTGCTGAGTTATGTTATGGTAGGTAATGGTGTTGAAAGCGACATCTCGTGCTTAAAATCCATTAAGGATTCCTTGGAAGATCATTTTAATTTCTTAACAAGCTGGAACTTCGACAACAGAACCGAAGGTTTCATATGCACATTTGTGGGCGTTTCATGCTGGCATCCGGATGATAATAAAGTGTTGAGTATCTCACTGCAAAACATGGGGTTGAAGGGTGAGTTTCCACAGGGAATTAGGAATTGCTTGTCTTTAACAGCCTTAAGCTTTTCGCACAATAACCTAACAGGACCCATCCCCTCGGATATATCAACGTTAATCCCTTTTGCAACCTCCTTAGATCTCTCACATAACAATTTTAATGGGAGTATTCCACCTACTTTGGCTAACTGCACTTACCTCAATTCTCTTGGGCTTGATCACAAGAAGTTAAGTGGCCACATCCCTCAAGAACTTGGGCAGTTTCCCGTGATCAAAGCAGTTTCTTTTGCCAACAATTATCTATCAGGGTCGGTGCCTTTGTTCTTCCCAAGCTCCACTTTTGTTGCTTACTATTAAAGTGTAATGCAAATTCTAGAAGAATCTAGAAAATCATAAGATAAAAGTATTGAAATGTAATGAAAGTTCTAGAACAAAGTAGAAAAGCCTAAGATATGAAGAAAAATATCAAGAAGATTCTACATAGGCAAAAAATCTAGAACATTCCACACAAGTTGTGGCTAGCACTTTCTAGAATACTCTATAGGTCTATAAATATCCATGTACTCAATCATTTGAAAAATGACAAGAACTAAGACTACATCTAACACACCACTCACTACTACAACTACATACTCCTTCCAACTATAACTTCCACATTCTATTATCTCCACAATTTTTTCTCACATCAACTATTCCTTTCACAACCGCAAAATACTAACAGTGGTACCAGAGTTACGTTCGATCATTTATTGGGCGTAGAAAAATTACTCTATTACTTCCAAAACCTTCCTTCTATACTTCCAAAAGAAGAGAGTTTTTTCTCTTAACCTATGGCTTCTAACATTGTTCACTTTTCTTCAGTCCCCCTACCAGTTTTTACCGGTGAAAATTTTGACCTCTGGAAATTGAGACCATCAGAATGAAGGAATCTGAGACCATTGAAGAATACTATGGAAGAATAAAAGAAATAGTGAATAAAATGAAGTTATATGGAAAAGAAATTAAGGAAAAAAGAGTGGTAGAAAAAATTCTTATCACTCTCACAGAAAAATATGATTCCATAGTAGCTTCCATAGAAACTTCCTCGGATCCATCTTCTCTATCGATAAGTAAATTAGTTGGTCTCCTTGGAGCGCACGAAGCAAGATTAAATAATCGTGCTGATACAAATTCAGTCGAAAATGCCTTCCAATCAAAGCTCAAATTACAACCCAAAAGGAGAGAAGAAGAAGAAAAGAAAAATATTGAAGAATATTCTAGAAGCAAAGATTCTAGAAATTTCTCTGGAAGCAAGAAAGATAAATATCCTCCGTGTGGCATTTGCAATAAGTCAAGTCATGCAGAAAAAGACTGTTGGCATCGTGGGAAGCCAATATGTCATTATTGCAAGAAGCCTGGACATGTGGAAAAATATTGTCGCAATAAAAATAAGCATTAAGCAAACTTTGCTGAAGAACATAATCAGGAGCAACGTTTATTCTATGCCAATCAAGAATCTCATAGTGGAGAAGGAAACTGGTACTTGGACAGTGGATGCAGCAATCACATGGCCAAAGATCAAAGTATCTTCAAAGACATTGATAAATCTGTCAATGTCAAAGTTCGTCTCGGAAATGGCGCCACAGTGGAGTCTCAAGGCAAAGGAACTGTCATGGTGGAGACAAAGAAAGGTATGAAATTCATCAAGGATGTTTTACTAGTTCCCAATCTTAAAGAAAATCTTTTAAGTATTGGCCAAATGATGGAGAATGGGTATTCTCTTCACTTTGAGAAAGATACATGCAAAATTTATGACAATAGAAGGTTAGAAATTGGTGAAGTAAAAATGGAGAAGAGAAATAGAAGCTTTCCCATAAGCTTCAAACCTGGAACTAATATTGCCATGAAGGCGGAAGTTGATGACTCATGGCTTTGGCATAGAAGATTTGGCCACTTCAACACACATGCCTTAAAGCTTCTATATCAGAAAAACATGATGAGGGATCTTCCTTACTTGAAGGAGAACAATGAATCATGCGAAGGATGTCTTCTCGGCAAGCAACACCGATTGCCATTCTCAACAGACAAAGCATGGAGAGCAAAAGACTTACTAGAATTAATCCACACCGATGTTTGTGGACCGATGAGGACGCCTTCACATCACAACAACAGGTACTTCATCCTCTTCATTGATGACTTCTCTAGAATGACATGGGTCTATTTCTTAAAGGCAAAGTCAGAAGTCTTCGGAATATTCAAGAAATTCAAGG
>Ga0214542_1011573_pt1 | contig 12000 bp, 10 predicted proteins | sample CNSS1metaG_FD_160096 | JGI IMG/M metagenome (GOLD analysis project Ga0214542, IMG submission 160096) | Root nodule microbial communities from cowpea collected in UCLA plant growth center, Los Angeles, California, USA - CNSS1 | ecosystem: Host-associated > Plants > Roots > Nodule | place: USA...
ATTGAAAATTAACCCCACACTAACTACTCTACTAAAAGGATAGCCTTTTTTAATTAGTCCAAAGAAATAAGGAATGTGATATCCCTGAATCAGCAATAAATACAAATATATATCATATGCATAAGAACATCAAGTGATAAATATAGCAGCACTTGATACTTAAGCGCAGGAATTAACTGAATATCTACTAATTAATGTTACTTGTAACATCATTAATTAAGTAATATAAACCTTTTTCCAATTCACTATATAATATATAAAATAATTAGTCAATGCCTCATTCAAAATTGAAGGGAAATTAAAAATTTAAAAAGGACCCTAGGGTGAAATGAAATGCAGTGCAATGCATTTGATGAAGTTCCATTTTGTTCCTTCCTAATTTAAACAACCAAACAATGGAACATAATATCATTCCATTTCCTCTCACTTCATACCATTCATTTTCATCAATTCAAACACAATCATTGGTATTAACAGTCAATTACATTCTGTTCTCTCTCTATATATAAGTGTATGCGCAGTTATTAGTTAATAACACAAAAATACCACAGCACATTCCAGACAGCAGATAATTTTCTGTCGTACTGGAGAGCTGCAACATATCTTGCTTTTACAAATTCATTCATTGATTTACAGCAAAATAAAAAGAATGAGAAAAATATTCATGCATACAATTCAAATACACGAGTTTAGTTTAATAATAGACCAATAAAGTGAGGCGAAACTGTGTCAAGTAAGTGAAATCAAGTAATGCACATTCCACAATACTTTTTGAAACACAAACAAAAACACAGAAAGTGATCAGAAACTACCTGGGTTATTTGCCCTGAATCTGATTGCTGCCCATCCACCATTGGGTACCCCAATGGTGTTTCTCTCAACTGGGTCAACAAGATTAAAGGCTAATGGATCCTTCTCTGGGTCAAAGTTCCCTAGCCCCTGCCCTACGACAAATAAATTGTAGCCATGCAAATGAAAGGGGTGATTTTCAGGAGCTATCATTGCAGTGCCCTGGAGAATAATTTGAACGGTTGAACCGAAATTCAATCTGTACAGTCTTATGCCATTATTGGTCTGAATATTTGCCGTTTGAGTACCAGTATAATTAAAAACAATAGGGGGGTATGCAGGGAAATCATCTGTGAAAACACCCCTGACGTTGTAGTAATGTGCTTCAAGAAGTGATGTCGGCAACAAAAAGGTGATGTTGTTAATAGCAGACACAAGCCTGCTCCTAGTGAGACATGTGTCGCATGGGTTAAGGCCAACGGTTATGGCAAAGAAAAGGGAGTGGTCAACGGTTAATGGAACTCTTGCAGGGTATTCTTTGGAGTTAAGGCTTTGTAGGGAGGGAGTCAATGAAGTGAGTTGTTAAAGGAGTTGCATTCAGAGCAGGAATGGTGGTTAGAGTTGTTGTGGGATAAGGTGGTGTGGTTTTGTAGCGAAGTGTAGCAATGGAAGTAACGTTGTCAAAGCCTATGGGGGCATCCATGAATGGAGTAACTGCACTTAAGTACTTTCCAACACCTTTGTCAGCAGACAATAAAACATCGGTGGTTTGGCCAGGACTTATGAATATTGTGTCTGTCTGAACAGGAAATGGATTGTGTGTTACGTTTCAGCAGTCTGGGAGACGGCTTCCACGATCCATTTCAGCTAAAATCAAAAATTAAAAAGGAAAACGGATTGTGTGTTCCGTTTCAGCTTTCTGGGAAATGGATTCCACAATCCGTTTCGTTAAAAAAAAAACCAAAACGGAGTTTGTATTCCGTTTCAGTTTTCTGGAAAACGGAATCCACAATCCGTTTCGTTAAAAAAAGAAAAACGGAGTTTGTATTCCGTTTCACGCCTGTTCGAAACGAATTTGGATAATCGTTTCTATGAGGGTGTATGCTTTTGGGGGTGCAAGGAATCTGATTCTTTGCTTTATTGGGGTGCGTTTTGGGGATGCAAAGGGTGAGGGTGTATGCTTTTGGGGTCCAGAGGTGCGGTGAGAAAGAGAGACTCAATTACTCTTAATTTTTACCATGGGCAAATATGGAAATAAATTTGATTTTGGGGGTACAGGAGATATTATTGGAGGTGTAGGGAGAAGCCCCCATATAAATGAGGTTGCAGCCCATTTCCAAGCCTGCTCCACGTGCACATCTTCAGCATTTGGATCACTAATATTTCTCGGGGACTTCTCCCTACACCTCCAATAATCTCTCCTGTACCCCCAAAATCAAATATATTTTCATTTTTGTCCATGGTAAAAATTAAAAGTTACTAACTCTCTCTTTTTTTACCGCATACCCTATGCACCCCAAAACCATACACCCTCTGCACCCCCAAAATGCACCTCAATAAAGCAATGAAAGGAATCAGATTCCCTCACCCCCAACGGAAGAATCTTTGACCTAGCTGTGTGAAGCTTTTTTTTTTTCGTAGCAAGCATCCTTTTTTTTTCACCGAAACGGAGCAGAAGGCTGAAACGGAACATACAATCCGTTTCTTTTTTTTTTTACTGAAACGGATTCTGGAATCCGTCTCGTAGAAGGCTGAAACGGAATATAGAATCTGTTTTGGTGTTTTTTTTTTGTTTTTCACCAAAATGGAGTGTGAAATCCGTTTCGGTGTGTGTTTTGCATATTCCTTTTGTTTTCATGCCTGTGACTTTCGATCACCTCACGTGGCCTCCATCCCCTTCCATTCGCTAACCCCACCCACCAAACCATATCACCGCTCATCACTTTTTCACCCTACATTCTTCCATGTTATTTAAATCTACATACAAAATTAACCAACTACCTACTTCTATGAACCTTCAGATTTCATTTATCTAAACAGAACACTGCCTGACAATACTTTGGGAAAACAGTTTTGATTTGGGCAATACTTGCATGAAACTACATGTTCACCATAATAACCATCTCTCCTTTGAGTGTGAAATCCGTTTTAGCGTGAAAAATTAGACATTTTTGAGAAACGGAATACGAATTCCGTTTAGTAAAATAGGGAAACAGAATTTGAAATCCCTTTTTTTTACCGATTAACTGGCAGAGCACTTGAGAAGGTGACAAGTTGAAAACAAACTCTTCAAACTCTTCCTATTATTATATGTAAAATGGAATGGATAATAACGTGAACCTATTAATGCATGACAATAAACAGACCTCTTGATCCATCAAACTATTTTTCTTCTTCAAATTTAAGTATTCCTTATTAAATTTTACCCGCATGTCTATAAATAGTGACACTTATTTGAGGCACACAAATGGAGGGAGGGAGGGGAAACTTTAATTCAATTATTATTGAAATATACACTAGTTGTATGCCTTTTGTAAGTCAATGCTTATCAAGCCTTTCAAGCATTATTATTTTAATTATTCCTCCACCTCACTGTTGCTAACCTTCCTTCTCACTCTCCTATTTAACCTTAATTTCTTTTTATCCTGAAGTCTATCGTGTGATGCTTTGTAAACAATTTTATGTTTCCTTCTACATGCAGGAAATTTCAGTTTTTTTGAGAGGTTAGTGGCAAAGTATGGTGGGGCTGCAGCTATGTATTTTGTGTCAAAGAAATTGAAGAAGAGACACAACATCACTGATGAGCGAGCAACACTGTATGGAGTGGGGTTTAAAAGGGTGCAAAGAGTAAGGTTTAAAAGTAACGGGTAGGGGTGTAATTTTGTTATGAATGGAGGGCAGAAGTTGGTGGACAGCAGGAAACACTAGCTTTCCATTGCCATGTTAAGAACCAAGATTCTTGAGCCACTTTTGCTTGGATTTTAATTGCAAAAAAATTTAAAATCTATAGGAAACGTAATACAAATTCCGTTTCATAAAATTGTAAAACGAATTCTGTAATCCATTTCAAAAAAAAAATTCAAATTTTTTTGAAGCGGATTACAGAATCCGTTTCACAATTTTATGAAACGGAATTCGTATTCCGTTTCCTATAAATTTTAATTTTTTTTCGCGAAACAGCTTACGTAATCCGTTTCATAAATGTTTGAAACGGATGCCAGGATGCGTTTCATGAAAGATTCCGTATTGTTTTTTTGGAACGGAACGTGGAAGCTGTTTCATAGTTTCCGAAACGGAATACGAATTCCGTTTCACATCATAAACAGAAAAACAAAAAAAGGTAAGCTAAACGGAGAATGAAGCATAGAAAAATTAAAATTCAGGGACCACACGAGAATCAAACAGAGAATGAGAGTGAGAAAATTTTAAATGAAATAGTATCGTTTTGGGGGTGCAGAGAGTGCAGAGAAGTTGGCGACGCAGTAAAATTTACTGCGTTCCTACCCATTTTCATCTATATGTTAAATAAGGGTATAATAGTAAATTTTAGAGGTACAAAAAAACCGTTGGAGGTGCAGGGAGAAGCGCCCATATTTCTCCACGTCTTGGGCCCTTGAATCTAGCAGCCTAACATGCAAATTCAACAAGGGTAAATCAGTACAAGTATTGGTTCTATTCCTTTCACGCAAGCAATGTGGAACGTTCCAAACTGATCCAACGTGCACCTTTTGTTTGGGTTGAGACCATCCTACAACCCAATTCATTCTTTTGGAGCATGGAGGCTATTCTGCATCATTTGTTTTAGCTTCAGTGTTCGCTGCCAACATGCCACATTTTAATTTAATGCCAAAAGTTTACGTACAAAACTTTACCTACGGAATTTAGCGTAGAAAATAAATATTATAAAAACTATATAAAAAATATTTAAAAAAATATTATCTATGAAAATAGTTCGTATTAAATTATAGAATCTTTTTATTAAAATTTAAATTTTTAATTTTGAGATTAAGGAGAAATAACACTTTGTCAATTTTTGGTGTTTAACTTCGTCACTTAGGTTTAACAAATCGTCCTTCATCCCCAAACTCACAGAAGTTCGTAGTTTTCTTCCCAATGGCAACAACGTGGTCGGCAACAAATAGTTCATTTGCGGTTCGTCCGAGCTTCCTCTCGTTCGTTCTTCATCTGAGCTCACACTCACGCTCACCCAATGACGACTGAGGTTTGTCCCCGACGCTCTCTTCCTCGACCCCTCTTTGTCGCGAGAAAAGCAAAGCTCGAGACCTAACTCGTGCGAACAAGGTTCACAAAACAAAAGCTTATTCACAAACTATAAAGAAACACACATGGAATTGAATTTCTTTTGTCAAGTGATTGATTGATCTAGGGTTTCACATTTTGGATAGTTTTTTAGTAGTTTAGGGTCAAGTAAGGAATTGGGCACACACCCTTCTTTTTGAGAATGACAATGTAGGAAGCGGACTGCAAGCAACAAAATACATATTGTCCCCTCACTTTCTTCACTTCTATTTCAGATTTTGCGTCCTTCATTGGAGGGTTGTTTCTCAAGCCCAAAGTTCCCCATTCCTTTCTTCGTTTCGTTTCCTTGAAGATTCACTCCGCTACTTCTTCCCAATCCAACACTCACCGCCAACTGAGTAGGGCTCTAGTCGGGTGTTTTTTGTGAATGAGCTTGCCAACTGCAAAACTCGTCATCGAAACCAAATTGCCAAATGACGAACTCGTGTCCAACAAGGACACCACCTCTAAAGAAAGGTTACGGTGCGAGCAGACAATGATGTCAACACCACTAAGCATCTCTGAGTTTGTGCTATTGCTGCTACGATGTCTAGGTATTCTCTTGACATAGTCTATTATTTGTGTTTGTAGTTCTCATTTCATCTTTAAGGGTACTTTTGATGTAAATGTGGAAAACGACCACTTTTACTGGTAAAATGGTTAAACCTTTCTTTCTTATTTTAATTTTTAATTTTCTTTGTTTCTTTGTTTTGATAATTCTCATTGAAATTTTTTTACTCTTACACGGGATTCTGCTATAGGAGCATGCGTAAGAAGCTTCCTAACAACCCTATCATTTTTCTTGAAGGTTATTTTCTTTTGATAAAAGATCTTTGCTTTAATCATTTGTTTTTTAGAATCATTTCTAAGAACAATTAGCTTGTTTGATACAAGATTTACAGGTATGGAAGTCAATAAGTTCCTTTATAGCACTTATTGGTGTACTGGTAATGCTTTTCTAACTACACCAACATGCATCTTCTACTTATCCTTGTTTTTTCACTTTTTCGCTAGCCTTATATTTGCCTTAGTAAGAGGAAATTGAATTTAGGACTTCAATGTTGTTCCTGAAGTTTAATTCTCCAAAACAATTTCAATTTATGCTACATATTTAGACTAGTTTACTCATGGATTGAGTGACTAATATATAAAAGCAATTCTGGTTTTACTTTACCTAATAAGCAGGTATACAAGGGATTGTTCTCGCTAGGCATGTTTGTAATTCTGTTTGTTATAATGTTTGAGGTAGATTTGTTCAACTTTTCTTCGACTCATCAAATTAAGATTGAAATATAATAAATCCTCAGCACATGAATGTTGTTCATATTCACGTTTTTTTTCAGATTTTTGCCATAAATATGAAGGGCATTGTTGGAAGCTTAGTAATCTTGGTTAACCAGACATTTTCATTGATTGTTGCATATACTTTTAACTTTCTCATGAGTTGCAGTTCATCAAGTAAGCTTCAATTTACTCTTATTTCATGTTTTCCACTCTAACACATACATTAATTTCCTCTAGAGACAAGGCACAAAAATCAGTAATGTTAGTTTGAAATGGTGATTTAAGCCAAGAAGAGGGTTGAATTGGCTGTTTAAAACTTTTTTGAAAGCATAAAACACCTTTTGATGGAATCAAATAGACTATGAAATTTTAGTTGATCAAAAAACAAAACAGTTGACTAATTTGTTCTTAAGCCTATGAAACAGTCGATCAAAATTTCAAATCAATCAGCTAAAATCTTGGGAATTTATGCAGAATGCAAAATTCACAGATTTAACTCAAACAACAAACTTTTATACACAAGACTTGTTTCAATTAATATTTCTAATAGGTATACAACATTAGACTACACAGAAACATGTTGAAGCTCAAAAAAGAATGAATTCCTTGGTTTTCTTGAGTTTTTAAAGTGATTAAAGTGAGTGAGATGAAGGAAAGAGAATTGCATAGTTATTTTTATACTAGTTCACCCAATCACAAAGCTACATCTAATTTACTAGGACAATCTAAGTCTGGTTTCCACTATATTCAAAAGTTTTACAAATCACACACCAAAATTACACTTTTGAACAAAGAAACTAACAAGATTTTTGAGTCACGCAAAAGTATAGACTAACACCATGCAAGAATCACACTCATATACTTGAAATCACATCAGCCAAATAACCAGAGGCACAAGAACTACAAAACCTGATGGTGCTCATCATTGGCTCAGAAAGATTAGAGATGGAATTCTTCTTTGTAAGTTATGTTTTTATTCTCGTTAGTTTGATTTGTGCCTTTTACTAGAGTCTTGAAGACATAATTAATGGAAAGTCATTGATGTTGGGCTATGGTTTATTGGTTGTTGTTTTAGTTTGGGGTTTTGTTGATAAAGCTTGGGGTTTTCTAATTTGCTTGAAAGGATAATATTATGTCTTAGGTTGCCTCAGATGTCAAATAAATTATTTTCTTTGATTTCTGCCTCTTATTGGAACCTTGAAGTCGTTAATTTCTATTCTCATTAAGTGACTTTCAAATTTTTATTTTACTTTCAAAGGTTTTAATTACTTTGGTTTACGTGGTTTGGGTCCTTGTATTGATCTTTTAGGAGGCTCTATAGCAGGGGGAACATCAGTTTTTGTACCTACATGTTGGATCTTACTTGTACCAAACTTGCCTACCATGTAGTTATTTGATTCAGAGCAATATGTTCAAATTGATTGGGATAAGTTCTATAGAATAGTTACCTGGGTGAGTTTAATAATAAAAAATGTCTAAGACCCTAAAAAAAAACTAATTTTTAGTGGAGGTTATAAAAATCCTCCGCAAATTAACACTATTTATGATAATTAAGGTTTGGTTGTCTAATTATTTTAGACTTTTCATTCCCCATCAAAATTTTTAGCCTTTCCCTCTAGGGTTTTACATTTGCTCACTTTGCCTTATCCCCCAAACTTCAGAACCTTGGCATTCTCGTTTTCATTTTCATTCTGAAAGCTCCGCCAACAAATTGATGTTCTAAAAGCTCGTTCTAAAAGTTCAATTTGGATTCACTACACTATTTTTGACTTTAGACAATACTAAATTTATTCACCGGTAAAAAAGTGGTTGCCTAAACATAATATAGGCAACAATTTTACAAGCATGGCTTAAAAACTCTTTTTAAAATGCTAGTACTTTATGCTACATTTTTTAAGTGTGGACTCAAAATACATTGGCTAAACCATAAAAAATAATTGCATGTAACAATTTTTAAAAAATAAACTTGTAATAATTTAAGAAATTTAATTTTTAGCTTCTTTCCTTGGTGACAAAATTTTTGAACAAATTTTTCTCTTGATTGTTTTTATGTCTCAAGGAAACCAAAACCCTTTTTCCTTCTCACTGGCTTTCCGTTCATCTTCTCACCTGAAACATCGTCTATCATCTTCGCGTTAATCTTCTCTGTGTTTTGGTGTCGTAATTTGCATTCTAACGTCTCCCATTTGCGTTCTTTGTGGTTTGTGTTCTCCATGGTTCGCCTTCGGAGTAGTTCTGTTACTTGCTCACTGGTCTGTGTTCGCGTGCTAACTAGTTCTTCGCGTTCACGTTTGAAAGTTCCTATTCGACTGTTCTCGTTGAATTAGCCTGAAAACGCTATTCACCGTTCACTTAGGTTCCGTAGGTATCGCTCTTCTCACCTATTACCTTTGGTAGATGCCTATTTCTTTTGTTAAATTTTTACAACATTTGTAGTTCTTTGTAGTCAATCGATAGTGGGTATTTTGACAAAATTCTGATTTTCTAATTACTTCTTGAGGCGTTCTCATTGCGGGTGGAAGCTATTATCTATAATAACTGCAATCACATTGTTATATGCTACATGGCTTAACCTAGAAATGATATCTATTTTAATTGCCACAATTTGGTGTTAAATGTGGCATGGAATTATTAGGCATCACGGGAACAAACTCAACCATTCTATTAATCAATACACGGTTAAGTCTTTGCTCTGGCAGTTGCTCAATGGACTAAGTTATCTGCACATGTCTGAATTACTGAATTTTAAATATCACTCTTTTATTTTCCTTCTTCCTTTGTTTCTTTCTTTATTTTTGATACTTTTTTTTTAAATAAACTTGGTATTTTTGCATCCCCTGTAGTAATTGGAATATATATCGAGATTTGAAGCCATCAAATATATTGGTATGGTTTTTGGCTACCCCATTGTTGTACATTGACTACTTTTATTGCCATATACACTAAAAAAATAATTATTTTTAATGGGGGTTATATTTGGCATTTCCAGAGATTTTAACCCCCACTAATGGGTTTACCAGAGGTTTGTAATTCTCCTAGAAGAACCAGCGTGGCTAAGAGATTATTGGGGGTTTTAGCAACCCCTGGTAAACCACAACTTGCCTGGGATTTTAAAAACCTTCACAAATACTTGGGGTCCCCAAAACCCCCATTACTACTTGGGGTTCCTAAAACCCCCAGTACTTTTTGGGGTTCTCAAAACCCCCATTACTACCTGGGGTTCTCAAAACCCCACTACTACCTGGGGTTCTCAAAAACCCCACTATTGCCTAGAGTTCTCAAAACTCCAGTATTGCCTGTTTGTTTCGTAATATTTAATAATGCATAAATCCTGAAATAAAAGAAAAATTATAAAAGACAAAGATTTTAGATTTTTTGTATTTATAATTTGTGCATATAACCTTTATAAAAGGAACAAAGAATAAAGTCTACAATTTTAATATCAAACAATATAAATGACAAGGTGTAAAAGTTAAAACTAATAAATCATTGCAATTTTATTTATTTTACATCGGAAAAAAATTAAAAAGTATTTGGGAAGGCCATGAAGAGCTGAGAAGAGTCCATGAATGAGATCATTAGCCAGCATCCGGTTAAAAAGTATTTGGGAAGGCCATGAAGAGCTGAGAAGAGTCCATGAATGAGATCATTAGCCAGCATCCGGTAAACCACGACATCAACATCAGTTCTCATACCAAAGTCCTCACTGTAATTTCCAATGAATGCTACCTACAACAAGATCAATAATACAAAAGAAAAAGTTAAATGATTGTGAAAGGATATCTAAGTGAAAAAAAATATGTTAAATGATTGAGAAAGAATATATAAGTGAAACAAAATCCTCTGCTTCAAAGTCTAACCAGGGGTAAAATAGTTATTGCACGTAAACTCTACACATACATCTTGTTAAAATATGAGAGTCAATTAACAACAAAATTGATTATAGAAAGATTGAAAGAAAGAAATTTACAACAGAGTTGATTAAAGAAATTAGCGTGAAGGTGGAAGAGTCTTGTAAACTAGCAGCATATTTTCTTATTGACATGCCTTTTTACGAGAGAACATACATAAGCAAACGAACTCTGCATTTCTTTATTCGTGAAATCTCAACTACCCTTTGTTTTGACACCTAATTCTAATCACAATACTTGCTTCGGACACAGTTTGATCTTATATATGAAATAAGTCATAAACCAAGTGTGAGAGTAGTTATGCGTCATTAAGACATGCCCCAATCTTGGTATCAGACAACAATTTTTATGGAAACATAATCTCCTTTTCAAGTGCATAAACTATATTAGATTTTGGAAGAAAGGATACAGTCATGACTCAATTGTCTATATTTGATTACAACTGGTTACAACCAATAAGCCTTTTTCCCTTAGGTGGGCTCAGCTATATGATTATCACATCAAATAATGCATAATGCTCCAGCAAATCATGTTTGTAGACAAATCAGTACCCTTTATATCCTTTCTAGTTTCGCCTATAGTTTTTGACAGTCTCCCTTTACCTCTAGTGATAAGACTACCCTCTCTATATAGCATATGCTTTACTCTCCTTATCAGTGCTTATTTAAGTTTTCTTCACATATGATATTCCCTAAATCTGACTATTAATAAATTTCATAAATATTCCCCAAAAATTAGTGGTAGTTACAAATAAAAGGCACCAGGAAAAGTACTATTGATAAATGTCATGCAAAAACACTCCATTTATGAAAAAATCCAAATAAACAGAGTCTTACAAACTAGTTAACACTGATGTCTCAGATTATGACAGATGTAAACAAAATATATTGAAATGACTATTACGCAATTAATGTTATCAGCAATTACCACGGGTTTTACATGCACAATTCACAGACCATACCCTAAAAAGTAAACTAAAAAATAAAAGATTATCACTTGAAATTGTATGAAATAAGTTGTTACCAAATGCACAATGAATAATACAGAATAATTTAAACAAGCAGAAAGCTCACCAATGTGCCAAATCCATTAGTTGTAGCAATTAGAGGATGGTTGTGATCCTTTATTAATCTGGGGTTAAAATACTCCCTTGGTCCATGTTTTTGTTGAAAAATCTCAAATAGGTCCTAAGATTTTTTTTAGTCTCAATTAGGTTCATATTTTTGAAAATGTGTAACAATTAGGCTCATTCCGTTAGTATAGAGTTAACGGTGTTAAAGATGTGCCACGTGTCAACTCCACATTTTTTTGAATTTTTTAAAAATTTTTTAATTTTTTTTTGAATTTTTTTTTTAAATTTTTTGAATTTTTTTTTTTGAAAATTATTCAAGCCACGTGTCACGTCAGTATTGCGCCACGTGTCAAGTCAGTAAGGTGACATGTGTCAAATCATTATCTGAATCTCAATTTGGTCCATATATTTGTTATTTTTATTACATTTCAGTCCATTTTTTAAAAATTTTTTAAATATATTTATTTTAACTTTTTACAAAATTGTTTTAAAATTTTATATTTAAATTTATAAAATTTTTAATTTTAAACCAACTCTAACATTTGTATATAAATTATTTAAAACAATTTTGTAACAAGTTAAAATAAATATTTTAAAATTTTAAAACAAAATATAAAATAAACTTAATATTATTAAAATGTTTAA